>OLPN01000070.1_pt1 | contig 100167 bp, 90 predicted proteins | sample 1672601 | NCBI WGS metagenome assembly OLPN01 (sample SAMEA3136704, study PRJEB25190) | human gut metagenome | reverse complement strand
GAAAGCTGATGCAGGCTTGCTTGCAAGAGGATTTTGGACCTCTTGACCCTGGTATCATTATTTTATTATAGACGTTGCGCTTTGCAGGCTCTATCTTACTTCTGTAAAGCTTATATAACAGTTTTGTAAAAAGTATTGACAAAAATGATACGTTCTAAATAAATAGTAACACAAAAAGGCCTTTCAGGATAGTCCCGAAAGGTCTTCTGCACGACACTTTTAAAATACTTTCATCGTCCACTTGCTCATATCCCACACCTCATTTCATTTACCACATCCTGATAGAATTCCGGCTCATGGCAAATCAGAAGAATACTTCCTTTGTATTCCTGAAGCGCTTTTTTCAGAGAATCCTTTGCATCCACGTCTAGATGATTGGTCGGCTCATCCAGGATCAGCAGATTCGTGTCCTTGTTGACCAGCTTACAGAGTCTTACCTTTGCCTGTTCACCACCACTCAGTACCCTTACCTGGCTCTCAATATGCTTCGTAGTGAGTCCGCATTTTGCAAGGGCAGAACGCACCTCATACTGGGTAAATGACGGAAATTCCTGCCACAGCTCTTCAATACAGGTTGTCTTGTTTTCTCCTTTAACTTCCTGTTCAAAATAGCCGATCTGAAGATTTTCCCCAAGCTCACACTCGCCGGAAATTGCCGGGATCAGACCAAGTACACTCTTCAAAAATGTAGTCTTTCCGATACCATTTGTTCCGACAATCGCAATCTTGTGTCCTCTTTCCATCTGGAAATTCAGCGGCTTGGAAAGTGGTTCATCATAACCGATTACAAGATCTTTTGTTTCGAATAACATTTTCCCCGGAGTCCGTCCGTAACGGAACTTAAATTCCGGTTTCGGCTTTTCCGCTGCCAGCTCAATTACATCCATTTTATCCAGCTTTTTCTGTCTGGACATCGCCATATTTCTTGTAGAAACACGGGCTTTATTTCTTGCCACAAAATCCTTCAGTTCACTGATTTCCTGCTGCTGTCTGCGGTATGCTGCCTCAAGCTGTGCTTTCTTAACTGCATAGACCTCCTGAAAATGATCATAGTCTCCCACATAACGATTCAGTTCCTGGTTCTCCATATGATAGATGATATTTACCACTTCATTCAGGAACGGAATATCATGGGAAATCAGAATGAATGCATTCTCATAATCCTGCAGATACCGCTTCAGCCACGTAATATGCTCTTCATCCAGATAGTTTGTCGGTTCATCCAGAAGCAGGATGTCCGGCTTCTCAAGCAGAAGCTTTGCCAGAAGAACCTTCGTTCTCTGACCTCCGCTTAGATCTGTAACATCACGGTCAAGTCCCAGATCCAGAAGTCCCAGTGCTCTTGCAACTTCCTCTACCTTTGCATCAATCGTGTAAAAATCATGCAGTGTCAACTCATCCTGGATCGTTCCAAGCTCTTCCATCAGAAGATTCATCTCATCCTCGTCTACTTCACCGAGTTTCTCACAGATCTCGTTCATTCGCTGCTCCTTCTGCAAAAGCGGATCAAACGCACTTTTCAGTGCGTCCTGGATCGTCATACCGCTCTGAAGGACTGCATGTTGGTCCAGATAGCCTGCTCGTATATTCTTCGCCCATTCCACCTTTCCCTCGTCCGGCGTAAGTTTCCCGGTAACGATACTCATAAAGGTAGATTTACCCTCTCCGTTTGCTCCTACAAGACCGATGTGCTCCCCTTTTAAAAGACGGAACGATACATCATCAAAAATGGCACGGTCACCAAAACCGTGTGTCAGATGTTCTACATTTAATATACTCATATTTTATTATTCTCCCTGATTCATTTCTTTACACATTGTCTTTTATTATATGTGGAAATTGGTGTTCTTTCAATATAAACAGACAAAAAACCCCAGAAACACAAGGTTTCTGAGGTTTGTATTTTTGAAAATGAACTCGAAAAAACTTCGTCTTTCCCGCAGCCACATTGCTCCAAATTAACGTTTAGAGAACTGTGGTGCTCTACGAGCTGCTTTGAGACCATACTTCTTACGTTCTTTCATACGTGGGTCACGTGTAAGGTATCCGGCTTTCTTAAGTACCGGTCTGTAATCAGAATCTGCTTCAAGAAGTGCTCTTGCGATTCCGTGACGGATTGCTCCTGCCTGTCCTGTGTATCCACCACCACGTACGTTAACGAGAACGTCAAATTTATCAACTGTTTCAGTTGCAACTAATGGCTGACGAACTACAACTTTAAGAGTTTCAAGTCCTAAATATTCGTCGATATCTCTTTTATTGATTGTGATCTTACCTGTACCTGGTACAAGGTATACTCTTGCGATAGATTTTTTTCTTCTTCCTGTTCCGTAGAATTTAGCTGTTGCCACTTTTATTTCCTCCTTTCAAACCTCTGACTAAAATGTTAAAACTTCTGGTTTCTGTGCCTGATGAGCATGTTCTGCTCCAGCATATACGTGAAGTTTCTTGATCATTGTTCTTCCCAAAGGTCCTTTTGGAAGCATACCTTTAACAGCAAGTTCGATAACCTGTTCCGGTTTCTTTGCCATCATTTCTCTTAATGTAGTTTCTTTCATTCCTCCTACATAATCTGAGTGATGATAGTATACTTTCTGATCTAATTTCTTTCCTGTAACTTTGATCTTTTCAGCGTTGATAACAATTACATTGTCACCTGTATCAATGTGCGGTGTAAATTCCGGTTTATTTTTTCCTCTTAAAACTTTAGCGACTTCTGCTGCAAGACGTCCAAGTGTCTGTCCTTCAGCGTCAACTACATACCATTTTCTTTCAATCTTATCTGGATTAGCCATGTAAGTTTTCATTGGTTGACCTCCTATGAATTTCAGTTTACTAATTATTTTCATTGTAGATTCTATAGAAAACAAGTTCACTCCGGGGCTTTGGTGCAAACTGTTTCTTCTCACGTCATACTTGCATATTATATTATACCAGCAGGCTTTTGTCAACTGTTTCTTGCTGATTTTCATCACTTTTTTGTGGGAATTTTCTACAGTATTTCTTTCAGATTGTCCACAGTTTCTTCTGCCTTCACCAGTGTAATACTGCCATTATCCAGGCATTCAACAAACTTATATACCAGGTCAGGATCAAACTGTCTGCCTGCATCCTGAAGAAGCTTCTCCCGTGCCACTTCAATAGGAAATGCTTTTTTATAACATCGTTTGGATGTCATGGCATCAAAAGAATCTGCCACGCACAAAATCCGCGCAGTCAGTGGAATATCTTCTCCTGCGATCCGGCGTGGATATCCTTTTCCATCATACCGCTCATGATGACCGATGACTGCCGGAATTACATAATCCAGCGATGGAAGGTGACGGATAATATCGATCGATGCCTCTACATGCCCTTTGATGATCTCATATTCTTCATCTGTCAGTTTTCCCTCTTTATTGAGTATATACTCCGGAATACCGATTTTACCGACATCATGCAGAAGTGCTGCCTGCCGGATAATCTCTATCATATCTTCGTTCATTCCAAGGGTCGTCGCCAGTGACGTTGCATAATAAGCTACGTTGTTGGAATGGCTGAACGTATAGTGATCCTTCGCATCAATTGCCGCCGTCAGCGCATAAATCGTAGACTCATACTCCTGATAAATATGGGTATGATTCCTTGTATTGTTCCCCTCACTGTTGTTCCGGAACATCATATCAAAGACCTGGATCCCATTTTTTCCATTATGTTTCACATGATAAACTGCCAGATCTACATTTTCCATCAGCTCTTTCACGTTCCTTGCCGCATAAGGAGCCGCACTGATACCGGCACTCACAGTTACCGCTTTCAGCTTCATATCCGTTCTGCGGTTATTCATAACATAAATCTGTTTTGCAATAGATTCCACCATATTTCTGGCGGAAAAAAGATCATATCCCGGTAAAAGAACCGCAAATTCCTTTCCTCCATAGCGGGCCGTGTATCCACTTTCTCCGACACTGCTTCTGATAATATCTGCAATCCGCTGCAGACACAGATCTCCTTCTTTCACCCCATACAACTGATTATACAATTTAAAATCATCTACATTGATGATCGCAAGTGCCAGCGATGCCTCCCTGTTTTTCTCAAGCTCTTCATTCAGCACTTCATAGAAATATTTCCGGTTCAGTAATCCGGTCATCTCATCTGTTCTGGCTTCCTGGCGGGCTCTCTCGTACAATCTTGAATTCTTAATCGCAATCGATGCAACCGACGTAACAGATGAGATCAGCTGCACCTCATCATATACCAGCCGTTTTTTCACCGAAGCATCTGTGATCAGAATCACACCAACCAGGCATTCTCCATCTTTCAACCCTGCACAGTAACGGATATGCGTCTTATCCAGCCGGTGTTTTTCGCTCTCCCACATCGACTTATACTCCACGGTATAACGGAAATCCCGGTAAATGATCGGCTCTTCATGTTCTTTCAGCCACTGGATCATCGGGTTTTCTTCTTCCATCGTAAATGTCAGATCATTCAGTGGCTGATCACTTGCCACTCCCCGATATGGCTGTCCCGGTGCATCCTGCATACAAATATAGATATTTCCAACATCCATCAGTTCTTTCATGACACTGATCGTTTTGTCCAGAATTTCATTTAAATCCAGCGTCTTCGAAATTGCAGAGCTGAACTCCCTGATTTTTTCTGTCTGATAATTTTCTTCCCTGACAAACACACTGCGTACCAGAAGCTTCCACAAAAAAGTAAACAGCGCATAAATCACCAGAAACACAATTGCAAAAGCAAGGGCATAAAGCGTTGTATTCTTATTCATCTGTATATGGAAGATTTTCTGCAGATATGGAATTACATTCAAAAATACAATAACAGAAAACAAAAATCCCACACCGTAACACAGACTGGGCGATGCCAGCATCTGCAACCGGAACAGACGTCTGCGGATCAGTGCATAAAACAGGAAAAATACATTTACAACACCACTTAAAATATCAATCGGAAACCCACTGAAAAATGGTATTCCAAGCAACATATTCCCTGCAAACAACACCAGGACCCCTGCCATGACCGGTTCATACTGTACTTTCATATTGGGATTTGCTTTGCAGATCCGCACAAGGATAAGGAAAAGATAAATCAAAAAAATCCCAGCCGGGAAAAAGAGTACTAATATAGTAGGTTTAATCTCATACACAAAAGTAGGCAGCCCATTCTTTTCCACCACATTCGGGCATCCCAGGAATACCCCATGCCGGATATTTACCACAAAACAGATCAGCATAACAGCCAGATATATTTTCCCTGGCAGACTTTTTTTCACCCCGCCAAATGCCAGAATAAAACAATAATATGCATACGGCAGTAGTAAAATTCCAAGCAGGGAAACCTGATACCAGAATTCATAACTTGGCCACAGATGGACACGCATAAATGCCGATCCTCCAGCCCAGAAAAGCAGTCCAACCAACACTACCAGAAAGCTATTTACAATTTTATTTCGCTTCGCTGTCAGAAACATCAGCAGCATAAATCCATAGCACACCATTGCTATGATTGAAATATATCCATAGGTTCCCATAATTCCCTCTTATCTCACTTTGTTCAAACATTCCTGCACTTCCAGCAACGCCTTCAAATCATAATAAGAAGGATTCATCTGATGCAGTTTTTTTCCAGTCTGTTTTTCATAAGTTTCAAATGTTCCGCACGTAAAAATTGTAACCTGCAAAGGATCCATTCCCAATATTTTCTTCAAGTCACGGTAATCCTGATCAATATATTTAAAATATGTACTCAGTAACTCTTTTAAAATATCGGCGCTCATGGCACTGTTCAGCAAGGATTCCCGTTCCAGTTCTACATACATATGCAGATATGGGCGGTTCTGTTCATTATATTCTTTTGCCGCAACCCAGTTTGTGATCGGGAGCTTTGACAGACGAATAACATTTCGGATCCCATTTTCTGAAATCCTTGTAAATCCTGCTATGTCAATGATCCATGGTACCCGGTCCACATATTCAAAACGTGGGATCTGTGTTTCATCTTCCCTGTTTTCCAGTCCAACGCACCGGTACATATCACCACAACGATATCTCGCGAATGCACCGCCTTTCAAAATCGTAAATACGAGCTCATATTTTTCTCCCGGTCGGACTTCATCCATCAGATATGTCGGTGGAACATAAGACGGATCCTCATGATTTTTCAACATATCCTTCTCTGTGATAAATTCATAAAATGCCGTATCCGGGAAGAAATACATTCCTTTTCTCGTCCAGGTCTCTGTCCCCATTATAGATGGCTCCGTACCGGCAAACAATTCCATCGGCCGGATTCCCCAGAGCTCTTCCAGATCATCTTTATAGCACTGATTATCCGTACCTGCTACCATGAACCCTTTTAAATGGAATAAATCCTTTGGAAGTAATTGCCGGTTCTCTTTTTTACAGCGGCACTTTGCCTGTATCAGGCGGAAGATCATATGCGGTCTGCATTTCAGAAGACTTGATAGTTGGATGCCTCTGCCACCAGTCAGCGAAGACAGGCTCAGACTTACCGCATAAGCCACACTTCCAAGTCCAAAGAAAAATCCCAGATCTTTTTTCATCGCCATTTTAAATCCCAGCTTGTTTCGTTCGCTGAAACTCATATTCACAGCATCTTTTACTGCCGGAAGGAACTCGATATCGATTTCTTCTCCGAGCGCCAGTGGAAAAAGTCCTGTAGCATATGGAAGCGGTGCCAGCGCATACAGGAATTTATCCGTAGATGCAACATCAAAAGATCCCTTTTTCCTGCTGGTCGATAAAATCAGACATGCTGTCACATTATTCCGGTAGGTATCCAGCATACTTCTTGTATACGGCGCAACCTTAATCGGATGTTTCCCGCCTTCCCAGGTTGTCTGAATCCAGATCACCGGATTCCCCGGAAGCATATCAGGCTGCTTTGTCAAAAGAATATCTGCATAATCTTCATACTCCGTCAGTGGTACCATTTTACGGAATTCATCCAGATTTCGGGGATGTTTTCCTTTCAAAATCGACTGCCCAAGTCCACAGTTACTCCACAGCCGGATCTGTTCTTCCATCAGCCGCTTCTGGATTTTCATGTAACCGTCCATCGACAGATCCAGAAATCCACAGTACTGCTGCCATATTTCATTATACTGTTGTTTTTTTAATTTTTCTTTTAAATTCATAGACTGTCCGCTCCAGATCAATCATTTTTTCTGATAGTACGCAGGCACACCCGTATACTTTTTCTGTTCGGTATCAGAAACGGTGTACTTTGCTGATATTCTTTATAGTTAAAAAATGTCCGTGGGAATGTCCACAGATCCTGAAAAATAATATACAGATAATTCCAGAAAATCATAAGTAAAAAATAAATCCCATGTTTCCATCCACCGACCATTCCCCACATGCACAAATATGCTCCTGCAAACCATAAAACACCAGGATGGCGGCACAATCCATACATACCTTCCGTATAAGCCGCACGCAGTTTATTTTCTTCACAATAGGTTTCTTCAAAGGGAAGCGCAAAAAACAACGTATAAATGAGCAGACAAAGGAAAAGGAATCCTCCTAATCCAAATCCGGTCATTGTTCCGATCTTCCGCTGGCAACTCCCCCATGCTGCATAAAGCTCTGCAATCAGTGATACTACAACGAGAATACTCCCAGCTGCAAAAAATTTTTGTAATACTGCATTCTTCATCCGAACACTGTTGATATCATAAATAAAATACAGAATAAATCCTGTACTTCCTAGTATAAACTGCCACATTTTTCTCTCCATGATTTGTGCATTATTATGCACAAATACCTTTTCACGCACTCTAAATTATAATAAAAGCTACTATAAATTGCAACCAAAAAATGTCTTCCCTTTCCCCTTTTTTCAAAAACATTACCATATCATTACATTTTTTACAAATTCCACTTTTGCTTTAAATAGTATACCATCATTTGCTTCTATCTGATACAATAGATGTATGGGATTTTTATCCAAATTTTGACTAAAAGGCAGGTACTAGAATATGTGGGCTTATGAAGGAATTTTTTATCAGATCTATCCAATTGGATTCTGTGGCGCTCCGACCGCAAATGACGGCAAAACCGTATCCCGGATTTTAAAATTAAAGGACTGGAGCAGTTATCTGGAATCCTTAGGTATCTCTTCTATATTATTAAATCCAATTTTCGAATCAGACAATCATGGTTATGATACCAGGGATTATAAAAAAATCGACTGCCGTCTCGGAACCAATGAAGATTTCGCAGAAGTATGCAAAGATCTCCATGCACACAATGTAAAAATCGTTCTTGACGGTGTGTTTAATCACGTAGGACGCGGCTTCTGGGCATTTAAGGATGTACAGGAAAAGAAATGGGACTCTCCATACAAGGACTGGTTCTGCATCAATTTTGACGGTAATTCCTGCTACAATGACGGATTCTGGTATGAGGGATGGGAAGGACATTTTGAACTGGTCAAACTGAATCTTGCCAATTCTGCTGTTGTAGATTATCTCCTGGAATGTGTAAAAGGCTGGATCGATGAATTTGACATCGACGGTCTCCGGCTTGATGTTGCATACTGCCTGGACCGCAATTTCATGAAACGTCTGCGCAGTTTCTGCCAGGAATTAAAACCTGACTTTGCCCTGATCGGAGAGGTTCTCTTCGGGGACTACAATCAGATCGTCAATGACGAAATGCTGCACAGCTGCACCAACTATGAATGCTATAAAGGTATTTATTCCAGCTTCAACAGCATGAACATGTTTGAGATTGCGCACTCTCTGAATCGTCAGTACGGACCGGAACAGTGGTGCATTTACCGCGGAAAACATCTGATGTCTTTTGTTGACAACCACGATGTAACCCGAATTGCAAGTATCCTGACCAACAAGAACCACCTGCCGCTGACTTACGGACTTCTTCTTGGTATGCCGGGTGTTCCTTGTATTTATTATGGAAGTGAATGGGGTGAGGAAGGGGTAAAAGCACCAAATAATGACTACGCCCTTCGTCCATGCTTTGAAGAACCAAAGCCAAATGAACTGACCGAAGAGATCAAAAAAATGATCCACGTCAGAACCGGAAGCAATGCACTCTGCCACGGAAGCTACCGTAATGTTGTCCTGACCAACCATCAGCTCATCTTTGAGCGTCGGACCGATGATGAACGGATGCTGGTTGCGATCAATGCATCGGACGCACCGTTTACTGCGCACAATGGAGAACTCGGAGGCACAATGACCGACCTGCTCACCGGAAATGAAATCCAGATGAGCGGACAGCTTGAGATGCCGCCGTACAGTGTGCAGTATCTGAAATAATATCTCCGGACATTTTCCAAAGCAGACCTCTTTGGTTTGCCATGAGAATGATTGATATTGCTTAACAGCACAAATGCCAGTTCCGGCTTGCTGTCGGTTCTGGCATTTTTTCAAAGAATCTCTGTTCCAGTAAATACAGTAATTTCGTTTGAGATTTCCTGTCATTTAACGGAACTTCGATTTTCTATATTCCCTCGGAGTCATTCCATAATTTTTTCGAAAAAGCCTGTAAAATTGTGTCCGATTACTAAAGCCAAGGTCCTCCATGATTTCTGCAATCGTAAGATCCGAATCCAAAAGAAGTCCCTCCGCCTTTTCCATTGTAAATTTCGTGCTATATTCATACAGAGACAACCCGGTATATTTTTCAACCGTTTTATAAAGATAATCTCCTGAATAACTAAACTTTTCCTCCAAATCCTTTCTGCGCACCTGTCCATCCTTTTCCCGGATATAACTGGTTATCTGATCAAATAGTTCTCTCTCAGACGTATTTCCGAAAGCAACCGGCGTATTTGTGTAAAGCGCTCCGTCAAACAATGCAGATAACATTCCTATCATTGCTCCTGCAATCTGAAAATTTGATTTAGGCGTTCTCTTCTGCAATCCTACTGCAATTTTGTCAAAACAATCATGCACTACTTTTGTCTCTTTCATCGGAATAAAATCGATATAAGCCCGTTGTGATGCCTCTTCTTTATCCAATTCATGTAAAAAGAATTTCCTTACCATCTCATATTCCTTTGTGCGTTTCCCGGAAAAAACACTTGGAAATTGTAGTAAATTCAAAATATATTCTTGTGTAAATTCCAGAAAAATCACTCTGCAATACTCATCGAATTCCTCCAGATGGCGAATATTCATATTCATCAGACAGCAACTTCCTTTCGGATAAAGATGTCTGGTATTTTCAATGTTCTGATATAGCCTTCCATCTGCAACATACATCAACTCATAGAAATTATGTCTGTGCATACTTTTCCTTTCAAGAATTTTGTCCGATTCCTCCTTGTCCATACAAAGATATCCTAAATCCTTCGGTCCTATAAATGTAAGCACCTCTCTTCCTTCTTCTTTTTCCGGATAATAGGAATCTAAAATAAAAGAAAGACTATCTTCTGTAAAATGATTTTCTCTAAAACCTTTTTCATATGCCTTCATTTCTTTAATTAAATCCTGATACATCATAGGACGTGTAGATTGAAAATACATAATTTATTCCTCTTTCTGATAAAAACCAGTTTTATCTTTTTATAGTGATCATTCCTGTTCATCTCGAATAGCTCTTAACAATTGAATCTGATACACATAAGGTTCAATCCCATCATTTATGCCATTTATACTCTTTTTCATATCATTTATAATAATATCATATGATGTGGATGTCAAAATTTTTTACCACTCACTAATTAACCGAATTGTTCTATTCAATAGTAAAAGCGAGGAAAACTTATGCAAAAAACAGATTTCAACCGTGACTGGACCGTACAGAAAGACGGATCCAATGAAATACTTCATGTCAATCTTCCAGATGACGCCATGATCCGTGAAGAGCGCTCAAAAGAGAATAAAACCGCAAGTGCAAGTGCCTATTTTGCCGGTGGCAAATATATTTACACTAAAATTTTCGATCTTTCGGAAAATGAAACCAGACAAACTCTGATCTTAGAATTTGAGGCTGTCTATCAAAACGCAACCGTATTCTTAAACGGCAGACAGGTTGCCGAACATCCTTACGGATACACAAACTTTTTTGTTGACATCACCGGAAAAGTTATTGCCGGAACAAATGAACTGAAAGTCGTTGCAGACAACGCAGATGTCCCGAACAGCCGTTGGTACTCCGGATCCGGTATCTACCGCGAAGTGCACCTTTACCGTTCCGGAAGTTCTTATATCCGCCCGGAAGGGTTAAAAGTGCAGATTGTTGATCTTAATACAATCCACATTTTTACTGACGCGGTTATGCAGCCTGATGAAAAAATTGTACTGGAAATTTTCAATGACACTGGCAAAATCGTATCTTCCGAAGGCACAGATGTCACCATCACCATCCCAGATGCACACCTCTGGTCTGCCGAAGATCCTTATTTATATACCTGCAAGGCAACCCTTCTACAAAATGGAACTGCCATTGATACTGCCAGAACCTCTTTCGGAATCCGTACCCTTTCCTGGGGAAAAGATGGATTTCTTGTAAACAGCAAGTCCGTCCTTTTCCGGGGTGCCTGCATCCATCATGATAATGGGGTACTCGGTGCCTGTGGCTTCCATGATGCTGAATGTCGGCGGGTACGCATTTTAAAAGAAGCCGGATTTAATGCCATCCGTTCTTCACACAATCCCATTTCAAAGGCAATGCTGGATGCATGCGATCAACTTGGTATGTACATTATTGACGAAGCTTTTGATATGTGGCTGATCAAGAAAAATCCTTACGATTACGCCGGTGAAACATTTTCCAAATGGTGGAAAGCTGATATTGCTGCCATGATTTCAAAAGACTATAACCATTCTTCTGTTGTGATGTACTCTGTTGGAAACGAGATTACAGAGCTTGGACTTGCAGACGGGCAGGAACAGGCCCGTATCATGACTGAATTCTGCCATACCAAAGATCATACAAGACCTGTCACAGCCGGGATCAATCTGATGCTTGCTACCATGGCCGGAAGTAAAAAAAGTATTTATGGCACGGACGAAGACGGTAAAGTCAAAGACAGTGGTTCCGGTGGACTGGATAACGCTCCGACCTCTGAATTTTTCAATATCATGATGAACAAAATGGGCGGACTCATCAATAAAGCAGCCAAAACAAAAAAAGCGACTGCCATTGCTGAAATTATGTCCGGTATTTTCGATATTCCCGGATATAATTATGCATCCAGCCGCTATAAAATTGATGCCAGAAATCATCCGGAACAGGCGACAACCGGCTCTGAAACTCTCCCGCAGACCCTTTACGATAACTGGCAGCTTGTCAAATCGATTCCTACCATGACCGGCGACTTTATGTGGACCGGATATGATTATCTTGGTGAATCAGGCATTGGCACCATTCAGTACAAAGACAAAAAGACGAAGCAAAATGCCGATCCGGGCCTTATTATTTCCGGTGGTGCCGGTATCATTGATATCTGTGGAAAAAAACGTCCGGAAGTTGGATGGAGCAAGATCATCTGGGGATTACAGAAAACTCCAACAATTGGTGTTGACCCTTATACCCGCACAGACTATTTCCAGTCTCTTTCTATGTGGCGTGTCACAGATGCGGTGGAAAGCTGGTCATGGGAAGGCTGCGAAGGGAAAAAAGCTTCTGTAACAATCTACTCAGATGCAGACAAAATAGAACTTCTTGTCAATGGAAAAAGCGCAGGTAAAAAGAAACCGAAAAAAGATATTGCAAAATTCAGGAAAATTCCATATGAAGCCGGCAAAATCGAAGCCATTGCTTACGACTCCTCCGGAAAAGAAACAGCCCGCACCACGCTTGTCTCAGCCACTGGAAAAACTTCGATAAAACTCACTCCTGAAACAACAAACCTCTGTGCAAATGGTCAGGATCTCTGCTTCCTTAATATCGATCTTATCGGTGAAAATGGAATCACAAAATCCTCTGTCGACCAGGAGCTGAAAATAGAAATCTCTGGTCCTGCAACACTTCAGGGATACGGTTCTGCAAGACCAAATGTTGAAGAAAGCTTCTGCAACGATACTTTCAAGACATTCTATGGCAAATCCTTAGCCGTAATCCGGGCCGGCTATGAACCAGGCACTGTCACTGTAAAAGTATCCGGAAAAGGATTAGACACCCAGGAACTCACACTAAATATCTGTTAAAACTCTACAGATTTCTAAATAAAACCAAAGGAGAACATCAGAACTCTTTTTCTGTTCTGACGTTCTCCCTTCTGGTCATTTATCCCATTTTCTAATAAATATATTTCTTCATTTCCTGATATACCCTTGCAAGAGGAAGTCCGACGATCGTATTATAATCACCTTCAATCCCACAGATATACACGCCAAATGCCCCTTGGATTCCATAGGCTCCTGCCTTGTCCATCGGCTCTCCTGTCGCAATATATTCCCTGATTTCTTCCTTGCTCATCGGATATACATGCACATCACTGCATTCATGAAATGTCTTCCGGATCTTTTTCCCATCCTTCTTTATCAGAAGCGTAACACCGGTGTAAACCTGATGTGCTTTTCCCTGAAGCATGGAAATCATCTGATATGCCTGCTCTTTATCCTTTGGCTTTCCGAGAATCGTTCCATCCGCTGCAACCACCGTATCTGAGCCGATCACCAGAAAATCTCCTGTATTTTTCGTTTCATACTGCTGATAGACATCTTCTGCTTTCTGTACAGAAAGTTCTTCCACAACCTGGCTTGGAACCTGGGATGTAATTACTTCCTCACAGTGTGACGGCATGACTACATGCTTTATATTTCCCTGTTCCAGCAGTTCTGTCCTGCGCGGTGATGCAGAGGCCAGAACTACAGTCAGCTTCTGTGTCCTACTACACATAGCCTAATCCTCTTTCACAAGAATCTTCTTAATTTCTCCCATATACATGTTATGCATATCTTTGTCAGCATACCATTTGTCAAGATTTGCTTTCTCAACAAAATTTTCTTCTCCCATGCGCTGTACATAAACCTTCTTGCATACAAAGATCATTTTTGCTTCTTCAAACGCAACTGTTCCATCTACATAATATGGTGTCAGACCGGCTTCTTTGATCTTATCTTCGTCCCTTCCGGAGACTCTTCCACAGAGATTTAACGCTTCTCTATGCTCTTCTCCAAAGAATGCCAGTGTAAAATAATCTTCTCTGTCTACAAATTCTTTTGTATAACGGGAATCACGGATATAGGCTGTTGCAGTTGGTTTTCCCCACATGATTCCGACACCGCCCCAGCTTGCGGTCATGGTGTTACATTTTTCTTCATTTCCTGCTGTGATCAGCATCCACTGTTTTCCGATCAGGTCAAATGGATTATCCTTTAATTCTTCTGCTTTTATTTCTGTAAAACTCATTTTTCTGTCCTCTTATTTTGCGATTACTTTACGGAAATTCTTCTTTCCTTTTCTTACAACTTTTCCTTCTCCTTCAAAGTCTGCTTTTGCAAATGTTGCTGAAATATCAGAAACCTTTTCTCCGTCAACGGCAACTCCGCCCTGCTGTACAGCACGACGTCCTTCTGATTTGGAAGCAACCAGTCCGCTCTTATGAAGAAGTGTCAGGATATCGATAGACCCGTCTGCGAAATCTTCATCAGAAAGCTCTGCTGTCGGCATATCTGCTGCATTTCCTGAGCTGAACAGTGCACGTGCACCTTCCTGTGCCTTCGTAGCTTCTTCTTCGCCGTGAACCAGCTTTGTCAGTTCAAATGCAAGGATTTCTTTTGCTGTATTCAGCTGTGCGCCTTCCCATTTATCCATCTCATCAATCTGCTCAAGCGGAAGGAATGTCAGCATACGCAGGCATTTGAGAACATCTGCATCTGCCACGTTTCTCCAGTACTGGTAGAATTCAAACGGAGAAGTCTTTTCCGGATCAAGCCATACAGCTCCAGACTGTGTCTTACCCATCTTCTTTCCTTCTGAATTCAGAAGCAGTGTGATTGTCATCGCACTTGCATCCTTACCAAGCTTACGACGGATCAGTTCTGTACCACCAAGCATGTTGCTCCACTGGTCATCTCCACCAAACTGAAGGTTACATCCGTATTTCTGGTATAACATATAGAAGTCATAGCTCTGCATGATCATGTAGTTGAATTCAAGGAAGCTCAGTCCCTTTTCCATACGCTGTTTGTAGCATTCTGCTGTCAGCATACGGTTTACGGAGAAGTGTGCTCCGACTTCACGAAGTACTTCCACATAATTCAGATCCATCAGCCAGTCCGCATTATTAACCATCAGTGCTTTCCCGTCTGAAAAATCAATAAAACGGCTCATCTGCTTCTTAAAGCAATCACAGTTGTGCTGGATTGTCTCCGGTGTCATCATCTGACGCATATCTGTTCTACCGGACGGATCCCCGATCATAGCAGTACCGCCCCCGATCAAAGCAATCGGCTTATTGCCAGCCTCCTGCAGTCTCTTCATCAGGCACAATGCCATAAAATGTCCAACATGCAGACTATCCGCCGTCGGATCAAACCCAATATAAAACGTAGCCTTCCCATTATTCACCAGATCCCTAATTAACGGCTCATCCGTAACCTGTGCAATCAATCCTCTAGCCTGCAGCTCTTCATAAATACCCATTTCTAATCTTTCCTTTCTTTTTCAAAACCTATATCTTACTCACAGCCAATCTTCTCCGCCAGGAGAAGGAGGCGTCCCTGTCTGGAACTCTTTGAAGTTTTTAAGGATGTCAGCCATCCGGAAACCATTTCTATTTGACTGCATGTGCAGGCGGATGCTCATACTTCTTAGGTTTTGGGAATTTGTGTTATGATTGAAAATCCATCTGTCTGAGCGCAGCGAGTTATGGATTTTCAATCATGCCCTTAACAAATTTACAAAACCTTAGAAGTATCAGCTGCCGAACCCGCAGACAAATAGAAATAGATTCCGGATAGCGTCCGTCCTGAACCCCTTCAATTTTTCCAATAAAAAAACCTCGTCCTCCGGCCAATCAGCCTTTAAGGACGAGGTATATTCTCTCGTGGTACCACCTTAATTCACATCCGGCTCGCACCGAATGCCTCAGTCAGTAACTAACATTACCGTAGCAGGTATAACGTCCGCCACTCCGTCACAGCTTACTTGCGCTTCCGTGCGTTCGGTGTGAAACTCCAAGATGTATTCACATCTGACTCTTCGTGCACCTCTCATCAACCGGTTACTTTCTGTCTGAGCCTTGTCATCTGCTACTTGTTCTCTTCATAGTCTGTAATTTTCTCTTCTTTTGTCATACTACCGTATCCTTCAAAATTTGTCAAGCCGGATTTCACGCCAAATTATCACAAAACAACTTTTGTCAAATCCAATTCACAGCCTTCCATCATTTTCCGAACCACTCTCGCAGATTCCCTAATTCCAGAAATCCGTCTTCTGCTCCAGCTCAATATCTGCACTTTTAAACACCGGATTAACTCCCCGCTTCAACTGATCCTCATAATCCCGGATAGCCTTAAATGCCGTCCCGGACAAAATCAGGATCACCGGAATATTGATCAGTGCCATCACACCCATCAGTACATCGGAAAGATCCCACAAAAGCGACATTTCCATACCTGCCCCTAGAAATACAACAAATGCAGATACCAGGCGGAATCCGCGCATAAATTTTTTCCCCGGTTCCTTTTTATGGATATAGGTCAGAAGATTGTCGCAATAGAAACAGTTTCCAAGCAATGTTGTAAACGCAAAAAATACCATAGCCACCGTTATAAATACCGGACCAAATGCTCCCAGGGATTCCTGAAGAGATGCCTGAACCCACGGTGCCCCCTGCATCTCCCTGGTTGGATCAATGCCAGACGACATACACATCATCGCCGTTGCCGTGCAAAGAAGAAGTGTGTCGATAAAGACAGACAGCATCTGAACCAGTCCCTGTTTGACCGGATGGCTGACATTTGCAGAAGCAGATGCATTCGGTGCCGAACCGATTCCGGCTTCGTTGGAATAAAGCCCACGGCGGATACCCTGCATCATAGCAGAACCCGCAAACGCTCCGAAAATCGCCTTGAAATCAAACGCTTCCTCAAAAATACGCAGGAACATTTCCGGCACATTGCGGATATTGATGATAACCACAATCAGCGCCATACCGATATATGCAAGTCCCATCACCGGCACAAGCGTCGATGTCACCTTTACAATACGGCTTCCACCGCCAAGCAAACACCATCCGGTCAGAACTGCCAGAATCCCACCAATGATCCATGGGCTTACCTTCGGATCATAAAAAGAAAATCCGGAAAATGTAGACTGCAGATTGTAGGATGCCAGCATATTGAATCCAAATGCATAAGTCAGGATCATGGCAATACAAAACACGATCGCCAGTGGTCTGCAATGCAGCGCCGCCTCGATATAATAAGCCGGACCACCATAGCATTTCCCATCCTCTCCCTTTTTCTTGTAAATCTGTGCCAGCGTACTTTCAATCAGTGCAGACGCACTTCCAATGATCGCAATCACCCACATCCAGAATACAGAACCAAATCCCCCAATACAAATTGCCGATGACACCCCGACAATATTTCCCGTTCCTACTCTCGATGCCGTTGAAACCATAAGCGCCTGGAATGATGAGATTGCCTCTTTGTCGTCCGGCTTCTCCATCACGGACTCACAAGCTCTCTCAAATAAACGCACCTGTGGAAATCTTGTCCGGATTGTAAAATATAAACCTGCACCGATCAGAATAATCACCAGAAGTTTGCTGTACATAAATGAACTGACCGCCCCAATAATCGTCTGAAACATACCTTCTTTCCTTTCTCAATGTTTTCTACCATTTTCGCTATATCTTAACGGAAACTCTCAAAATTTGCAAGCTTTTTCTATTTAAAAGCGGACAAGCAACGCCTGTCCGCCAAATTTATACTATATTTTTCTATCCCTTTACAGCTCCGGCAGCAACACCCTTGATGATGTACTTCTGTCCTGCCAGATATACAATGATGATTGGGATTACTGTAAGCATAATGCTTGCCATCATCGGTCCCATTTCAACTCTTCCGTAACTTCCGCGGAAATACTGGATCAGCATTGGGATTGTTTTATACTTCTTAATATCAAGTACAAGAGTTGGAAGCAGGTAATCATTCCATACCCACATTGCTTCCAGAATACCTACGGATATCATGGTAGGCTTCAGGATATGGATATCGATCAAAAAGAAGGTCTGCAGCGGATTACATCCGTCGATCATGGCAGCTTCTTCGATTTCTACAGGAATCGATTTTACAAATCCGCAGAACATAAATACCGCAAGACCTGCGCCAAATCCGAGATAGATCACCCAGATATTCCATGGCATATTCAGATGTAAGGTATCTGCTGTCTGTGACAAGGTGAACATAACCATCTGGAAAGGAACAACCATGGAAAATACAAACAGATAATATAAAATCTTTGAAATCGGACTATTTACACGGGTTATATACCATGCACACATGGAGCAACATACAAGAATAGCAACTACAGAAGTAATCGTAATAAATGTACTGTATCCAAGACTGCTCAAAAATCCTTTTGAAGCAACGGCATCTACATAGTTTGCGATTCCTGCAAATGCATCTGCAGTCGGAAGTTTAAATGCAGTTCCTGTACTGATCGCTGATTCTTTTTTCAAAGAGTTCATCAGGATCATAATGATCGGATAAATCCAGGCGAGTGCCGCAATTGTTAATATAACTATCCATATTGTATTTGCAATACTTTTCTTCTTTTTCATTACTGCTGCACCTCCTTAGATCTTGTTGCTTTCAGCTGTACCAGTGAAATAATGATAACCAGAACACAGAAGATCACTGCTTTTGCCTGTCCATAACCTTTCCACTGCATTCCGGCACGTGCGTAGAATGTCTGGTAAATATTCAGTGCCAGCATTTCTGTCGCATGGTTCGGATCTCCACCTGTAAGAGCCAGGTTCTGGTCAAACAATTTAAATGAATTGGTAAGTGTCAGGAAGACGCAGATCGTGATGGAAGACATTACCATCGGAACTCTGATTTTCCAGAGGATATCCCACTTTGCTGCTCCGTCAATCTCTGCTGCTTCGATCAGATCATCCGGTACATTCTGAAGACCTGCGATGTAAATGATCATCATATATCCGATCTGCTGCCAGCACATCAAAATGATAAGTCCCCAGTAACCGGCTGAAGAATTCAGTGCCAGAAGCGGCTGTCCGATGATCGTAAGCAGACAGTTGATCAGGATCTGCCAGATATATCCAAGTACGATTCCACCAATCAGGTTCGGCATAAAGAAAATAGTTCTGAAAATATTGGTTCCCTTTAACTTCTGTGTCAGAAGCAGTGCCAGACCAAATGCCAGTACGTTGATCAGTAAGATCGATACAATCGCAAATAATACTGTAAATTTAAATGAACTTGTAAATGATGTATCCTTGATTGCTGCGGTATAATTTGATATTCCAACAAATGTTGCATTTCCTACTGTTGTAAACTTACAAAAAGAAAGATAAAATCCCTGTGCAAACGGAATAATAAATCCGATCACAAATGCAAGAAATGTTGGGAGAACAAATATTGGTGCATGTTTTTTCAGTGCCTTCTCCATAGAAATCCTCCTCTTTTCCTTTTGCCCGGAAGGATCTTCCTACCAGGTGGCTCTCATTTCACTTTTTATTTTTATATGGAAAAACGTAGGTTCCCATATCCAGAAAACCCGCTTCGTACAGGCTCTCCTCTCACTTAAAAGGGGCAGGCAAGCCGCCTGCCCCTAGGTCAGTTCTTTTTATGCAACTTATTTATTCATTTGCAAGCTTGTATTCAGATGCCCATCCATCTACGAATGCACTTACTACTGCATCCCAGTTAGCATCTGTCTGATCTGCCGCATAAGCTGTCAGTGCAGATCCAACACCATTTTTCCACTCTTCTGAAGGCATTGTTGAGAAGTTCCATGCTACCGGAGTCTTTCCGTCTTCGGTCATCTGTTTGTCTTCTTTGATAAAGAGATTCTTAGATTCCTGAGCTTTCTTAAACGGAATGTTGAATCCCATATCGTCTGCCATACATTTTGTTCCTTCATCTGAAGTTACACACCAGTCCATAAAATCTAATGTAGCCTGAATATCAGCTTCGTCTGCGTCTTTATTTACGCACCAGTAATTTTCTGTACCTGTGCAGAGTCCCTGGTTTGCTTCATCGCCTACACCAAAGTAAACCGGAAGCATGGTCATGTCATCATCTGTCAGACCGCCATCGATCAGCTGTGTATATTCCCATGTACCATTCTGATAGAATACAGCTTTTTTATTCAGGAATTCATTTCTTGCATCGTCACCTGTCTTTGCAGCAAGATCCTTTGGATCGCATGTGCTGTTGTTGATGTACAGATCCCACATATCGCGATAATTGTCAAGATATGTGCCTTTGATTGCATCTGTTGTGTTAATTCCTTCATCCTGATATTCAAAGTAGATCGGAAGGTTTGCAAGGTGTGTCTTGAATCTCCAGTCAGAAGATCCGTCCATACCTGCTGAAGTAAATGCAGAAAATCCAAGTTCAGAAGTTCTATTTGTAATGTCTTCTGCTACTTTTTTCAGATCTGCAAAAGATTTGATGTCATCCGGTGTATATCCTGCTTCTTTTAATAATGTCTTATTTGTGATAATTCCGTATGTTTCAATAACATATCCGATACCCGCTACAGAATCTCCGTCTTTCAGTGCATAATCATCACTTGTGAGTTCTTTGTAAATATCAGAATCTGATAAGTCGTAGCAATAATCTTTCCAGTTTGCAAGTCCTACAGGTCCGTTTACCTGGAATAATGTTGGTGCTCCGCTCTTTCCCATTTCACTCATCAGAGTGGTTTCATAGTTTCCGGAAGCTGCTGTAACAACCGTTACATCTACACCTGTCTCTTTTGTGTAATCCTTTGCCAGCTGCTGCCACTGCTCATCCTGCTCCGGTTTGAAGTTCAGATAATATACAGATCCTTTGCTGCTGTCCCCTTTACCGTCTGCACTCTTGCCATCGCTCTTGCTTCCACATCCTGCAAAGCATCCAAGTGTCATGATTCCTACCAGCCCCAGTGCCAGCCATCTTTTTTTGTTTTTCATAATTTCCGTTCCTCCTCGTCTGGATTTCTTTTCTATGCTTAAATAATAGCAAGAATCCAATCAAAGACTGTAACAAATCGCAAACCTCCTTTAACAAAAAATATACTTTTCGAAATGTAAAAAATTTGTTATTGATAAAATGACACCAACAGCCTTCTCCTCCCATCATCTCTCTTTCTCATACTCCCGGATACTTTCATCGGCAGTCTCCACCATCTGCGCAGGCGTCATTTTCCCGGCGGCAAGCTGTGGCAGACACTCCCCGATCGTCTCTTCCTGAAGGATGGAGTTCCATTTCACCTGATAGTTCGGAACGATCTGCGGATTGTTATTGTAGGCATTTACATAATCCTGAAGGAGCTGGCTGATTTCAGTGCGTCCGTTCTTGTCCATCAGCTCTTTCTTCTCTTCCAGATTGAATTTCGTGCGAAATTTCAAAAATTCAACCGCTCCTTCTTTGACCTCCTCGCTGTAAGTGGAAACCACCGCCCAGCCAAAGGTTTCCGGTGAGGCAATCAGTTTATTTCCCGGAAATGCGGAAAATCTTACCTTTTCTTTCCATTCTTCCGGCAACTGGTCGATCATCCAGTATCCGTTCGGGATCATTGCCACCTTTCCTGCGACAAAATTATTGTATGCCACATCGTAGTCAGCATGAATTGCATCTTCTGTTGTATACCGAAACAATTTCTGCAAGGTTTCTGCAATTTCAAGACCGGTATCATTGGAATAGCTTTCTGGGAGAAGCTCTTTCATAAATGCATAGCCTTCTTCCGTGTGTGCTGCCTCTGCTGTTGCAATCAGCATCGGCGCCCAGCCGGTTCCTTCAGTGTGAAGTCCAAGCGGTGTGATTCCGTTTGCCTGCAGCCGGTCACAGCAGTCCCAGAATTCTTCCCATGTCTCCGGGAATTTCTCAATCCCTGCTTCCGCAAAAAGCTCCGGATTCCAAAACATGCCGGCGCACGCAAATGCCGCCGTACTGATCGGTCCAAGATAGATATTGCCATCCTCATCCGTACAGCCTTCCATCACCGCCGGTTCGATCATATTCCTCCACTCTTCATCCTCTTCCAGATACGGACTCAGATTCTCGATCCGTCCATCCGCAACCATCATCTGATAAAAGGACGGCAGGGTGCGCACATCATAGATCACAGCCGGAAGCTCGTCTGTGACATTTAACCGTTTCAGATTTTTTCGGTATTCCTCTTCCGTCTCCATGATCCATTCCACTTGCATATGATACGTACCGGCATATTCTTCATTAAACGCATCAACGACATCCTGTTCCGTTTTCTTGCCGGAAGTCGGATCTACCGTCAGAATGATCGGAATATCAATCTCTTTTTTTTCTGTGCTCCGGCTTGTCTGCCCCGTATTTTTACCACATCCGGTCAGCACTGTCAGAACCAGTGCGATACAAAACACCGATTGCAAATATTTTCTATAAATCACGTTTCTCCTTTCCGTCATCCGGAATTTGGATTGTACACCGAGTTCCATTTTCTTCTGCCTCATAGTAAAACAGCACATCCTCTCCATATTTCAGCCGCAGTCTGGTCAGTACATTCACCACTCCATATCCGTGTTCCTTATCCTGGAAGCATTTTTTCGCCTCCAGAATCGGATGCCCGTTTAAGGCATTGATCTTTTCCATCATTTCCCGGTCAATCGGCTTCCCATTATTGAATACCACGATTTTCAGCTGGCTATCCTCCCTCGCAATCTCAATCCGGATCAGACCATTCTCATAAATTTCGCAGAATCCGTGCTTGATCGCGTTCTCGACAAGTGGCTGCAAGATCAGCTTCAGCATCCACGTACTCTTCTCTTCCACCTTACACTCAATCTCATACCGGAACAGATTTGCATTCCGGATCTGTTGGATTTCCATATAACTCTTTACATTTTCCAGTTCGTCCTCCACCGTCGCGATATCACTGCCCTTGCTGAGTGACAGACGCAGATATTTGGAAAGTGCCTGAATCATCTTCATGGTTGTCTCTTCTCCGTTTATCCGCGCAAGCATGTAAATTGTATCCAGCGTATTATAAAGGAAATGTGGGTTGATCTGTGCCAGAAGCATGTTCAACTCCGTCCGTCTGAGCACCCCTTCCTGTTCTTTGATCTCTGCCAGAAGATTCTCAATATTTTTTAGCATCTTATTGTAGGAATGTCCGATCTGATCCAATTCTGTATTGGTATTCAGTTCAATCAGGCGACTGAAATCATTTCCGTCAAACTGTGTCATCTCTTCACTGATCTCCCGGATCGGACTGGTGAACCGCTTGGAAAAATAGATACTGATCACAACCGCTACCACTGCCACAAACAGATAAATCCCGATCAGCACCGTAAGTACCCTCATCGTTCCCTGCGTCATTACACTCGACGGAACGACTGTGAACACCGTCATTTCAGAGCTGCTTTCTTTGTAAATGGAGCAGACACCACCGCTCACTCTCCGGCTTTTTGCAAGAATACCACTCGTTTCCTGTGCGCTGATCTTATAGACTTCCTGTTTTACCGCATCCGAAATCTTCGTCCCTTTCGGGCACCAGGCAGCGCATAAATTTCCCTTCTTATCCAGAATTCCGATCTGCACTTCATCTGTCATACTCCGATCCTTTCCAAGTATCGTTTCCAGAAAGCCGTCATTCATCTTGATGAGCAGCAGTCCTGGTTTGCTGGCGTATTCCATGCTGTGTACATATCTTCCGATAAACAATGCTTCTTTCTCCGTCCCAAACAGAGTATCCTTCGCCCAGAACCATTGTGTTTTCGCATAAGAATCTCCCATGTAATCTTCCAGATGGCTGTCTGAAAAATCTTCATAATCAATATGCGAGTAGGATCTGGCATAAACATTATTTTTATTATCCACATAGCAGTATTCTGCCACATGATCCAGATTCATATAGGCAAAATATTTCTGAAGAGAGTTCTTTTCCACATCTGCAAATGAAGCTTTTTTCAGACTTTCCTGAACCTGATCGTAAGTAATACATTCTGCTGTCCCTTCATCCGCCTCTTTTGACAGTGTATCCAGAGCCAGCCCCATCTTCTCATTTAAAAATTCATATTTATCTGTAACCTCTGTGGTCAAACTCTGCCTTACATAAATCCAAACACCGATGCTTGACAGCAAAATTGCCAGCAACAACAGCCCCATTATATATCGAAGGTATTTTCTCTGTATTCCGGATTTAATCACCCATTTCTTCATTCTTCGTAATCCTTTTTGTATTCACTCGGTAATTTTCCTGTATATTCTTTAAATAAATGTGAAAAATAGGATGCATTGCTGATTCCCACCTGCTCACATACCGTTCCTATACTCTCACATCCATCCTGGATCAGCCTCTTTGCTTTCTCCATTCTCTGCTGTAAGAGATACTTTTTAAAGGTCATATGAAATGTATTTTTAAATACACGCCCGAAATATACCGGATTCAGATAAATCTGCGTTGCCACCTGAACAATAGAAAGTTCTTCCTCCTGCAAATGCTCACCGATATAAGAAAGTGCCACTGTCATATATTCCTTTGCACATTTATTTTCTCCGCTTTCTGCATATTTTTCCCGTTCCTCAATTGCTTCTCCGAGGATCCTATAACTGACATCTACCGCCTGTGCTGCTGTCAGACTCTCCATATTCGAATAATAATTTCGGAACTGTTTCTGCAGTTTTTCCGTCATTCCGTAAGTATCGTTCAGCATCATCTCCGCTTGCAGCATAACCTTATGTATATAACGGATCTGTAACTCTTCCTCATGTGGAAGTGCGTAGATCAACACAATAAAAGCCTGTTTTAACTCTTTAAACGTATTCTTCCGAACAGCATTGACGATCGTAAGTCCTGCCTCTTCACAATCACTTTTTGCCGCTTTTTCTTCCTTTTTCACAGGTATGGGAAAAGTATTCTCATTTGTGGCATTGCTGCAGATTGGCTCGAAAAGTCCCTGCGCCTCTTCGTAACTTCGGCGGATTCCATCCAGTCCTTTATACGGTTTGGAAATCGATGCAGTAACCGGACTTTTCTGTTCCCCTTTAACCTGTTCCAGAATCTGCGCAATCTCGCGCACTGTCGCATTTTCCTTTGTCTTGATCAGAAATACATGACAACCTTCTGCCTTTTCAAAATGCCAGAAAAAATACCGCTCTGAAAACATTTCTTCCAGAGATTGTATCAATTCCAGCCTGGCTGCTTCGTAATTCAGTGCATCCGTAATCTTATATGTAAGATCAAGATCCACACACATTGCAATAAAACGGTCGCCCTCTTCGATCACATCTTTCAAGATCGCAAATACTTCCTGCACCTTTTCATAGGAAATTTTATTCTGTAAATATTTCTGTACAACAACCTGGAGAAAACTGGTGGAATCTTTTCGGATCATATTTTCCCAGCTTTCATAACGTTCTTCGCTCTCCAGTTTCTCCATACAGGTCTGGTATGCGCCCTGCATGGTCTCCTGCAGTTTATCTTCCTCGATTGGTTTCAGCAGATATGCATATGCACCAAGATCACACGCCTGCTGTGCATAATTAAAATCACGGTACGCACTGAGCACAATAAAAACCGGATCCAGCTCTGTCTTCTGGATCTCTTCCATCACCATCAGACCGGAAACCTGTTTCATCCGGATATCCGTCAGTACGACATGGGGCTTCACTTTTTTGATCACTTCGATTGCCTGCTCCCCACTCTGTGCCTGACCGGCAACTTCAAATCCCATCTCATTCCAGTTGTACGTCTTAACCAGTCCCTGCAGAAGGATTGGTTCGTCATCTACAATCACAAGTTTTAATAATTTCATACCATTTTCCCCATTCCTGATAATCTTCCTACTTCTTATTTTAGATAAGACATGATAAAGAATTTATCAAAAACTATACTTTTGATGCAAAAAATCATACTTTTACCAAAAATTATACATTTCGGGGAAAAAAATAGCAAGAAATTAAAAAAAGCCGTTACATGATCGATATGATCAGATCCGGTTGCAAGTGATGATAAAATCGTGGTATCAGAAAGCGGTGAACAATGATCTCCAAAGCATCCTCCACCCATTACAGCTGCTATTGCAGCATATACGACCGGTGTTAAAGCTCCACCAGATATATTCAGAGCCATCTGTACACAGATTGGTGTAACAATCGCATAGGTTCCCCATGAAGTTCCTGTAAAGAATGCAATAAAAGCAGATACTACAAAAGTCAATGTCATAAGGATCGTCGGTGTCATCCAGCTTTCTGTAATAGAAATTACATAATCTGCAGTTCCTTCGGAATCTCCTATAAAAAAAAGCTGGCAGACAAATGTATTTTTCCTCATCTGTCTGTCAGCTTTCTAATTCTTATTCTAATTTGATTCTTTGTTACAAATTATCGTATAGTCTTATTTTCTTTTTCTGCGTTTCCAGGCAAAGCCGCCCATACCTGCTCCGAGCGAAGAAACTGCAAGTCCAAGCCAGCCAAGTACACTTGCCGGATCTCCTGTTTTTACAGAATCGCTTCCGCTTGTCTTGGATCCATTGGTTGTACCATCTGTCTTCTTTACAGATGAGCTGCCTTTCTTTACAAGTGCTTTGATCGCTTTGTTCAGGCTATTTGTTGCATTATCTACTGCTTCCTGGCTTTCTTTCGCTTCCAGTGCTTTCCGGGCATCTGAAAGTGCGCTCTGCAGTGCTTTCCAGCTTTCTGCTGTGTAGTCTGCTTCTTTAAGCGCTTTTGCATCTGCAATTGCTTTTTCAAGAGAAGCAGTATTGATTGCAACCGGTTCTTCTTCAGCTTTAACCAGTGCATCTTTTGCTGCATTCAAAGCAGAAAGTGCCTGATTGACTGCTTCCTGACTTTCCTTTGCTTCCAATACAGTGCGTGCATTCTGAAGTGCTGCCTGGTATGCAGCCCAGCTGTCTGCTGTGTAGTCTGCTTCTTTAAGGTTATCAGCTTCTGCAATTGCAGCTTCCAGTGCTGTTGTATCAACCTCTGCCGGTGCCGGAGTCTCTGCTATCTTGTAAGTAAATGTAAGAGGAGTTGTATAACCTGTTGAAGCTACTGTAATCTGGAATTCCGTTCCAGCTACCGCATCCTTAAACGGATCTGCATCTGTCTTGATCGTACCATCCTTATTGATAATAACTACGGAGCCTCTTCCACTTGCTGCATAATCTTTACCATTTACATTTACAGAAGTAATATTTCCAAGATAAGCTTTAAGCGCATCTATGTCAAATCCTTCTGCCTCTACAAGTTTCTTATTCTCTTCATCATATGCTGCAGGCATATCTTTTGTTGTCAATGTAAACGTTGTAACAACATCTGCATATTTCTTGTTCTTATCTTTAATTGTGAGGGTATATTTTCCAGGTTTTACAGAAGCTGCTGCTCTGCTCTCTGTCGCTGCTTTAAAAGTCAGTACATTACCTTCTACCGACACATCCAGTCCATCCACACTGTATTCCGGATCAAATTCATCTGGAAGCTGTACACTGATTGTAGTCTTGCCTGTTGTAATGTCTGCATCTGCAACTTCTGCTTTTGTAGTTTCTGATTTTACAGGAACATAGATATCTGCGATATCCATTGTATACACCCCATTTGTTGTATAATACTCAATGCTGTCAATGGTCTTGCCCATCATAGATTTGTAATGTTCAGATGATGTCGGGCAACCATGTACTTCACTTGTAAATCCGGTACTCCATGCGATTTCATTACCTCTCCAGATATTTTCCAGATGACGCATACCATAAGCGGTTCCGTCTGTTGTCTTTACTACAACTGCATTTACATTATCTGATTTGATTTCTTCTGGAAGTCCATCAAGATTAAGCTCATAATCTCCATAAGATGTTTCGGTTGAAAGTTCAGCTGTAACTCCTTCTACTTTCGTTGCTTCCTGACCTTTTACTTCACTGAACACAAGATTTCCATCTGCATCGACAGAAACTTCTTTATAGTTTTCCGGTGCTTCTGTAAGTGGATAGTATGCATAAGATGCATTTTCAAATAATGTGTCTTTTCCAGTCAGTGTTGTGGTAGTTGTCTGTCCTCTGTTTGTAACTGTAATTTCTACGGAATCACCGTCTTTCACTTCTTTGTATTTTGAAAGATCTACCGAAGGGTCTACTTTTACAGCATAAGTGATACCATCAATCTTGGATCCATCTGCATTTTCATGATATGATCCTCCCGCAAGTCCTTTGGTTCTGGTCTTGTTCTTTGTCGCAGAAGTAAATGCATCTACCGCAATATCATTACCTGTTGTTTCAGCTTTGTAGAATTCTGCGTATGGGATGTTCATGAGAACATATTGCACTGTCACAAGAGAGTCAATTGCATCTGTCAGATGTTTAACCTGTTCGTTTACTTCTGACTTCAATGGATTTTCTGACTTAAGGAGAACTTCTGATTCTTCCAGTTCATCCTGCATCTTTTTCCAGCTATCAGTAGTATACGCAAATCGATTCAAGGCTTTTGCTTCATCGATCTTTGCCTGCAATGCCGCTATTTCTTCTGCACTTGCTGTTTTTAATGTGGCAATATTCTCTGTTCCAACCTCAAAATTATAGCTGTAATCAGCATAACCAAGTCCATAGATAGTAATCTTCCAGTAACCGGTTCCATTCGTATTTTCCGGCAGCTGGCATCTTAAAGAATCAGTAAGTCCAAGCTGGATCCCCATTGATTTATGCATCCAGTTATCTGATGCAAATTTTGTTCCAAATACTCTTACCGGATTTGTATAAGTATCATCATTTCCATAGTACGTCCATTCAACAGCCTGCATCGCAGAACCAAGTCCGCCATAATTTCCATTAAAATCTACACGGATGAATTCTCCATAGCTTCCAACTTTATCTCCTGCTTTGACATCCGGAGTAACATCAGCAGTTGCAAGCTGTGTATCCTTTAATCCAGAATAAGATCCTGTTGTTCTTGCTGAAAATGCGAAAGAACCATCTTCCTGCTTTTCTGCTGTCTTAAGACCATTTGTATTCGCTGTTACATCTGCAATCGTTTTGTATGACTTGAGCTGGTTTTCACCGTATCCACCAATCAGTTCACCGCCATTTTCTACGACTGTATATTTTTCTTTCAATGAATTCAGATCTGCTGTTCTTATCTTAACCGGCACATATTTCAGCCCGGTTACTTCATAATCTTTCTGCGTAAATGAACTTCCATTTTTTGCTGTAAATACACCTTTTGCATAAGTATAAGTCGTACCATCTGTCATCACTGCCTGATCTTTACCTTCCCAATGTGACAAATAATGTTTTTTACCCTCAGTGTCTTCAATCACTGCAGTACACTGAAAACTTCCTCTGTGAAGTCCATGGTTTGTTGTAGCTCTTGTAACAGTGTCAAACGCACCTTTATCATATTCATCACGTGAATCCTTAACATCTGACGCTTCTATGCTTCCTGCATTATACACCCCTTCATTTGCCCAATACTCAGCCCAGCTCATTCCAACATAAACATAAGAATATTCACTGTCTTCTCCAGGCACTTTATAAGTAAATGTATACGGCTGATATCCATCTTCTGCAATTGTTACAGCAAATGCATCTCCTGCTTTTGCATCTTTGAATACATCTTGTTCAAGATCAAGTTTGCCATCTTCTTTAATCAGTTTTACTGCTTTCTTTCCAGATGCTGCATATTCTTTTCCATTGACTGTAACAGAAGTAATATTTTTTAAATACGTCTGAAATTCTTCTTCCTCAACATTATCATTCTTTACCACAGCCGGATTTTTATCATCCTCATTATATTTTACCGGCATTGTCTCTGTGTAAACATTAAAAATCGTTGAAATCGGTGCATAATTTCCATTCTTATCGCTAAGCGTAACTGTATATCTACCTTTTGCAAGTGCTTTCTTAAAATTAATTGTTCTTGTAGTTGTCTTGCCATCTGATTTGATCTCAACAGAATATGCATCTTCATCGATTCCATCAATTTTATATTCTTCTTCAAAATCATTTGGAAGTCCACTTACCGTTATAGCTGTTTTTTCTGATTTCACAGATACATCTGCTACTGATACTTCTCCGTCAAATTTCTTTGCAACTTGCTGATCCATCGGGATTTCATAAATACCCTGATCTGTGTAGTAAGTTACTTTATTGATCGTCTGTCCCATCATGGCAGCATAATCTTTGGAATCCAGTGTGTTCCCATGGGATTCTGTTACAAATCCAGTACTCCATGCAAGTTTTGTTTTCTTCCAGATATTTTCCACATGGCGAAGTCCATAACTGCTTCCTTCTTTTGTGCTGACCACTACACCATATACAGTATTCACATTTTTCAGATCCTCACTCGTAATATCTAACTGGTAATCACCATATCTTGATGACGTAGAAAATTCAGTTGTCGCATTTGTCAAAGTTGTCGGTTCTGTTCCTTTTACTTCGCTAAAGCTAAGACTTCCATCCGCATTTACAGTTGCCTCTTTATAGTATGACGGTGTATCACTTAATGTGTAATAAGAATAGCTTGCGCTTTCAAATAATGCATCTTGTCCTTTATATGTAACAGTATTTTCTTTTCCTTTAATATTTGTTGTAATCGTAACTTCACTTTCATCAGTAACCTGTGTATATTTTTCTAATACAGATCCATCACTGATCTTAACCGGAAATGTTACGCCGGTAATATCAGAACCATCGCTGTTCACATGATAAGAACCCGATGCCAGTGAAGCTCTGGTCTTCTGTTTTGTTGCTGATGAAACAGTATCCGCACCTGTCACTCCATCTGCTTTGTAGAAATCAGCATATGGAATGTTCATTAATACATAGACTTCTTTCTGTGCATCTGGTGTTTTCGGCACAAGTGCATCAATTGCTTTTGTTAACTCTGTTGTTGCTGTATCTACTGCTGTCTGGGATTCTTTTTTCTCAAGAGCATCTTTCGCTGCTGTCAGTGCGTCCTGCATTGATTTCCATGAATCAGCTCCATAATCATTTTCAGTTAAACTTTCTGCTTTTGTAATTGCAGTCTGTAAACCATCTGTCTTTACAGTATTTTCATCTTTCTTAGTTGCTTTTTCCAATGCATCATTTACTGCATTCACAATTGCATTCGATGAACATGTCGCTCCAGATACTGCGTTGATTTCATCTGTTCCGTTAGCATCTACAATCTGCTTTACAACACCTATATAATCGTCATATCCGTCAGTCGCATCCCCAATATAACTCTTATTTTTTCTGTCACCATCACCCAGAACATTATCAATTGACTTTATCTTTCCATCTTCTACAGTCACTGATAAAGATAAATTATATTTTGTAAACTCTCCATCTCCATCCGGTGTACACTCTGCAGTCCCTGTATATGTTCCATCCTGAACCTTCGCTACAACCTCACTGTTTGCCGCAAACACCGTCGACGGACAAAGTCCAGCTACCATTGACATCGCCACAGCCATCGTCATAGCTTTTGTCTTAATTGTTCCCTTTCCCATAATTACCTCCTTGTTGTTGATAAAATTTATTATTAAGTTAGTTTCTGCTAACCCATAATTAAAAAAAATTAACCTATCTGCGCCTCTCTCTCCGATTCTCTTTTTACGATCGGAAGCAACTTTTTACTTATCATTCCCATCACAAATCCGGTCACTGTACCAGCGATCAGAAGTGCCGGAAGATAATAAATCAGTTTCAGATTCTCTATCACAACTGATGCCACAATGATCTGACCGATATTGTGTGACACGCCTCCGGCGATACTGACTCCGGCTACGGAAAATCCTTTCAGCCTCTTCATCAGCGCCATGACCAGAAAGCTTAAGATTCCTCCTGCCAGGCTGTAAACGATCGACATTCCATTTCCAAATAAAAAGCCGGTCAGCAGGATTCGCATAACTACCACCAGAAATACTTCCGGAAATTCCAGAAAGTACATCCCAGTCACTGTCACCAGATTGGCAACTCCGAGCTTCATTCCCGGTATCCCGAAATTGATCGGTATTAAGCTTTCCACATAACTGAATATCATCGCCAGCGCAACCAGCATTGCCATATTGGCAAGTTTTTTGTTTTTATTCATCTGTTTTTCCTTTATCATTTTGCGATCGTATCCGGAGCTACATCTTCCGGATCTGAAGTTCCAAAGCTCTGGTCATTCTCATTTTCCAGAACCTCTACTACGAGCTTATGTGGCAGACAGACGATCGTCTGTGTATGCCCGCTGATCTTTCCCTGCTCTTCACAGTATCCATCCGGGCAGTTTGCCTCTTCCATATACGCCTTTCCGTCTTCGATCCGGATCCGGTTATAAAAATCGCCATCCTTTACTTCGATGGTCTGATCCTTCGACAAGGAATACGTTCCATAGATTTTCCCATCCAGCGTAACCCGGATCTGATTTCCTTCTTCCCCTCTCGTCAGCTGCATCACAAGCAGCATCGCAAGCGCAATCACAATAATTCCTGCTCCAAGTATCAGATCTTTCTTCTTCATCTTCTATACACCCAGCCAGAGCAGAAGAATCAGTAAGATTACTGCCCGCAAAATCGTAAACCAGAATTCATTTCCACGAAGTCCTTTTACTCCGGTATGAATATTTCCTTTCGGACAGGTATCGATACATTTCTGACACTGGAAACAGTCCCCTTCTACCTTCGGAGATCCATCTTCCGGAAGTCCGATGTTAGAAGGACATTTCTTTGTACATGCCTTGCATCCTTTGATGCAGTTTTCCCGTTCTCTGTGAAGTGCGAAAAACGGAAGGACCGGAAGCAGGGAAAACACAGCTCCCATCGGACAGAAATTTCTGCAGAAAAACCGTTCTTCAAAACACATTCCCACAAGGATCAGAACCATAAGAACGAGTCCCACCAGATATCCGCCAAGCTTAAAGTTGCCTGCATGGAGCATGGAAAATACATCCCACGGGCTGGTTCCTTTTCCCTTTCCATAGATGCCTGCAAAGCACAAGATTGAAATCAGTGCCAGTACAATATATTTCAGATAACAGAGCTTTTCTGTCCATGCATCCGCAATCTGAAGAGGTTTCTTTTTCCTCTTTTTACAGATCCACCCATAGAGTGCATGCACACCATCTCCCAGTGTACCGAACGCACAAGCGAATCCGCAAAAGAATCTTCCGAACAGAATGGTGTAAATGCAGATCACAACCAGTACTGTCACGAAAGAGGTCACGGCAACCTTTTCGCCTGCACCGATCTGTGTAAAGATGTATTTCACTCCGGCAAATGCCGCTGTATACACAGATGGGATAAACAGAAAATAAAGTACCTGGATCAATGCTCTCAGCCATATATGTAATTTTTTTATATCTTTCGCCGTTAAATTATGAATATCCATCTTTTTCACGTTACTTTACCGCCTTTTCCAGAGCCTGTTCCGATGCATTTTTGATTCCGGTCGAGCTGAATGTCGCACCACTGATCGTATCTATATCTGCGCTCTGTGCATCGATGATCTTTGGAATCATATCCTTTGCCATGGAAAGGTATGCTCCGTCTTCTTTCTCTGCCGATATCACATTGATCTCTGCAATCTTGCTTTTCTCAATCTTCACTTCTACCTGGATCGTTCCGCCAAATCCATCAGCTTCCCCGGTATAGGTTCCGTCCTTGTAGTTTGTGGAACCTCCATTTTCACTGTCTGATTGTCCGTTTCCGGCAACCTGTGCGGAAAGCCGGGCGATCTCATCTTCTTTCGCACGCACATCCAGCACTGAATTGTATCCCAGCAGAACTCCCACGATCGCGAGCATACTTACCAGTCTTACCCAGAATTCTCTCATTGTTATTCAGCCTCCATATCTGTCGGTCTTTCTGCTGCTTCCAGTACTTTTTTGCATCCTTCCAGGATTGCATTGGAAGAGCAGGTTGCACGGGAAACAGTATCAATATCCTCCGGCATTCCTTTATCTATGATTTGGGATACCACACCCTTTATATTTGAAGTACCATTTGCAGCTTTCGTGATATATCTGTCATTACCGCTGTCCCCATCACCCGTGATATCCGTGATTGCCATAATCTTGTCGTCGCGGATTGTCACCGTCATCGTCAGATTATATTCTTCAAAATCTTCGTCATCATCCGGCTTACAAGGAACGGTCACCTCATAGATTCCACTGATATACTTTGTATTTTCCTCATCTTTTCCGTCTTTTGATTCCAGCTGAGCAATTGCTGTTTTCAGCTTTTCCACCGCTTTATCAACCGCAGTCTGTTTCGTTTCCTCAAGTGCATCTTTTGCGTCCGCAAGTCTGGTCTGCAGAACTGTCCAGCTCGTTTCTGTGTATGTATCCTCTTCCAGCTTCTCAGCTTTCTCGATTAGTTCTTTTAATTCTGTCAAATCCGGCTTCTCATCAATGGATTCTCCATTTGTCACTTTCTCTGCCTGTTTCAGTGCATTCTTGATCGCATTTAACAGTCCTTTGGAACTGTAGGTTGCTCCTGACACAGTATCTACATCGTCTGTCTTCTGTGTCCTTATCACCTTTTTCACAACATCCATTGCACGATTAAAGAATGCTTCATCATCTGAGCTTTCTGTGATCAGGATTGCTTTGATCGTCTTTTCCTGGATCACGACTGCAACGGATACATCTCCGCTGTAACCCTCTGCTGTTCCGTAATAGATCCCTTCCTTGTACGGAACAGTTCCGGTTACAGTAGAACTATCGTCATCTGACGAACTATTGTTATTACTGTTGCTATTGTTATTTTGCGTGCTGTCCGATGTACCATTTACCGCCGCCTGACCCAGTGCATCCCGGACTGCCTGGATAATTCCGACAGAGCTGTAGGTTGCCCCTGACACCGTATCCACATTAGTACTCTGTGTCGTAATAATAGAATCGATCAGAGAAGCTGCTTTGGAAATATAATCGCTTCCGTCACTGTTCTCCACAATCTGGATGGATGCGATCTTCCCTCCGCTGATTTCTACCATAACCTTCAGCGGACCGCCAAATCCGGTTCCCGAACCGTAATAAGTTCCGTCCTTATACGCTGCCGCATCTTCTACCTGTGCCACACTAGTTGAGCTTCCTGCCGCCGCCCCTGTCTGACCGGACTGCGCCTGTCCTGTCTCACTGGTATCCTTTTCCCCGGTCAGCGCATTTTTTACCGCGCTGATGATTCCTCTGGAACTGAACGTTGCTCCCGATACGGTATCCACATCCAGCGTCTGTCCTTCGATGATCTTGTCGATCACCGCTTTCGCACGCGTGAAAAACGCCGCATCATCGGAACAGCTCAGAATATCAATCGAAACGATCTGCTTGTCCTTGATCAGTACCGATACGGTGATGTCTCCTGCATACCCTGTTCCGGTTCCCTTATACACACCATCCTCCAAGTCAAATGTTCCTTTGGCTACTGTCTTTTTTTCTTCTTTCTTCTCTTTTGTTTCTTCTTTTTTTACCGGTGTTTCTTCCTGTGTCGCTGCATAGACCGGAGCCTCATATCCACTTAAAGAGCCTGCCACGCACGCCGTAACCAGTGCAACTGAAAGAACGGGTGCAAACGGTTTTAATTTTTTACCGGTTTCTTTGATGTCCATCTCTCATTATCCTCTCATTTCACGCAAATTATTTCGTAATAACCTTCATGTCAAGATCCGTTGTAAAGCTGTCTTTCAGACCTTCTGTCACATAAATCGTCCCATCATCTGTCGCAAAGATCGCCTCAAACTCATTACTGTGCGCCTTCCAGAACTCTGCCGCTTTTTCTTCTCCCATGATAAAAAGGGAGGTGGAAAGCCCATCTGCAAGGGTTCCGTCCGAGCTTACGATCGTGACAGATACCAGTCCGTTCTCTGCCGGATATCCGGTCTTTGGATCAATAATGTGATGATAGGTCACACCATCCTGTTCAAAATAGCGTTCATATCCTCCAGATGTGATCACCGCTTTATCCTGAATGGATAAAACTCCCAGATAATCCTCTGTGTCGTCCGGACTCTGTACCGCAACCCGCCAGTTGCTTCCGTCTGTCTTGGTTCCGAGTGCCTGTACATTTCCACCCAGATTTACCAGACCACTTGTAATCCCGTTTTCTTTGAAAATATCCATAATCCGCGAAGAAGTATAGCCTTTTGCAATTCCTCCAAGGTCGATTTTCATCTGGTCATCTTCAAAAGAGATTTCTCTCGTATCCTTATCGTATGAGATCTTCGCTGCATCCACATGCTTCAGAAGCCCTGTCAGTTCGTCAGCTGATGGGACACGGAAATCCTGTATCGGAAATCCCCACGCCTCCATAACCGGATAAATTGCGATATCAAATGCCCCATCCGTTTCCTTATTCAGTTCCAGTGCGCGCTTCACAAGATATCCGCCATCTTCTGAAAGTGTTGCACTTTTCTGTTCATTCAGTTTTACAATCTCACTGTCTGCATTTCCCGTTGATAAAAGTGTATCTAATCTTTCAATCTCTGCTTCAGCGGCATCCACCGCATCCTGTGCTTTTTCTCCATATGCTGTCACTGTCATATAGGTATCCATTGCAAAAATGTCTTTTGATGCCTCATTATCCTGAGAGATTCGTTCTGTACTTTCCTTCGAACTGGCTGTTCCTTCACTATTTTTACTCTTTGTTGTATTCTGACCATCTTGACCGCATCCACCCGCGAATACAGATGCGCACAGACAGACCACAATGATTTTATTTTTGAATTTCATTCTGTTTCCTCTTGTTTGCATTTTCTAACTTAGAATAGTTTATATTACCCGAAGTTAGTATGTCAACATTGAAGTTGTTAGTTAAGAAACTTTCTCATTTTACAATTCATACTTGTATTCAAAAAGAGCTTATGGAAAATGTGCCATTACATTTTCCATAAGCTCTTTCGTTTCTTTCTAAGATTCTAATGTTTTACTCATAACATATCTTCGTTTCCCGCCATACTTCTTTGTCTCGAGAACTGCCTTCATTCCAAGCTTTTCCATATTGCGAAAACTGTATATATTATCCGGATGAACTGTTGCCATCAGATACCTCATCTGCTTATTTTTTACGATTGCTTCTGACTGACAGAAAAGCTCATATTGCAGTCCGTATCCCTGATACTCCGGTACTACAACAGCAATCTCCAGATGCGCAACCCGCTTCATTTCTTCCCTGGAAATCTTCAGATATTCTCCCAGGTTGTCCTCTGCCAGTCCGGGAATACGGACAATCATGATTGCTGCAGTCTGTCCATTTTTCTTTGCCAAAAGGGTAAATCCTTCCTCACGGATATGCTTTGCAAGAAATTCTTCATCCTCTGCCTCAAACCATTCTTTCACGGGAACAATTTCTCCGGCAAGCTTTACTATACGACAAATTTCAGGAAGATCCTCCTCATTCGCCCTGCGGAACTGAAACGCATTTCTCTTCATCATACTCTCCATTTACAGCATCTCAACAAACGCAGCAAGTCTGGTGTTCAGCTGTCCGATGTCTGCCTGAGAGTAATCGGTTTCCACACTGATATACGGAATTCCCTTTTCACCTGTCACAAACTTGCGGATGGTATTAGTCTCCACATTGTAGGTATGACAGGCCTGAAGGATCATATCTACCACACCGTCTACCTGATATTCGTCGATCAGTCTTCCAAGAAGCTCCAGACGATTCGGGTTCGGCGTCATAACAGAACATCCAATGCTGAGGTATCTTCTTGCGATTGCATCGTAGATATCTTCTGCGTCCTCGTCTACCAGCTTGTCAATGGATTTTGCACCGCTGCAATTTTCAAAAGTTACAACAATACCACCGTTGTCTTCTACGGCACGGATTACTTTTTCAGTTGCTCCTCCGATTGGGCATCCTGTGATCAGGATACGTGGTTTCTTCTCTTCTCTCTTGCCCTCTGCATATTCTTTTTCAATCTTCGCAGTAAGAGCATCCACTTCACCCGGGATCAGGGAACGGTCAAATTTGAAGGTGCTTCCGTACAGAACTTTGAACAGATCCTGTCCTTTGATCGGAGCCGGATCATATTTCATTACTTCATAAAGTTTCTTTAAGGATCGACGTGCCTGATTCTCTGTCTTTACAGCTTCACGGATCTGCTCTTCCGTGATCGTCACGCCAAATTTCTGTTCCAGATATTCCTTGAAACGGATGATCTCGCCTTTCCAGAGTTGAAGTCCCGGTTCTCTCTGGCTATTCGGAAGTTCCATGATAAATACATCTTTGAATTCTGACATATATTCATACATCTTCTTCTTACCATCACAGGTTGTTTCCCCAACTACTACATCTGAGAAATAGAAGAACGGACATTTGTCTGTCTTTGCAAATCCATAGCTTGATTTGATCAGCGGACAGAGGTTCTTCGGAAGATCTTTCTCTGCTTCCGGAATTGTCTCATCAGAAGTTGAGCAAAGGCTTACGCATCCTGCCCCCATCGCCATTGCAATCTCTTTCGGGAAGTATGTACAGTACGATCCAACAACCGGAACCCCTTTCTCTTTTAACTCCTTGACAGCCAGAAACGATTTCTGTCTCTGCTCTGCGAATTCCTCAAATACCTCTGGTAAATCTTTAATCAGTTCCATTTTCATTATCTCCTTTTATCCTTTTTTTCTCTGGCAAGAAGTGCTGCCCCGTATGCCCCCGCAAAACGGCCAAACTCTTCTGATTCCACTTTCTGATCCAGCTTGTCTGACAGGATTCCTGTGAAATAAATGCTGTGACTGAGTCCTCCGGTCAGGATCACTCTGTCTCCAAGTTCCTTTTTCTGCGCAAGCTGCACTACTTTATTGGCAACAGAATCTACAACTCCGGCCGCAATATCTTCACGCTTTTTTCCTTCTCCGATATAGTTAATCACCTCAGATTCGGCAAATACCGTACAAAGTGAGCTGATCGGAATAACTTCTCCTGCTGCCGCCATATCAAATAATTCATTGATCGTAACACCCAGGCGGTTCGCCATGATCTCCAGAAACTTTCCTGTTCCCGCCGAACATTTATCATTCATCTGGAAATCGGATACCATTCCATTCTGTACAATGATCACCTTCGTATCCTGTCCTCCCACATCAATGATCGAACAGTCCCCCCCTGCAAGTTCACGACCACCTCTGGCATGGCAGGTAATCTCTGTAATTACATGATCTGCAAAATCAACTGCGATTCTTCCATATCCTGTAGCAACTACCTTTGTATCATCTGAGGTAACATCTACCCCCATCTCAAGCAGCTTATTCTTGATCTTTTCGCAAGTCTCTTTGCTGCTCCATCCTGTCGGCAGTACGAAATGTTCTTTCTTATCTCCTTCAACAACAACCTTGGATGCTGTTGATCCGATATCAATTCCTACATAATTCATATTTCTTCCCTTTTCTCTCTTTAATGACATCCTGTTTCTATGCTGTTTTTCCAAAATGCCTCTGGTTATTAGGATAACATTTTCATAATATTTCTTCAATAAAACTGCCTGTTTTACTTATTGTTTATCCGGATAGACCGACTTCTCTATAGAGTTTTTCTATTGTAAAATTTCTCCGATATGTAGTACCTTCTATTCGGAATTTCCTGTAAAAAAATGAGCCTGCCTAAAAAGCAGACTCATGCACTATTCTTCATTCTGATAGCTGATTTCCATCAGGCAGAGTCCCTGCGGCGGTGCCGTGACCGCTTCCCTGGTTCTTTCTCCGCCTTCCAAAAGTTCCTTTACCTTTTCCGGTTCGTAAAATCCTCTTCCGACACGCACCAGTACCCCGGCTATGATGCGCACCATGTTATACAAAAATCCATTTCCCGTAATCCGGATCGTAATATGCTCTCCGCTTTGCAGAATCTGCAAATCTGTGATTGTCCGCACCGTTGTCTTTGCATTAGTACGGATACAGCAAAATGGTGCAAAATCGTGTTCTCCTTCCAGATAAGCCGCTCCGCGTCTCATCTGCCCCACGTCCAGGTCAAAACTTACAAAGTAATTATAAAGCCTCTCTGTCGGAATCGGCACTTTCGTATTGATGATATGATATTCATAGGTTTTCAGAGTATCCTGATAACGTGGATGCCAGTTAAGATCCACCTCATCTGATTTTACAACTACAATATCTTTCGGAAGACGCTGATTCAGGGCATAAGAAAAACGTTCTGCCGGTATCCTGCTTTCCGTGTCAAACACAGCAATATTTCCTCTTGCATGAACCCCGGAATCCGTCCGGCTCGCCCCTATCACCTGAATCTCTTCTCCGGTGAGCTTACAGATTGCCTTATTCAGCACTTCCTCGATCGTAATTCCATTTGGCTGGATCTGCCAGCCACAATAATTTGTTCCATCATAAGCCACTGTTAATCTGATTCTTCTCATCTTATGACTCCTTAAAAGATCCACAGCTTGAATGGAACATATCTTCCAACAACAAATGCGATCACAACATACAGGATCGTAATCAGGTATGCCATGTGGTCAGCACTCTTATAAATCAGAGGTTTCATCTTGGTTCTGCCATTGCCACCGCGATAACATCTTGCTTCCATTGCCATTGCAAGATCATTGGCACGGCGGAATGCGGATACAAAGAGCGGAACCAGGATCGGAATCATTGCCTTTGCCTTCTGGATCAGATTTCCACTTTCCATATCCGCACCTCTGGCAATCTGTGCCTTCATGATCTTATCCGTTTCCTCCAGAAGGATCGGAATAAAACGAAGTGCGATCGACATCATCATCGAAATCTCATGTACCGGTACATGGAGCTTATTCAATGGGTGAAGAAGCTTCTCCAGACCATCTGTCAGTGAATTCGGTGTAGTTGTCAGTGTCATAAGTGAGGATCCCATAATCAGATAGATCAGCCGGATCGCCATATAAACCGCTGTGCTTAAGCCGTACTCCGTGATCTTGATAAAGCCCACATGGACCAGTGTCTTTCCGCCCGGTGTCAGAAATAAGTTGAAACATACTGTGATCAGAAGCAGAATGATAATTGGCTTCAGTCCTCTGACAATGAATTTAAACGGTACCTTCGCCAGCTTAATGCATCCAAACAGGAACACAGTCGCAAGTACATATCCCAAAATACTTTTAAATGTAAAAAGAGAAATCAGATACAGCAGTGTGCATACAATCTTCACACGCGGATCCAGCTTATGGATACGGCTGTCAGCCGGATAATATTGTCCAATCGTTATGTCTCGAATCATTTGGCTGCCCTCTCCTTCTTCAGTGCTTTCATAATGCCATCCGCTGCTTCTTCTATCGTGGTTGCATCTGTCGGAACATCCATTCCCTTTTCCTTCAGCGCATGCATGATGTACGTTACCTGTGGTGCTGCAAGTCCCACACTCTCCAGTTCTTTGTAGTGTGCAAACACTTTCTTTGGCACATCATTAAACATGACGCTGCCTTTATTCATCACAATAATACGATCCACATATTTTGCAATATCTTCCATACTGTGGGAAACTAAAATGACAGTCATGTCTGCTTTTTCGTGCAGATAGGCAATCTGATCCAAGATCTCATCTCTTCCCTTCGGATCCAGTCCTGCAGTCGGTTCATCCAGAACCAGTACCTTCGGACGCATTGCCAGTACACCTGCGATCGCTGCACGTCTTTTCTGCCCGCCTGACAGATCAAACGGGGAATGATCGAAATATTTTTCTTTGAGACCAACAAGCTGCAACGCCTCTCTTGCCCGCTTTTCACATTCTTCCGGTGAAAGTCCCTGATTCTTCGGTCCAAAACAGACATCCTGAAGTACATTGACCTCAAAAAGCTGATGCTCCGGATACTGAAAGACCAGCCCGACCTGATTTCGCAGCTCACGTAAGTTATAGTTTTCTCCGTAAATATTCTCTCCGTTGTAATAAAGTGCTCCGCTTGTCGCCTTGATCAGTCCGTTCAGGTGCTGGATCAGTGTCGATTTACCGGAGCCGGTGTGACCAATGATCCCGACAAATTCACCGTGTGGGATTTCCAGGGATACATCCTTCAGCGCATGCTTTTCATATGCAGTTCCTTCACTGTATACATAATTGATATGTTCTAATTTAATCGACATAATATCTCCACCAATTCTTCCTTCTTCAAAACTCCCGCCGGAATATCAAGTCCTCTTTTTCTCAGTTCATCAGCAAGGATCGTCACCTGCGGCACATCCAGTCTGTAGTGCTTTAAAGTATCCACCTGTGAAAAGATTTCTCTCGGTGTTCCCTGCATTACCACATGACCGTGATCCATTACGAATACGTGGTCTGCATCTACAACCTCTTCCATATAATGGGTGATCAGAATCACTGTAATGTGTTCTCTTTTTCTCAGCTCCATCACACTTCGAAGTACTTCTTTTCTTCCATTCGGATCCAGCATCGCAGTTGGCTCATCCAGTACAATACACTTTGGACGCATTGCCATGACACCGGCGATTGCAACCCTCTGCTTTTGCCCCCCGGACAATTTATTCGGTGAATGGTGACGGTATTCAATCATCCCAACCGCTTTCAGGCTATCTTCCACTCTCTGCCAGATCTCCTCTGTCGGCACGCCCAGGTTCTCCGGACCAAATCCCACGTCTTCCTCAACGACCGTTCCTATGATCTGATTATCCGGATTCTGGAATACCATTCCGGCGCTCTGACGTACATCCCACAGATGTTCATCTTCCTTCGTGTCCATTCCGTCTACCCACATGGTTCCGTCAGACGGAACCAGCAGGGCATTCATATGCTTTGCAAGTGTAGACTTCCCAGAGCCATTATGCCCCAGGATCGCAATAAACTGTCCCGGCTCGATATCCAGCGATACCTCATCAATAGCGCGGCTTTTCCCTATAATATTACCTTCTTCGTCACGCTTTGCATATTCAAATACAAGTTTATCTGTCTTGATCATTTTCATGGTATTTCCTCATATCCATTCTGTAATTTATCTGTCCATACTGTACTAGATTATAACCTAACTGGAATGCCTATGCAATTGATTTCCTGATTGTATCAAAAAAAGAATGCGCCTTCGCACATTCTTTCCCTGTGTTTCTACTACATTTTTTCAATCTTATCCCTGAGTTTCAGCATTTTTGCATCCAGCTCAGAAATTTCATCTGCATAGGTTTTTAATTCCTTTGCAACCTCTTCATTCTCTGTCTTCTTATAAAATATCTGGTACTCGAGCACAGACCAGTAATCCATTGCCACCGTACGGAGTTGGATCTCCACCTTTTCCTTCAGTGGTCCTTTGGATGAATAAATTGGGACCTCCACGATCATGTGAAGACTCTTGTATCCGTTCTTTTTGGGATTCTTAATATAATCTTTCTCACGGATGATCTGTACATCTCCCTGCGCTTTCAGACGGTCTGCGACCTCGTACACTTCATCTTCAAATGGACAGACCACGCGGATTCCGATCAAATCCTTCAGTTCTGCTCTTGCCGTGTCAAAATCCGGCTCCAGGCCTTTCCGGATCAGTTTTGTATAAATACTCTCTGCCGTCTTCACTCTGCTGCTGATCTGGTTGATCACAACATGGCGTTTCTTGCGCGAAAGATCTGCATTTATCATATTCAGCTTTGCTGTAAGAAGATCGATTGCAGCTCTGCATCTGAGCTGATACTTCTGATCCTGAAGCGAACGGTCTATCTCTGCAATCTCTTTTGCAGCCTCTGTCCGGATCAGCTTTTCAGGGCATTTATTTTTCTGCTTTATCTTTGCCTTCTGTTTCTTTGGCATAGGCATCTCCCTTTTTGTCTTTTTTTTCACACAATATATATTGTATCATCTTTTGCCCTGAAAATCATCAATTCTTGTTCAAGGAAACGTTAAATTTTTTCTTCCAGATTCAAAAAGCGCAGTAAAAGCTCGATATTTTTTTCATCTTTCAGGAGTACACTGTAAGATTACAATAGATGGTCCAATGGAAGTGATCGCGCTGCTCTTGATTGCGTTCTTCATCTGCTTTTCTGTAAGTCCGATCTTCTTTCCTGCCGAATAAGATTTTTTTGCAAAGATCAGGGCCTGTGCGATAACGAGTATTACCGGGATTCCACAGGCGATCCACATCGGTATACTGTTGGCGATTTTCATAGCATCCATATTGCTACCTCCTTAGAAATAAATAAAATATTCATAAAATTTATTGAAATTATAATAAAATTATCGCGATAATTCTATGAATAAATATTCACTTTTCTTTTAAAAGGCATATAGAGGTGAAAAAAAATTCACTCCCATATGCCCTTTCATGAAAAAATATTTTATTGATAAATTCTTTCAGCAAACAATTTGTATTGCCATTTTCTATAAGCCTTTCAAAACTTCCACTTCGCCAAATGCTTTCAGAAATTGTTTTTTTCCATATCCCGGAAATTCCAGTTCGATCATCATCTCGTCCTCAGAAATAATCTCCCCTTCCCCGTACTTCGGATGTCTGCCTTTTCGCTCTGGCTTCCGTGTTTCTTTCTGTTCTTCTTCCTCCTGCTTTTTCTCCCTGATCAGCTCCCGCGTATCTTTCCGCAGTTTCTGCAGATTCGCTTTCCGCGACTCACTTCCCGGCTTTTCTTCCCAGTCAAGCAGCTCCTCCGGCAGCATCCGCAGATAATTGCTTGGTGTCTCATATGTCCCCGGGATCGTCGGATTTGTATAATAGGAAAGTTCCAGATTCTTCCTTGCACGGGTCAGTCCTACGAAGAACAGACGGCGCTCCTCTTCTTCCTGTTCTATGCTTTTGCAGCGAAGCGGGATCAGTCCTTGATTCATTCCGATGATGAATACATAGTCAAATTCCAGACCTTTTGAGGCGTGCAGTGTCATAAGATGAACTGCGTCTTCTTCCTCCGTCTGTCGTTCTGTATCTGCCGCTTTTTCCATCGTGTGTTCGCCCGAAACCGCATTCAGCTTCCCTTCTGCAACATACTCCCGGATCATATGAGGTCTTTCCGGAACCGGATCCTCATCCTCTTTCTGTTTTGCCGGAAGAACATAAGGAAGTTCTGCTCTTTCAAATACTTTTTCCAGAATCTCTGCCTGCTTCTGCACCCGGTAGAAAACCGCAATCTCCCGGTAAGGAAGTCCCTTCTCATGAAGCTCACGGATCCGCTCTGTCAGATACTCTGCCTCGATAAATGGATCATAATGATTCCTTACCAGAATCTTCTCCCCTCTTTCGCCACTTCCCTCAATCTTTCCTCCAAACTGAAGAAACCGGTTCGCCGCTTCCAGGATCACTTCATCGGACCGGTAGTTAACCGGCAGAGTCAGTTCTTTTGCGCCAAATCTGTGCTTGATCAGGAAGAACATATTCGGTCCAGTTCCTCTCCAGCTGTAGATCACCTGATTCGGATCCCCCACCGCAAAAAAGTGGGTCTGTGTGCCTTTTAACGCCTCCAGAAATTTCAGCTGTTTTTCGTCACTGTCCTGTACCTCATCGACAATGATCCACTTAAGATCCAGCACCTCTTCCTGCTCTTTTGCCACCTGCGTTCCTTCTTCCAGAAGATCTGCAAAGGACATTTTATTCTGCTGTCTTTTTGCCTTCTCAAGAAGCGGAAAGATCTGAAACAGATCATCTTTGTATTTTCCCTGTGTTCTTCCTTTCCGATATGCCGCGTAATCCTCTTCCATCCGCTTTTTCAGACGGTTCTGGTATTTGATCTTATAACCGCCTTCTTTTGCAATGGCAAGCACCATTTCCATTTCATCTTCCGGTGTGATAACGGTAAATTTCCGGTTCCATTCTTCCAATTTTGTTCCGTCTTCTGCCTTTTCCGGAAGAAATCTTCGCAGAATCCTTAAGGCAACACTGTGAAAGGTTCCAAATCCCCACAGTTCTTCTTCCGTAAGCTCTGCTTCTTTTCTGGATAGACGTTCTGCGATCTCATCTGCCGCCTTGTTGGTAAAGGTAAGCACTGCCATTTTCTCATACGAAACCTGCTTTTTCTCATGCAGATGCCGCACTTTCTCGATCAGCACTGTTGTCTTTCCGCTCCCTACATTTGCATTTACCAGACATGCCAGGCTTTCATCCAGCACCGCCTCCTGCTGGTAAGGATTTAAAGTTTTTATTTCTTCTATATTATTCATTTCCAAGCTGTTCATCATATCGCCTTTGCAAACGGTCTCTCTTCTTCTGTCGTTCTTTTTTCTCCTGCTCATCCATTTTCGCTTCATACCGTACCCGGATCTGCATATCCGCCGGACAGATCACATGATACCGCAAGGTATTGGTCAGACTTTGTAGGTTATCCGGCTCCATCAGCCATTTTGCATAAAATTCATTTTCCATCGTCAGGATTAGCTTGTGTCCTTCTGTACTGACTTTTTTAATGGTCTTCAGGAACTGCCCGCCTGCCTCGCCATTTTTGACCACGGCATAACAGACCTTCTCCCACTCATCCGGCAGATTGAAGAAAGAAAATTCTTTCCGGATCACAGGCTGTGGCTCTTTGATATTTTTCTTCAGATAAACCGGCGGTTCGCTCTCTTCCAGAAGATTATCAAGTCCCCACAGAACCGTCTTCTTATCCAGATTGTAGTCACCTACGCATGCCGGACAGCCATCCTCACACGGACATCCGCTGACCATTTTAATCGCACTTTCCAGAATTTCCGGGATCAGATCATAGATCTTCTCCGAATAACCAAGTCCGCCCTCATATTTGTCATAAATGAAGAGGGACACCTTTTCCTCCCGGAACTCATCCGGAATGGTCGCATTGTTGGACATGGTCACATCGATATCATCCCGTTCCGTCATCGTCACCATCATTACCGCATTCTTGATCGCATACTGCATTCCGTCAAAATGATTGTTCAGCACCATCTCTCCCATCCGATTTGGCAAAAGAAGACTCCGGTAGACTCTGACAACATTCTCCGGCATCGTAAGCCAGGTGCTTTCCGTGCCATAATCCTTCTGAAGCGGCTGTGTCAGCGTCACATAGCCCAGATTCTGATGGTTATGGAACTGCAGTTTCTTGTACATGGCAATGATTTCGTTTACATTGATGTCTCCAAAACGGATTTCCGTCCTCTGGTACGCGTCCTCCTGAAATACATGCAGGATACGCGTCTCTTCCTGTCCTGCCGGTACCGTATAATAATCCCCTGTAAACGGAATGGCGTATGCTGTCCGGCTGACCAGATCCATCTTCGTGATCTCATAGGATGCACCATCATGCATATATACAGCACCCGGATGGATCTCATGGTATGCCTGGGATTCGTCCATCTCCGTGATCTCATGTCCGTCCTCCTGCGCGAGCAGCTTGAACCTGGTCTTGTCCATATTACGCAGGCTGTAATCCCCTGCCGGAAATGCAGGTCCCGCCCAGGCAAATCTTCCGGCAAGGCTTTTTACTTCTCCGGCGCTTAAAAGCACCGGGATCATTTCTCCAAGATCCGGAAAAAGCGCAATATCATCCAGTGAAAGTGGCATCTCAGCAGCCGCTGCGCGCAGATGTGCAAGCTCGATCAGAAGATTGTCCGGATCCACGATCGCATTTTCACTTTCTCTTGAGAACAGCCATTCCGGATCGATGGCAATGTACTGGTCAAACGGTTCATTTTCCAGGATCAGATAATTGACACAGGCACTGCCGCTTCGTCCGGCACGTCCACTCTGTTGCCAGAAGGACGCCCTTGTCCCCGGATAACCAACGATCACAGTTGCATCCAGCTTTCCGATGTCGATTCCAAGCTCCAGTGCATTCGTCGATACCAGCCCGGTCAGTTCTCCCTCCGTCATCTTCCGCTCAATCTCTTTTCGCTCCAGCGGGGTATAACCGCCACGGTATCCTGCAATCAGATCTGCCGGATTCTTGCCGCCCACCCGCGCCATTCCAAGAAATCCGGCAGCATCTAATTTATCCTTTGCTTCTTTTAGAATAACTTCTACATTTCTTCTGGATCGTCCAAAGGTGATAAAATGATGATCCTCTTCCACCAGCTCCGGTATCAGTCCGGCTGCTACGGTTGACGCCGCAATCCTTCCGTATACTTTGTCATTATTCCCCTTGATCTCCGGCGGCTGGATAATACAGTATTCCTTCTCCGGTGCCGGCGATCCATCCCGGTCAATCAGCGTAAATCCGCTTCCACAGATCTTTTCGGCAAGCTCTACCGGATTGGCGATCGTCGCGGAGCTGCACAGAAAATGCGGATTCGAATGGTAATACCGACAAATCCGGTGCATTCTCCGGAAAATATTTGCCAGATGTGCTCCGAAAGCACCGCGGTAAGAATGAAGCTCATCGATCACTACATATCGTAAATTTGCAAAAATCGCGTCAAACCCGTAATTGCTGTGATTCGGAAGGAATGCCGAGTTCAGCATCTCCGGATTGGTCAGGATAATATTTGCACTCTTGCGGATCCTTGTCCGCTCGGCAGGTTTGGTATCTCCATCGTACACGCCTGCTGAAACTCTTCCCTCTCCGAAAAATTTCAAAATCGACTGCATCGCGCGGTACTGGTCACTTGCCAGTGCCTTGGTCGGGTAAATAAAAATCGCACGTGTCAGCGGGTCTTCCAGAATTTCCTGCAATACCGGGAGCAGAAAGGCAAGCGTCTTTCCACTTGCCGTCGAAGTCGTAATAACCACATTTTCCCCGGCTCTGACCTTCTCAAACATCTCAACCTGATGTGCATAGAGTCTGGAAATATGGTTGCTTTCCAGATATCCCCGGATTTCTTCCCGGAACTCCTCCGGGTAGTCCCGGTACAACGGCTCCCTTTTCTTCATTTTTCTTGTATAAATGATCAGCTTTTTAATTTCTTCCGTCATGAATTCCTCCATAATTTAAAAATGTGCACCTATGGCACGCAATACCTTTTATTTCACAGGAAGTTCCCGTAGAATAAAAACCAAACACATATTCGTATGTACAGTATAGCATGGCTTTCCCATTCCTTCCATATATATTTAGTGTATAGATATATTCTATATCATTCATGTAGATTATCTATAAAAAATGTTGTCCATGCAACATACATTTTATTAAAAGAATGTTAAATTTATATTTTGGATATGTAAATTTTATTCAGGGAGGAATACATACAATGAAAAAGAGATTTTTATCAATCGCTCTTACACTTGCTATGGTATCATCTATGGCAGTAGGATGCGGAAGCAGCAAGTCAGATTCTGCTGACAGCAAAAAAGAAGAGAGTGCAAAGACAGAAGCTTCTGCCGATACAGAAAGTAACCAGATCTTATTTAACGGATCTTCTACTTTAGCACCGGTTATCACTTCTATGGCTACTACTTTCTTTGATACTTATGGAACATGGGATGCATATGATTCATCTCTTCCAAAAGAAGATATCGCAATCTACGTTTCAGCAGGCGGATCCGGACAGGGAACCAAAGCCGTTATCGATGGAACTGCAACATTTGGTATGGTTGCAAGAAGCGTAAAGGATGAAGAAAAAGAAGCAATCAAAGATGAAAAAGAATACCAGGTTGGTATCGATGCTCTGACGATCGCAGTAAACCCGGCTAATCCGGTAAATGATGTTCTTGATAACCTTACAACGGAACAGATCGTAGGACTTTTCTCCGGCGAATATGCTACATGGAAAGATCTTGACTCATCTCTTCCTGACGAAGAAGTTGTTGTTATTACACGTGATATCAACGGTGGAGCTCACGAAGTATTCCAGAAGAATATCATGGGTGACACAGAAGTAAAAGCGGATGCGATCCAGGCTTCTTCTATGGGTGAACTTGTTCAGGATATCATTGATAACCAGTACGCAATCGGATATGCTTCATTTGGTGTTGCTAACCAGAATGAAGGAAAAGTAACTCCACTGAAAGTAAACGGTGTTGCTGCAACAAAAGAAAACATTCTTGATGGATCTTACATCATCCAGAGACCACTTCTTCTTGTAGGTTCTGGTGATCCGACAGATGTACAGCAGGCTTTCCTTGATTACGTTCTTGGTGATGAAGGACAGAAAACTGTAGAAGATATGGGATTCATTCCTATGAAATAATCTTCCGATATTGAAGGGGTGTGCAAAGACACACCCCTTTTTCTTGCTATATGTCGCTGGTTAATCCCAGGGGTCAATTTTGATTTGTATCCGGACAGCGCTGTCTGTCCTGCATCATACCTAGAAAGGATTTACTATGTTTAAGAAACTTTCAGATAAATTCAGCAAAGGAATCATTTATCTGGCTGCCTTTCTCGTAACGGCACTGATGGCAGTCATGATGATCCATATTGTGAAGGAAAGTATTCCTGCCATTTCACAGCTTGGAATCAAAATGTTCCTGCCTACCACTGAATGGCGCCCTGTCAGTCAGAAACCGCAGTACGGACTTTTACCTGCGATTGCCGGTACCCTTTATGTCTCAGCGATCGCAGTTGTCCTCGCACTCATCTTCGGCGTTGCCTGTGCCTGCTTTCTGGACTATTACCTTCCGAAAAAGGTGGCATCCTTATTCCTTGCGTTCATCGATCTGGTTGCAGGAATCCCGTCCGTCATCTTCGGATTTATCGGACTTACGGTTCTTGTAAAAGCCTTTGCCACCCACCTCCATATGGCAGCCGGTCAATGTATCCTGGCAGCCGGGATCGTGCTGGGGATCATGCTTTTACCATTCGTTATTTCCACCTGTCATGAATCTTTACAGACTGCACGAAAGACTTACGAGTTCAGTGCGATCACCCTTGGATTCTCCCGAGAATTTACCCTGCTGCATTTTATTCTTCCGGCAATCCGGCCGGGAATCATTGCAGGTGCAATGATGGCATTCGGCCGCGCACTTGGCGAGACAATGGCAGTCATGATGGTAATCGGTAATTCCCCGATTTATCCCAAACTCCTTGGACGTGGTCAGACACTTCCTGCCCTCACCGCACTGGAAATGGGAAGTATTGAATACGGAAGCCTTCACCTCTCCGTACTTTACGTTGCAAATGCTGTGCTGCTTGTGATTCTTTTCATCGTACTCGGTATCAGCTATCTTCTGAAAAGGAGGCTTGCCACCCATGAGAACTAAACTGCAGAAATTTTTCACACGCCTGATTCTCAGTATACTCGGACTTTGCGTGATCGTTGTTACACTCTTCCTTTTCCTTTATGTCTTCTGGAAAGGGAAAAAAGTATTTAGCCTGTCCTTCCTTCTGGACAAGCCTGCCGGTGTTCCACTTGGAACTGCAGGCGGTATCTATCCTGCACTGATGGGTTCCATTTACCTTGGCGCACTTTCTGCACTGATCGGCGGTATCCTTGGTATCGGCGCTGCCATTTATCTTGTATTTTACAGCACCGGAAAACGATTTTCCGTCCTTGTAAATATGGCGATCACCGGACTTTCCGGAATCCCTTCGATCCTGTTCGGGCTGGTTGGATATACGCTTCTGATCTACCGTTTTGGACTTAACCGCAGCCTTCTGTGTTCGGCACTGTGTGTTGCAGCAATGATCATTCCTTTTGTTGCAATCCGAGCAGAAAAGATTCTGGAAGAGAAGGGGCGTGAATATATGAAGAACTCCCTAAGTCTCGGACTTTCCCGTGAGTATGCCCTCCGGAAACTGATCCTTCCGGTCTGCTCTGTAGAGCTTCTCGGAACCGTTGCGCTTGGAATGGCATACGGCATGGGTGCCGTTGCACCAATTTTATACACCGGAGCTGTCATGCAGGCAGATGTTCCGCATTCTCTCTCCGATCCGTTCATGTCACTTCCATATCACCTGTATATCCTTGTGAACAACGGATTTTCTCTGGATTATGCTTATGGAACCGCATTTGTACTGATGCTCTTCCTGCTTATCATCCAGTTAATATGTAAATTTATCACCTATCTACGAAAGGACAACTGATATGCTGAATATAGAAAATCTAAAATGTGGATTTGGAAAACACGAAATTCTTCACGGAATCAGCCTGACGATCCCGAAAGGACAGATTACAGCCATCGTTGGTCAGTCCGGCTGCGGAAAAACAACTTTTCTGAAAACCCTGAACCGGATGGTAGAAGAAGAAGGCGGCTATCTCTCAGGAACAATTACTTTAGAAGGAACCGACATCAAATCTCTTCCGAAAGAAAAACTCAGAAGGCGTGTTGGCATGGTTTTCCAACAGCCGATCGCTTTCCCGCACAGTATCGAAAAGAATCTGTCTTATGTACTGAAATACCACGGTGTCCGTAATAAGAAAGAGATTGCTGAAAAAATTACAGAGTCTCTGCAGAAAGCAAAACTCTACGATGAGGTCAAAGATCAACTGAAAAAATCCGCCCTCAAATTATCCGGCGGTCAGAAGCAGCGTCTTGCTATCGCACGAAGCCTCTGTGCCGGTCCGGAGATCCTGCTCCTTGACGAGCCGTGCTCCGCACTGGATATGAAGAATACAATTGCAATCGAAGAAACGCTTTTGGAGTTGAAAGACCAGTATACTTTCGTCATCGTCACACATAATCTGGCTCAGGCAAAGCGAATTGCCGATCAGGTGATCTTCATGGATCATGGAGAAGTACTGGAAGTGACGGAAAAAGAGAAATTCTTTGAAAATCCGGCATCGGAACCGGCGAAAGAGCAGATACAGTATATGTAATAAAAAACGAGCAAATGTCTTTTCACATGACATTTACTCGTTTTTCTTATTTATTCCGCAAAGGATTTCTGTCAGTCTGATTTTTATTTCAGCATTTCTCTGAGCAGTTCATTAACCATACCCGGATTTGCTTTTCCTTTCATTGCCTTCATGATCTGTCCAACCAGTGCGCCAAGTGCTTTTTCTTTTCCACCCTTGAAATCTTCCACTGCCTTTGGATTCTTTGCAATCACTTCTTCCGCAAGTGTGCGGAGTGCACCTTCATCGTTGACGGTCTTCAGTCCGTGATCCTCTACATATTTTTCCGGATCCACATCCTCTGCAAATACCCTTTCAAATACCTCTTTTGCTACAGAACTGTTGATGGTTCCCGCGTCTGCAAGTTCGATCAGTTTTGCAAGGTTCTCCGGTGAAAATTTAATATCTGCCGGCTCCTGTCCGTTTTCATTTAACAGACGCATGGTTTCTACCATCAGCCAGTTGGACACCTTTTTCGGCTTGTTGCAGATTGCACAGGTCGCCTCAAAGAGATCTGCCATCTTCTTCGTTCCGGTAATGAGCTCCGCATCATAACGTGGAATATCATAATCTTTCTCATAACGTGCAAGTTTTTCACTTCTCAGCTCCGGCTGTTGATCTTTGATCTTCTGGATCCATTCATCACTGATCACGATCGGCACCAGATCCGGTTCCGGGAAATAGCGATAGTCCTGCGCATCCTCTTTGGAACGCATTGCATAAGAATATTCTTTATTATCATCCCATCTTCTGGTTTCCTGAATGACTTTCTTTCCTTCTTCGATGAGTTCGATCTGTCTCTGTCTCTCTCCCTCGATCGCATGTGTAATCGCTTTAAAGGAGTTCAGGTTCTTCATCTCAGTACGCGTTCCAAACTCAGAAGCACCTACTTCACGAACCGAAAGATTGACGTCTGCTCGCATGGATCCTTCCTGAAGCTTACAGTCCGATGCTCCCAGATACTGGCAGATCATACGCAATTTTTCCAGATAAGCAATGACTTCATCTGCCGAACGCATATCCGGCTCCGATACAATCTCGATCAGCGGAACCCCACTTCGGTTATAATCGACTAAAGAGCAGTCCTCCCACTCATCATGGATCAGCTTTCCGGCATCCTCTTCCATATGCATCTCATGGATCCGGACTTTTTTCTTCTGCTCTCCGACTTCAATCTCTACATAGCCGTCTCTCACAATTGGCAGATAGAGCTGTGAAATCTGATAGTTCTGCGGGTTATCCGGATAGAAATAATTCTTACGATCGAATTTGCACACCTGTGTGATCTTACAGTTTGTCGCAAGTCCTACTGCCATCGCATATTCTACTACTTTTTTATTTAATACCGGAAGGGAGCCCGGCATACCGGTACATACCGGGCAGGTATGTGTATTCGGTGCGCCCCCGAATGCAGTACTGCATCCACAGAAAATTTTTGTCTTTGTTGCAAGTTCTACGTGAACCTCCAGACCGATTACGGTTTCATACTGCTTTGACATCTATGCTTCCTCCTTTCCGGCTGCTTCTGTTTTGTCGTACATAGATACCCATTTTTTCTCTGTCAGGCACTCATAGGTATAAGCTGCCTGAAAAAGCTTCTTCTCCTGGAAGCAGTCTCCGATGAGCTGCATTCCAACCGGAAGTCCTTTCGCATCCTGTCCAACCGGAATGCTGATCCCCGGAAGTCCTGCCAGGTTGACGGAAATCGTATAAATGTCGCCCAGATACATTTTGATCGGATCACTTAAGGAAGCTCCAAGCTTCGGTGCTGTCGTCGGTGCTGCCGGCGCCAGGATCATATCATATTTTGCAAATGCACTGTCAAATGCCTTTTTAATCAGTGCTTTTGTACGGAGTGCTTTCAAATAATAAGCATCATAATATCCGGAACTGAGTACGAAAGACCCCAGCATGATACGGCGCTTTACTTCCGGTCCAAAGCCCTCGGAGCGGGTCTTTTTGTACATCTGGTGAAGCTCTTCATAATCCTTTGTGCGGTATCCGTATTTCACACCGTCAAATCGGGACAGGTTGGAGCTTGCCTCTGCTGATGCGATGACATAATAAGCCGGAATCGCATATTTTACAAGTCCAAGATCAAATTCTTCAATCTCAGCTCCTGCATTTTTCAGAACCTCTGCGGCTTCCAGAATCGGTTTTTTCACTTCTTCGTCCAGACCTTCTCCAAAATAATCTTTTGGAATACCGATCTTCATCCCTTTTACATCATTTACCAACGCACTCGTAAAATCCGTGTCCTGGCGTTCTACCGAAGTGCTGTCTTTTACATCATGGGATGCGATGGTCTCAAGAACCGTCGCACAGTCGGTTACGTCCCTTGCAACCGGTCCGATCTGGTCAAGAGATGATCCGTAAGCGATCAGTCCATAACGGGATACCGTTCCGTAGGTTGGCTTGATTCCAACGATTCCGCAGTAAGAACTTGGCTGACGGATCGATCCGCCGGTGTCAGATCCAAGAGCATATGGTACTTCCAGAGCCGCAACTGCCGCACAGGAGCCACCGGAAGATCCACCCGGTACATGCTCCAGATTCCACGGATTCTTTGTCTCTCCATAATAAGAAGTCTCAGTCGTGCTTCCCATCGCGAATTCATCCATATTAGTCTTTCCGATCACAACTGCACCTGCTTTTTCCAGATTCAGAACTGCTTCTGCTGAAAATGTCGGTACAAAATTACTCAGAATTTTTGAACTGCAGGTGGTCGTCACACCTTCCGTACACATGTTATCCTTGATTGCAACCGGTACTCCTGCAAGCGGTCCGGTCAGTGTTCCGTCATCGATCAGCTTCTGCACTTCTTCCGCTCTTTTTAAGGCAGCTTCTTTTTGAAGTGATACAAAACTGTTGACTTCTTTTTCTACTTTATCAATCTGTGCGAAGCAGGCTTCCACTGCTTCTTTTACTGTAACTTCTTTTGCCTGAATCTTTTTTCCAAGTTCAACGGCAGTAAGACCTTTCAAATCCATCTTTCGATTTCCTCCTATGCGAATGTTCTAGGTACTTTGTAGCTCTGTTCTTTCTGCTGCGGCGCATTTGCCAGCATTGCCTCGTGATTGTCTCCATTTGTCACTACATCCTCACGGAATACATTATTTACCGGAAATACATGTGACATCGGTTCAATTCCTTCTGTATCCAGTTCATTCAGGGTATCAATATAATCAAGCATGGTTTCCATATCTTTCTTTGCCTGCTCTTTTTCTTCGTCAGAAAGCTCCAGCTTCGCCAGGATTCCAACGTATTCGATTGTTTCATCCGAAATCTTATTTGCCATTGTCCTCGTCCTTTCTAATAATAATTATCGTAAAAGCTTTCGTACTCCTCCGATTCAATCCACTCACTCGGTGTAAGTTCTACTGTAAGTCCTTCCAGATCAACTTCTGTTCCATCGATCAGGACAATATTTTTCAGCTCCTGTGGAAACCCCGACTCTTCATTACCGATCAGCATTCCCATATAGCTTTCGTATCCGGCACTTACTGTCACGTCATAATCAAAAATCCCAAGACCTTCCACACATTTCACATCATAGACACCTGCCGGTACGTCTTTTCCTACTGTAAATTTATCCGATACGGCTTTCGATTCTGTAAGCGGATTTGCAATTGCTGTCAGATTCATCTGTGCATTCTCTGCTGTCATGTGAAGCTCCAGTGTATCCTCTACCATTACATAACATCCCGGAAATACTTCAAAGTCACTGACTTCTTCTTCCGGATTATCGTAGTCATCACCAAAACTGTACTGCACCCAGATATTATTTTTGCTGTCTATCAGCTCAACCTGACCACTTCCACTTTTGCAGGTCAGTGTGTAGGTTCCCTGCGGAATATGTACCCCGCCTTTATAAACACCGGCCGTCAGATCTGCCTCATAGACTTCTCCGTCATCCGGCATCACTTCCTGCACATCGCTGTATGGATCATCCTCTGTGTAGCTGTCACTGTCATCATATGTATAGTCTTCAAAATAATTCTGAACCTCATGAATGATCGTTCCACCAAGCTCGCCTGCAAATGCGGCAATGATCACAAAGCCGGCCAGAAACTTTCCAAACTTCTTTTTCTTTTTTACCGGGCGGCTCGCCTGTTGTCCGGAAGATGCTGTATAGTTGTACCTCTGGTTTCCTGCTGACGCCTTTTTTGCATCTGCTTTCTTTGCATTTTTATCTGCATTCTTCGCCTTGCGCACATTTTCCCGCGTCATAGTCTTTCCTTCATACGGCTTTTCTTCTTCCGTATGTACATGTGTCAGAGACTCTTCATGACCGGAATTTCCAAGTGTCACATACTGATCGTCATTCTTTGAATTGTCAAGCCCACACTCTGTGCAGATATTTCCGTTTAATTTTCCTCCACATAAGGAACATCTTCGTCTCATTTTGACCTCCCCCGCTGCCTCTTGTCAGCTTCCTTTTTTACCTGCCAGCCAGGGAGCTTCGTCTCTACGGAGTAAGTCTGCTTAAATCTCTCGGGAAGAGGGTTGTCTCACGGACGTTATCTTCACCAAGAAGCTGCATTGTCAGACGTTCCATTCCGATTCCAAGACCTCCATGTGGCGGCATACCATGTTTGAATGTATCCAGATAGGTCTCCAGTCCTTCTTCCGTCATTCCCCGCTTTGCAAGCTTTTCCATCAGCATGTCGTAGTCATGGATTCTCTGTCCTCCGGTCGTGATCTCAAGTCCACGGAACAAAAGGTCAAAGCTGAGTGTGAATTTCTCATCCTGTGGATCGTCCATTGCATAGAACGGACGCTTCTTTGACGGATAGTAGGTTACAAATACAAAATCAGAATCCCATTCCTCTTTTGCGTACTGTCCGATCAGATGCTCTTCCTCGGGTTCCAGATCAAATGGATTGCGGATCTTACGTCCGTACTTTTCTGAAACCTTCTGCTTTGCCTCATCAAAACGGATTGCCGGAATTTTAGAGACATCCGGAAGTGTCACGTCCAGGATTTTAAGTTCCTTCGCATAATCCTTTTTCAGAAGCTCCATCGTATACTGAAGGAAGCCCGTTTCCATCGCCATGATATCTTCAAAGCTGTCGATATAACCCATTTCAAAATCCAGACTGGTATATTCGTTCAGATGACGCTTGGTGTTGTGTTTTTCTGCTCTGAATACCGGTCCTGTCTCAAATACTCTGTCAAAAACACCAACCATCATCTGTTTGTACAGCTGTGGACTCTGTTCCAGCACTGCCGGACGATGGAAATAATCCAGTCGGAAGAGGTTAGATCCTCCTTCTGCTCCTTTTGCTCCGATCTTCGGGGTATGAATTTCTGTAAAACCTTCTTTATACAGGAACTCTCTGAATCCTCTTACGATTCCTTCCTGAATTTTAAACTTCGCTCTTTCCCTTACGTTCCGAAGAGAAATGGAACGATAGTTCAGCTTCGCTTCCAGGGAAGTGTTCAGTTTCCACTTTGAAACAGCAAGTGGAAGGCTGTCTTTTGGCATACTGAGTACTTTTATCTCACTCAGACGGATTTCAATTCCGTTCGGTGCCTTCTCTGATTCGGTCAGTTTTCCTGTTACTTCTACTGTAGCGGCTTCTCTTAAATCTTTCAAGTTAAATTTTGTAACGCCTTCTTCGTATACACACTGGACCAGACCTTCCCGTTTTCTCAGAATCACGAAAGCGACTGTTCCCATGTCACGAATTGTATGAACGGCTCCATTTACCTTCACTTCTTCTCCAAGTCTTCCCTCTTCCAGTAATTCACTAAGTTCCAGCGTTTCTTTTTCTTTTACACCTGTCATAAATTCCATGTCACAATCCTCCTAAAATATGTTTTGCTTTTGTCAACTTCGTATTCCGGATTGTTTTTTGATGTACATGGCAATAAAAAAGCCCCGGAATACTTTTTCGTATTCCGGGACGGATAATCTGATGATCCGCGGTACCACCCGCATTGAATCCTTTGGGATTCCTCTCTTACATACGTAACGTGCATGAACCGTATTACCCTACTAAAGCACCTGTGCTTTCCATTCAGATAATCTGCTCCAGAGTGTTCCCTTCGCCTCATTCCTCAAACAGCGCTCTCAGTCGGTGACGCCGTATTCCTGTCAAGTTCCAGAAGCAAGAGTCTCTTTCATCGCTTTGCTTTACTAAATTATTTTTAGATACTAGCACACGTTCTTTACTTTTTCAAGTATTTTCTTCTATTTTTTAATTTTTTCTCGTTAATTGTCAGCTTTTTTGCTTTAAAATCATCAATTCACTTTGTTTCTTTTTGTTTTTTGATTATTTCGTATGTTTATCCACGTATTTATTCTCTGTTTTGGAATAAACAATTTTCTGTTCCTTATATAAGCTGTAATATCCGGAAAGCAGATAGCTTACCGCAACCACAATACAGTAAAACGGCATCCCGTTAAATCCAAACAACTCTGCTGCAATCAAAAGAGATGTGATCGGACTGTTTGTAACTGCACAAAAGACACCAACCATTCCACATGCCGCACAGATATCTGTCGGTGCTGCAAGGATCGTAGACATAAAAGAACCAAGTGTCGCCCCGATAAACAGTGACGGTACGATCTCCCCACCCTTGAATCCGGCGCAGAGCGTCAGTGCCGTAAACAGCATTTTCAGAAGGAACATCTGTGGTCCTGCCGTCTCTTTAAAGCTTGCCTGGATCACACCTGTTCCAAGCCCCAGATAGGCATCCGTTCTGAGTGCAAAATACAAAATGATCACTCCTGCTGCCCCTGCAACCACACGCACATACGGATTCGGAAACCATTTCTTCAGATAATGTTCCCCATTATGCAGCACAATACAAAACAGTGCTCCGGCAAGCGCACACGCAATTGCCAGAATGATCGCTTTGATCGAATCCACACTGTAAAAATTCGGAACCGATTCTACCAAATACGGCGGAGTAACGGTCCTCACTTTCAGAAGCAGCGCAATCCCCTGTGCGGCAAATGCAGAAAATACACATGGCACCAGCGCGGCATAATACATCACACCAACACTGATCACTTCCATTGGAAATACAACCGCCGCCATCGGTGTCCCGAAAAGTGCTGAAAATGCGGCACTCATACTTGCCAGAATGATGATCTTCTTGTCACTCTCATTCAAATGCAGATATTTCGCACATACATTTCCTACACTTGCTCCAAACTGAAGCGCTGCACCCTCTCGTCCGGAAGATCCTCCAAACAGATGTGTAATCGCTGTCGATATCAGGATCAGTGGTGTCACCCATCCCGGAACCTCTTCCTCATCCGACCGGACTACTGTCAGAACCAGGTTCGTTCCGGAGTTCTTCTCCTGCCCGGTAATTTTGTACATCCAGACGATCAAAAGACCTCCTAACGGTAGCCCAAGAATGATCATCGGATTTGCCTGTCTAAACGAAGTCACCCATACAATCGCATAGGAAAATCCGCTGGCGATCAGTCCGATGAAACTTCCGATCACCCCGGACAAAACGATCCATTTGAACAATGAACCATACAGATTTTTCCATGCTTCTCTCATTTCTTTTAATTTTTCATTCATCCTTTGTTCCTCGTACTCTTATTTTCTTAAAAAAAGAATGTACCTTGGCACATTCTCGCGCCGAGCGCGTTGCTGAGCGCCAGTGGCGCTCGTTAAGCAACGACCGACGCGGAGCGTAGACCGCTTGCGACATCCTTCATCTTCGCGCGAGTGCGCATCTCCGGCACACGGTGCCTTTTATTTAACAGGAAGTTCCTTCAGAATTTCCTGTTAAATAAAAAATGCTGTATACACATCCTTATTCCACTTTTTATTATAGAAAATTTTTCTTTTTTTGACAATTCCAACTGACAAAGATTATTTCTCTTTTTCTAGCTGCATATGATAATCCCAGATCATATCTGCAAGCGTAACTGTCTTCAGGCTGTCTTCCAATGCAGATTCAAATTTAGAATAGGAGTGTTGCAAAACTGCCCGGATGTTACGTCCAACTGGACACAATTTAGAAGCTTTGGTATGTACGTGAAATATATTTTTACAGAACTGCGTTTTCACGGCATTGCAGATTCTGTATACTGTAATTTCTTCCGGCGGCATATTTAAAGTCGTTCCACCGGTACCGTTTTTCACATTAAGGATTCCATCTTTTTTTAAAGCACTCATGATACTGCGTATCGCTACCGGATTCGTTCCCGTTGATAAAGCAATCTTTTCACTTGTGATCTTATCCGTCTCTCCAAATTCGCTGACCAGTATCAGACAATGGATTGCAAGCGATGCCCTTATTGATAACTGCATACTCTGACTTCCTCCTTTGATTTCATTTTAGCTTATCATATTTTTCTATAGGTGTAAATATTGACATTACATCTATGAAATGATAGTCTTGTTGTAAATTCAAAAATTACACCAAAGGAGAAAAAATGAAAACATATCCAGTTGTAGAAATTACATTTAGTCCTACCGGAGGGACCAAAAAAGTTGCAGACCAGATCAGCTGCTATCTGGGAAATATTACAAATACCGTGAATCTTATCCGGCACGATGTCAGCTTTTCAGATGTAACAGTCCCTTCTGATTCACTTGCTGTCATCGCAGCTCCTGTATTCGAAGGCGTTATTCCTGATATCGCCATTGAAAGGATGAAAGAGATACAAGGGAACCATGCAAATTGCGTAGTTATCGCTGTTTACGGAAACCGTGCATATGATGACGGTCTGATCCAGTTAAAAGATACCGCCGAGTTATGCGGTTTCAATGTTATCGCCTCCGTTGCAGCTGTTGCAGAACATTCTATCATGCGCCAATTCGGCAGTGGACGACCAGACGAAGAAGATAGCAAAGAGTTAAAGAAATTTGCAGAAGAAATACTCGAAAAACTTTCCTCTGACAAAGAATTGTCTACTGATTATTTCGTGCCTGGCAGTCATGAGTATAAACGCCTTGGCAACCTGAGTGTTGTTCCAAAAGCAAACGCTTCCTGCACTGGCTGTGGAAAATGTGCCGATGCCTGCCCAACAGGTGCAATCAATAAAAATAATATCCGAACCGGCGATAGCAGCAAATGTATCAGTTGTATGGGATGTATCGCCGCCTGTCCAAAAGGTATCCGGAAGCTAAACCCTGTCTTTTTGGCTGCCGCATCTCTGAAAATGAAAGATCTGTTATCTGGACGAAAGCCAAATGAGATTTTCTTATAATCCTCAGCAGACATTTTCCTCTCGCTGTCAATTGAAATTTTTATACGAAACTGGTATTCTATAAGAAAAGAAAATCGATCATTTTCATGATCGAAGGAGGTTAAGATATGTCTGAAATTTTAGCTTTCTCAGAATCTGCCGATTCTGATCCAAAGCTTTCTACAGAACCGGTTTCCGAATCCGGAGACATCCATACAGCCACTGATGTACCACCCAAAGAAGCTCCAGCTCCGGAACCAGATTCCCCTGAAGCAGAAACCATTTCATCTGAGGAAAAAAAGAATACTTACACGGATTTTTCATCGGAAGATTTCAAATCTTCTGACGATTCCGAAAAAGATCCGTTTACCGGAGAAAAGAAAAGTTCCCACCACCACATTTTCCATACAGCAAAGGAACTGAACTATCTGCGTGAAAAATATATCCTGGAAAAAATTCCGGATGACCAGCTTCTTGAGTATCTGAAGCTTGAAGAAAAGCGTCATGAGCTCCAGGTGCAGGAACGCAACATCCGCGAAAAACGGATTATGAATGCCTTTATGCTGACAGTGATCCTTGCTGCAATTGTAGCTGTAGTATACAGTCTGCATGAGAATCCGACGGTACTCATCAGTATCCTGTATATTGGTGGAATCCTTGCAGGCATCCATGTCTGGAATAAGAAAAAATAAATATTATAACATGCACATAAGAACCTCTGCCGGACAAGATGTCAAGCAGAGGTTCTTCTCTTCTGTCTTACAACAGGTTCCTTTTTTATACATTCTGGATAAAGTTCTTGATTTCTTCTCTGGTCGGCATAACCCGAAGTGCCCCTTTTCTTGTTGTGATCAGGGATGCTGCCGCATTTGCAAATGTGAGAAGCTCTTTTAAATTTTCTTCAGTCAGCTCTTCCATTCCATGCTCCAGAATATAATTCAGGGAATTGGCACAGAACGTATCTCCGGCGCCGGTCGTCTCGATCGTATGCTCCTGGACAAAGCCCGGAACTTCTACCCGGAGATCTTTATAATATGCACGGCTTCCGTCTTTTCCAAGGGTAATGAGTACCAGCGGAATCTGATATTTTTCACGGATCAGTCTTGCTCCCTCATCATAGTCCGTGGTTCCGAACAAAAATTCCACTTCATTATCTGAAATTTTCAGGATGTCACATTTGGAAAGTCCGTATTCGATCTCGGCTTTCGCCTCATCCAGTGATTTCCAGAGTGGCGGGCGGAGGTTCGGGTCAAAGCTTACGATACATCCTGCTTCTTTTGCCACATCAATCGCATATCTGGTTGCTTCTCGCACACCTTCATGGGTAGAGGAAAGTGTTCCGAAATGGAAAATCTTTGCCCCGCGGATCAGATCTTCGTCCACTTCTTCTTTTTTCAGCATCATATCTGCTCCCGGATTCCGGTAGAAAGAGAAATCTCTGTCACCGTCCGGATAAGTATGTACGAACGCAAGTGTGGTATGTACTTCTTCATCCATTACCAGATTCCGTGTATCAATTCCAACTTCTTCGACTGCAGTTTTCAGCTGTTCTCCGAACATATCTTTTCCGACTTTTCCGATAAATGCGGTCTTTTTCCCAAGCTTTTCAAGCATGGCGAGTACGTTGCATGGTGCGCCTCCCGGATTGGCTTCCAGAAGCGGATTGCCCTGTGCACTTGTTCCATTTTCTGTAAAATCAATTAGCAGTTCGCCTAAGGCGGTTACGTCATAGATCTTTTCCATATTCGATTCCTCTCTTTATAATCCTCTTGGATGCAAAGTTATAGGCTGCGAAGACGAATTACACAAAAGAACTGTTTCAAATTCAGTTGTGCAAACCATTCCGATAAACCTCTTAGGACGAAAATCGTGTTCAGCAGAGGCTTCCACGATTTTTGAGTTTCATCTCCATTGCACAAAATTAGAATTTGAAACAGTTCTTTTGCGCAATTCGTCCATCAAGGTTATCGATAATAATCTTCGATCCCATACTCTTATAAGCAAATTATACCTTGTCCCTCCAATACATGCAATAAGATTATGTAATCGATATCATGTTTTTTCAGTTTTCTTTCACTTAAATCAGGTTCAATTTTTTCAGAACGTTGTAGATGGTTCCTTCTTTGAATGGGTCGCTTAAGTTTCCGATTCTGAGGAGTTCGTGGTAGCCTTTGCTTCCGCCCTGACTGCAGAGGGCGTAGTAATCTTTCCATGCGCCTTCCAGGTCTTCCTGCATTTTTCCGTAGTATTCGAGGGCTCCTACACGGGATACGGCGTAATCAATATAATAGAACGGGCACATGAATAGGTGCTGTTTCTGCATCCAGAATCCGCCCTGTCCCAGGAATTCATTGCCATCATAATCTCTCCATGGGAGATAGATTTTTTCCAGTTCGTGCCATACTTTTCTTCTTTCCATTGCATCGGTCAGATTTTCAGCGTATACACGGTGCTGGAATTCATCTACGCATGCCATGTATGGCATTGCTTCCAGCGAATCCCACAGGTATGCTTTTTTCTGTTTTTCTGCATTTTCTCCGAAGAACAGATGCATCCACGGCAGTGTGAAATATTCCATCGCCATTGAATGGATCTCATTAATCTCTGCGGTACTGAATGTCTGCGATAATACCGGAATATTGCGTGACGCTGTGTATGCTTCAAAGGCATGTCCTGCTTCGTGGGTAAGGACATTGACATCTGCATTGGTTCCATTAAAGTTTGCAAAAATGAACGGTGCCTTATATTCTTCCATAAAGTCACAGTAGCCACCCTGCTGTTTTCCCTGCCTTCCTTCCAGATCAAACAGACAGTATTCCATCATAAAATCAAAGAATTCTCCTGTCTCTTTGGAAAGTTCATGATACATGGTTCTCGCCTTTTCCAGAAGTTCTTCTTCCGTTCCCTCCGGAACTGCATTTCCATCCGGATAGGTAAGACTTTCGTCATAATATTTTAATTCTTCGATACCGAGTCTATCTTTCTGTTCCTCATAAAGTTTCTGACAAAGCGGTACGATATGTTCCCGGATCTGCTTACGGAATATTGCTACATCTTCCGGCGTGTATTCAAATCTTTCCATCTTCTGATACATCATCTCGGCATATCCATTAAATCCAAGGTTCTTTGCCATCTGCTGACGGATTCCGATCAGTTCCGTATAAAGGGAATCCAGTTCATCCGAAATCGCTTTATACAGCTCTGCCCACTTTTCAAAAGCTTCTTTACGGATGCTTCTATCGGTATCTTCCATCATCTTTAACAGACCATAGAATCCTAGCTGTTCTCCGTGGAAATCTGTAACCGGTGCTGCTGCGACCTGGAAATATTTCTGGATCAGTTTGTTCTCCTGGATCTGCAGATCGGCATTACACGGATCGGTAAGCCGGACTTTGTTCTCTGCCTGTCTGGAATAAACTTCTCCAAACTCTTTTTCAAGCTCTGTTCTGTAAGAAGACTTCAGATAACTCTCATAGAACTTTTTCATTTCGACATCAATCTGTGGCTCGATCTCGAAAATATATTCCATCTCTTTTCGATAAAATTCATCATTGGTATCCTGGCTGTTGCGGATACTTGCCATGACGCGTGTCGTATTAAAGTGGCTGTTTGCATTCAGGATTGCGACAAATGCCTGATGCGCGCCTTCAAAATCTGCAGCCTCGTTAAAGTTCTTTGTTTCTTTCTGGATGGTCCGGATATACGCTTCCCCATCTGGACGTACATATTTCATCTCTGAAAATTTTTCCATCATCTTTTCCTTCTTTCCAATCTTTTTCCTCTGCCTGTCAGAATCATATTCTTTTCCCCAAAAGCAGCTCTATCCCGATTTTATCACAACTCATCCTGTGATTCCATCACCTTTTCGTACAATGTTACGAAAGAACAAAAATCTCTTCTGACACAGCCGGATTCTTCAATCCACATCTGCATCAAAAGAGATTCTTATCTTCAGACATACAAAAATCGGAGTGACAGGATTTGAACCTGCGACCTCTACGTCCCGAACGTAGCGCTCTACCAAACTGAGCCACACTCCGATAACCGTACCGGACAACTAACTGTCCGGTTAAGTCCTTATTCAATTAAGGAACTACGGATAGAGGACTCGAACCTCTACTAACAGAGTCAGAGTCTGCTGTGCTGCCATTACACCAATCCGCATCATCTGTTTGTTCGCTCTGGTTCTCAACAGCGAACAAACTTATTATAGCAAATCTTTACGGAAATGCAAGCATTTTTTTACATTTTTTTAAAGAAAGTCATTTCAAGTACTTCTTCTTCTTTTTTCTGACATTTTTCTAGCAAAATTCTTTTATCATCTGATCATACTCCAGCCAGTCATAGCCCTGTCTCTTATACAGCTTCCAGGCTCTTTCATTCTCCTTTTCCACTTCCAGACGGAATCTTGTCACACCCTCTTCTTTGTGCTCTTCCATATATCTGAAATACTCACTTCCAAGTCCTTTGGAACGATACTCTTCTAATATATAGAGTTCTTCCAGCCAGTACACCATCCCGCCTGCTTCCTGCGAAAAGGTCTTGGCGATCAGTCCATAGCCTGCGATCTTGCCTTCCCATTCCAGGATAAACAGTTCCGCATAGGTATCACTTTTCAGACATTCTTCAAATGTTTTTTCCAGATAAGAATCCGGAACCGGATGATCCACTGCTGGCATCCGGTAAAAATCATGCGCCATTTTTATGTAGATTTCTTTGTCTTCTGCTTTTATTTTTCTGATCATTTTCCAGTTCTCCTTTTAATATCCTCACGAAAAGAGGTCACTCCCTGTTCGCTTAGAAAGTGATCCCTTTTCCCATTCTTATACTCTGCATAATATCATGCACTGCTTTTATTTTCAATACCTCCTGCCCGAAGGCTGGGTTTTCCGGAAATCTTATGAAAATCGTACAAATGGATTCTCATATCTGGCAATATTTCCCAGCTTCTCCTCAATCCTCAAAAGCTGATTATACTTCGCGATCCGTTCTGATCTGCACGGTGCTCCGGTTTTGATCTGTCCCGTGTTAAATGCCACCGCAAGGTCTGCAATAAACGGATCCTCTGTCTCTCCTGACCGGTGGGATACAATTGCCTGATAACCAGCCTTCTGCGCCATCTGGATCGCATCGATGGCTTCCGTCAGAGTCCCGATCTGATTCACCTTGATCAGAATTGCATTTGCGATCTCCTTTAAAATGCCGGCGTTCAGCCGTTTCACATTCGTCACAAACAGGTCATCCCCGACAAGCTGCATATCCAGTCCCAGTCTCGTCGTCAGAAGCTCCCAACCTTCCCAGTCTTCTTCATCAAGCGGATCTTCAATGGAAATAATTGGAAATTCTCCTGCAAGCTCCTCATAGTAATCAATCATCTCTTCCGTCGATCGCGCCACACGATGTCCGTGCATCTTCGCCTCTCCCGGAAATACATACTCTTTTCTCTCTTTATCATACAGCTCACTCGCCGCAGCATCCAGTGCGATCACGATCTGCTCTTTCGGTTTATAACCTGCCTTTTCAATCGCACGCATGATCATGTGTAGTGCTTCTTTCGCATCCGGCAGATTGGGTGCAAATCCACCTTCATCCCCGACTGCGGTCGGATAATCGTACTTTTCCAGAATCGCCCGAAGCATCTTATAGATCTCGGCACACATCTGAAGTCCTTCTTCAAAGCAGACTGCTCCGACCGGCATGATCATAAATTCCTGGAGATCAATGGAATTATCCGCATGCCGTCCCCCATTTAGGATATTCATCATCGGAACCGGCATCTGCTTTGCATTTACACCGCCAAGATACTGATACAACGGAATCTCCAGCGCATCTGCTGCTGCCCTTGCTGCTGCAAGAGACACTCCAAGCATTGCATTTGCTCCCAGATTGATCTTATTGTCTGTCCCGTCAAGCTCCAGAAGCATCCGGTCGAGCTTCGCCTGCTCCAGCACGTTCATTCCCAGAATTTCCCGGATGATCCGGTCATTCACATGCTCCACGGCGCGTCTGACACCAAGTCCCTGATAGCGGTGTTTCCCGTCTCTTAACTCAATTGCTTCATATTTTCCTGTCGATGCCCCGGAAGGAACCATCGCCCTTCCTGTAAAATGACTCCCTGCAAGTACCTCTACTTCTACAGTCGGGTTTCCGCGTGAGTCCAGAATTTCCCGCGCAATAATATCTGTAACCGGTATATATTGTTCCATAATCCATCCTCCTTTTTTGTCTTTTAGTATGTCCTTTCGGGCGCTGAATCATGCACGAAAATCCCCGTATTTTCGTATCATCGTATACATTACGAAAATGCTCTAAAACGGTTGACTTCATACATTTTCGGCGTTACAATACCAACGGAAATCGGGTGATATTTTTTCAGTATTTCATCCGTTTTCTAAAACTTTATGAATCAATCGGGGAATATAAAATGAGAGAAAAAATCGAAAATTTTATTGCAATGAGCGGAGCAACTCTGCTGATCGCAGTAGGAACTTATTTTTTTAAGTTTCCAAACAACTTCACATTTGGCGGAATCACAGGTCTTGCCGTACTGATTGCCAAAACCGGACTTATTTCTGCTGCCGACTTTTCATTCGTTGCCAACATGTCACTTCTGATTCTTGGCGCAGTGATCCTCGGTAAAAAATTCGTTGCAAAGACAGCCTACTGCAGTGTCCTGCTTTCTGTTGCGCTTTCTTTATTTGAACGAATCTTTCCAATGAACCAGCCATTTACCAATCAGCCTATGCTTGAGGTAATGTTTGCGATTGCACTCCCGGCACTCGGTTCTGCAATCCTCTTCAATATCGGATCTTCTAGTGGCGGTACAGATATTATTGCCATGATCCTGAAGAAATTTACAAGTGTTGACATCGGACGTGCACTGGTTTGCTCCGACATTGCGATCACCGTTGCAGGTTTCTTTATCTTCGACGTAAAAACAGGACTTTATTCCTGTTTCGGACTGATCATCCGTTCCTTCCTTGTAGACAGCTTTATTGAAAGTCTGAACCTTTCCAAATATTTCAACGTTGTCTGCAGTAATCCGGAACCGATCTGCGATTATATCGTCCACTCACTCGGTCGAGGCGCCACAATCTGTGAAGCACACGGAGCCTTTACCGGTGAACAGAGATACATTATTTTTACAGCGCTGAACCGTCAGCAGGCAATCAAACTCCGTAACTTTATCAAGGCAAATGATCCTTCTTCCTTTATTCTGATTTCCAACACCAGCGAGATTATCGGAAAAGGATTCCATAGCATTTAAAAGATTGTTATTTTTAAGACATTTTCCGTACTCTGTATGCTATGCACCTTACCCCAGATATGCTATAATAATATAAGCAACCAGAATAAAGAGGAGTAATCATATGGAGACACAACTTAAACTGATTCCGGCTTCTGAGCATCCGACTGCACTGGAATCACAGTGGCTAAATGCGATTAGTCCGGCTGATTTTATCAATAATAATAAGAACTTTGATGTTCTGATGATGAAGTATCGCTGTGCGATCCGCGAGATCCAGACAAAGCTTGAAGTCCTGGATGATGAGTTTTCTGCAGTAAACAAACGCAATCCAATCTCATCTATCAAATCCCGTGTAAAAAGTCCTGCCAGCATCTATGAAAAGCTGCGCAGACGTGATCTGCCATTTACAGAGGATAGTATCGTCAAGAATTTGGACGATGTCGCCGGAATCCGGGTGATCTGCCCGTTTATCAGTGACATTTATACAATTGCCAACCTGCTCACTTCACAGGATGACATTACTGTTCTTAAGATCAAAGACTACATAAAAGCACCAAAGTCAAACGGTTATCGAAGCTATCATATGATCGTTGAGATTCCGGTTTTCTTTACAGAGGGAAAATTTCCAATGCGCGCCGAAATCCAGATCCGCACGATCGGAATGGATTTCTGGGCAAGTGTAGATCATCAGCTTCGTTACAAAAAAACAATCGGTGCTGACAAAGATATCGAGGCTATCGAAGCCGAACTTTTGAAATGTGCACAAACTGTAAGCGAGACTGACTGCCACATGGAAGAGATCAAAGACATGATCGGCGACTTTGAAAAAATCTAACCGGAGAAAATTAAATATTTAAAAAGAGGAAGGTGTTCCATTCATCCGGAACCCTTCCTCTTTTATTTGCACCTGCTTTATCCTCTCTTTGTAAAAAGGATATCGTGATTGATCTGCGTGTAGAATGCTTTCTGCATATCCTGTTCTTCTCTTCCCATCAGCCACATCAGCTTTGTGATCACTGCTTCCAGCGTCATATCATAGGCTTCGATCATATTGAAATCCTGCTTCACTTTTTTCCCGACTTCATAGACCGTCATATTACTTCCCTCATTGGCAACCTGTGTTGTCATCACGACAAATTTACCCTTACCTGACCATTTTTCCATCTCCTGATAGAATTCCTGAACAAGCGTCTGCGGAATACCACCTACGCCAAAGCTTTCAATTACCAGACAGTCATAGTGTTCAAACAGATAGGACAGAATATCCGGCTTCATTCCCGGGATCAGCTTTAATACATATACACTGTCTTTCATATCATAATAAAACTTAACTGCATGGCGGCACGGGATCTCCGGAATATACCGGACCAGGATACCATCCTGAATAACTGCAAGATACGGAAAATTGATACTCGAAAATGCATTGTAACTCTTTGCATGCTCTTTCTTTGCACGTGTTCCGACAATTACCTTTCCGTCAAATACAAGGTTGACCCCCTGGGAATCATCATCCGCCGCATAAATAAAGCTGTCCAGCAGATTTGTCTTCGCATCTGTCACATCCATATTGATTGGCTTCTGCGCTCCTGTAACAACAATCGGCTTGGCTGAATTCTGTATCATATAAGAAAGTGCCGCCGCTGTATATGCAAGCGTATCCGTGCCGTGGCAGATTACAAACCCATCATAATATGCATAATTGTCTTCCACTGCTTTTACCATCATTTTCCAGTGTTCCGGTGTTACATTCGTGCTGTCAAGATTACACACCTGCTTTGTCTGAACCTCACATACATTTTTTACAGCCGGAATATAAGATAAAATATCCTCCGGTGTCAGTCCCGGTGCCAGTCCATCCTTTGTCTGACGGGATGCGATCGTCCCACCTGTACCTAACATCAAAATCTTCTTCATCTTTGATTTTCCTCTCTTCTACCTCATTATTATCCAAAATTTTTGTCAATCAGACTACAGTATTCTGCAAATGCTTCCGTCTCTGCAAATGCTTCCCGTAATGCTTCTCTGACGCCTTTATAATACCATCCGATCGTTGCTTTGTCTTTCATTCGGAATCTGTTCCACAATTTCTCTCCACATACAGGATAATCCCGATCAATATCCCGCATATTCGACAGCTTGTCCGCAAGTCCGATCATCTGAACCTCAATTGGTGCTGTCTTAAGCCTTTCTATGGTTGCACTTTTTCTTTCCATCCAGGTCTTGGATTTATCTTCGCTTTCCTGTGATACGATTCCCGCAACTCTTGCTGAAAACATCTCTTTTAACACATTTGCATCCACACCCTCACAGTCCTCGATCGTATCATGCAGGATTGCTGCACTGATGATCTCCTCATCCTGTGTCATCGTGGATACTATCTTTCCTACTTCCATCGGATGTACAATATACGGTCTGTCGGTCCCCTTCCGATACTGACCTTCATGTACCTTGGTGGCAAAATCAATGGCTTTCTGTACCATGTTTTTCCTCCTCGCATCTGTATGACATTTTTTCAATATTTATCATAACACCAGCGTCTTTAAATCACAAGAAAATCAGTGTATAATATTGTCTGATTATGTAGAAAAAAATAACTGTAAAGTAATTCTTATAAATAGCAAAAGGAGTTTTTATAAATGAACAGAAAACAGATTCTTGTCACCGGCGCTTCCCGTGGAATCGGAAAAGCCTGCGCTATCCACTTTGCAAAAGAGGGATGGCATGTATTTTTAAACTGCAGCAAATCCATCAGTGAATTGCAGGCTACTGCTGATTTTATCACAAAGGAAACCTCCGGTTCCTGCGAAATCCTCCCAGGAGATGTAGGTGTTCCATCCGAAGTCGGACGTATCTTTGACCAGATTGAAATGTCCGGCTCCGGTCTTGACGTACTCATCAACAATGCCGGAATCGCATGGATGGGACTTCTGACGGATATGAGCATTGAAGAATGGAACCGAATGATTTCCACTAATCTTTCTTCCGCATTTTACTGCTGCCGCGCAGCACTTCCTTACATGATCCATCAGAAAGCGGGACGTATCATCAATATTTCTTCGATGTGGGGAACTGTCGGTGCTTCCTGTGAAGTCGCTTATTCTGCCACCAAATCCGGTCTGAACGGTCTTACCCGCGCACTTGCAAAGGAACTTGCGCCAAGCAATATCCAGGTCAATGCGATCGCCTGTGGTGTCATCGATACCGTAATGAACGATCTTCTGGATGCGGAAGAAAAAGCTGCCCTCGCAGAAGAAATCCCTGCCGGACGTTTCGGGACACCAGAAGAAGTCGCGCTTCTCGCATGGCAGCTTGCAAATGCCCCTGCCTATCTTACTGGGCAGATACTGGGTATGGACGGAGGATATATCTAACTCCTACTCCCAGATCTTGTCCCACTTCGCGTAAAGTGTAATACTGGATGCCGGGTATCTTTCGGATTCCCGGTTTTCCAGAAGCTTTGTCTGCTCCGTATATTTCTCATTCAGCTCATCTTCAAGTGTCCCATACTGCTCCTGTTTTGCAAGCTCTGCCAGTTCTTTTTCCTGCACAACTCCAGCATCAGTCCACGCATACCATCCTTCAAATCGATATCCGTCTTTCACTGCCGTTGGCATACATCCTTCACTTAACCGAAGGCTCTGCCCATACACAGTATAATCTGCCGCAAATTTTCTTTTGTTTTTTCCTTTATTCTGCCCGGCTTCAAGCTCTTCACCATTTCCCCTTGTCGCAAACAGCCTTCTTCCGCCTGCTGTTGCCGTACCGTAATTCTCGATCTCACCACCTGCAGCGTCATAATAAATAACCGTATAAGGTGCCCAGACATATGCCGTACCAAACTTTTCTGTCTCTGGCCCTGTCCCATTTCTGTCAAACCGGAATCCGTAATGGTATTCTTTTCCTTCATAAAAATAAGTGAAAAATCCTGGTATTCCTGCCGGGATCCCAACCTCCTGATTTACCGACTTGTGAAAATCAAACCGGATCAGCTCTGCTCCATCCGGTGTCTCCCCATCATCTGCGTAAACCGATATTCCTGCACTATTGCACGCCCAGACAATCACTCCACCAAACATCACCAGCAGCAAATACCGAACTATCATCGTCCAGATACTTCCAATCCGTTCCATACATGTCCCTCCTCATCCCAAAAGCTAAATTACCCATGTATATTTATATGCAGGCAGAATTTTATATATTCCCTCAAACAGAATCATCCACTATCCCTGAACGAAAAATTTCAAAAAAATAAACTGATCAGATTCCATCGCACAAAAGTGAATCTGATCAGTTTATTTTTTTACAATTTGATGTCGCAGCTTATCGATCTCACCCCTACTTAAAATCCAGTTCCACCGGACAATGGTCAGACCCAAATACATTTGTCAGAATCTTCGCATCTTCCAATCTGCTTTCCAGTGCTTTTGATGTACAGAAGTAATCGATACGCCAACCTGCATTTTTTTCTCTTGCCTTAAACCGGTAGGACCACCAGGAGTAAATTCCTTCTTTATCCGGATAGAAATAGCGGTAAGTATCAATGAATCCCGCATCCAGAAGTGCTGAGAATTTTGCTCGCTCTTCATCTGTAAATCCGGCATTCTTCCGGTTGGTCTTTGGATTCTTCAGATCAATTTCTTTGTGTGCCACATTCAAATCTCCACAGAAGATCACCGGTTTTGTCTCTTCCAGCTTCTTAAGATAAGCAAGAAACGCATCTTCCCAGGTCATACGGTAGTCAAGTCTTGCCAGTTCGCTCTGGGAGTTCGGTGTATACACGGTAATAAAATAAAAATCCTCAAATTCCAGTGTAATCACGCGTCCTTCCTGATCATGTTCTTCTATCCCAAGTCCGTAAGTAACCGATAACGGCTCTTTCTTTGTAAAAATTGCAGTCCCTGAGTATCCTTTTTTCACAGCCGAGTTCCAGTACTGGTGATATCCCGGCAGATCAAGTACAAGCTGCCCTTCCTGCATCTTTGTCTCCTGCAGACAGAAAATATCCGCATCTGCCTCTTTAAAAAAATCCACAAATCCTTTCTGCACACATGCACGGATTCCATTTACATTCCATGAAATAAACTTCATCTCTTCTCTTTCCTCCATTTCTTTGGTTTTTATTTTTCGCTGATCTTCTGTACCGCTTTTTTAAGCTCCGCTTCTGTATAAAAAACACGGCCTAAAAACAGTCCCTTCGCCGGTGCCGGAAAACCAGATTTCTTCCGGTCTTTCGCTTTCAGAATCTCCGGTATCTCTTCCGCTTTTATTTTCCCGACTCCCACATCCAGAAGTGTTCCGGTAAGTATCCGGACCATATGATATAAAAATCCATCTCCGATCCACGATAACGTAAGTGTATCCTTTTCATACACGATCCCGACCGCATAAATCGTCCGTACCGTATCTTTATCCTCTTTCAAATCCGTAAAGGCGGAAAAATCGTGGGTTCCCATCAGATACTCTGCTGCTTTTTCCATCGCAGCGATATCGACCGGATGTGGAAAATGAAACCGGTATTTCCGATGAAATACTTCCATCTTGTCACGCAGATCGATCTGATACTCATAGCATTTCCCGACCGCACTCTTTCTTGCATGAAAATCCCGTTTTTCTCTGCTGATATCCAGCACTCTGATATCTTCCGGGAGAAGTGCATTTAACTGCTTCTTAAAACTGTCCATATCAATTTCTTGTTCCAGATACAGACTGCACTCCTGCCCTAACGCATGTACACCACTATCCGTTCTTCCTGAACCACTGACCACCGTCTTTTTCCCTGCAATTTCTGAAATCCGCCGTTCCAGAATTCCCTGTACAGTAAGTTCCGTATTCTCCTGTCTCTGCCATCCACGATACGCCGTTCCATCATAGGCAACTGTTATCCGGTAAGTATTCATCCTTTTATAAAAGGGGCGAAAACTTTATAAGTCCTCGTCCCTATCACCTTTCTGTTATCTGTTTTTCCGGTAAATGATCAGGAGTCCTTTCAGGAGCAGATCGTCATCCAGTATGACCTCTCTCTTGCAGTACGGAACAATCTTCTTGGAAAGTCCACCTGTTGCGATTGCAGTCATCGGCTGTCCAATCGCTTCCTCAATCCGGTCAATAATTCCATCGATCGCCGCTGCACTTGAATAGAGAACACCACTCTTCATACATTCGATCGTATTCTTTCCGACAATCCGCTTCGGTGCTTCCAGACCGATTCCCTGAAGCTGTGATGCATTTTCCGTCAGGGCGTTCAGTGAAATATTCACTCCCGGATAGATCATGCCTCCGATATAATTTTTCTTTTCATCGATCACACTGACTGTTGTCGCCGTTCCCAGATCGAAAATCATCATCGGTGCTTTGTATTCTGCAATTCCGGCAACTGCATTTGCCACCAGATCACTTCCGAGCTGTGCCGGATTATCCATCAGGATATTGAGTCCGTTCTTCACGCCAGGTCCGATGACCAGTGTCTCTTTTTTCAGAATCTTTTCTGCCGCCTCTTTTACGACATATGTAATCTGCGGAACTACCGAGCTGATGATCGCTCCTTCCAGCTTCTCCGGTTTGATTCCGTGAATATCCAGAACCATCTTAATATCAATCGCATATTCCAGTTCCATCTTTGTCTTGATCGTGGAAAGTCTTTCGATAAAATAGGTTTTGTTGTCATCCACACATCCAAGTACAATATTTGTATTTCCTATATCAATCGCAAGTATCATTTTTTACACTCCTAATCTTTCTTGTACCCCTTTTTTCATCAGTGTTTTCCCAAGTACCAGCGTGATCACCGCCGCTACGATCGCCTCCGGAATCCCATTGATTCCGATAATGCTCAGAATAAATCCATATACCGCCTTTACGGTAATACCATTGGCTGCCGCATAATCATTTCTGAAAAATACAAAAATAAGATTCATGACAAGAAGCGTATTGGTCAGTGCTCCGGAAAGTCCTGCCACAATCAGTCCAACAGAAGATACTCCATTGTTCTTTGAAAGCTTCTTAACCAGACGGTAAACATAAAACGGTACTACACCGATCAAAATACGTGGCACAAAACAGATGATCAGACTTCCGATCCCTCCACTGTATTCACCCAAACTGTAAAATGGGGTAAATACGAATGATGTCAATGTCGGATTTATCGTATTATTGATAAAACTTGTAAGGCCAAACACGCCTCCAAGCGCTGCGCCCTTCTTCGGTCCGAGCATCAGAGAGCCCATGATCACCGGGATATGGATGATCGTCGCCCTTGTAAATCCCAATGGGATATATCCGATAAACGGAGTGAATGCCAGCACTACAATAAGTGCTGCAAAGATTGCCATCTGTACGAGTCCCTTTGTTTTGGACATGGATGTAGTACGTTCATTGCCTTGATTCATTTTTCTTTTCCTCCTGTTACTATTCTCTTTACGAGATACAATACATTTTGGCTTTTTATTTATTCATGCACTCCAGAATCTTGTCCAGAATACAAGCTGCTGTCTCTTCCTTGCTGATCAGTGGAAGTGCAGTCTCATCTTCCTTCGTGATCAGTGTCATCTGATTTGTATCACCCTGAAATCCTGCTCCGGCAACTTTAAGATTATTTGCCGCGATCATATCCAGCTTCTTCTTTTCAAGCTTCTTTCTGGAATTTTCAACCATATTCTCGGTTTCCATTGAAAATCCGCACAGAAACTGTCCGTCTTTTCTGTGTTCTCCGAGATATTTCAGAATATCATCCGTCTTTTCCAGCTCCAGACTCATCTCGCTGTCTGATTTTTTCACCTTTTCATCCGCAATATGCTTTGGCCGGTAATCTGCAACCGCTGCTGCCTTACACACAATGTCTGCATCTGCCGCTTCTTCCTTTACCGCCTCGAACATTTCCTTTGCGGTCGTGACCGGAACGATCTTCACAAACATCGGCTTTTTGATCTCTGTCGGTCCGGTGACAAGCGTAACATCCGCTCCTCTTGCCGCAGCAACGCGTGCAAGAGCATATCCCATCTTACCGGATGAGTGATTCGTAATGTAGCGCACCGGGTCGATTGCTTCTCTTGTCGGTCCTGCTGTGACAAGAATTTTCTTTCCGGTCAGATCTTTCTCATAAGCAGTATCCCGGTAAATATATTCATACAAAGTCTCCGCTTCCGGCATTTTCCCGGCTCCGTTATCTCCGCATGCCAGATGTCCGCTTGCCGGCTGGATCACTTCATATCCATAATGCTCCAGAAGTTTTAAATTATCCTGTACGACCGGATTCTCATACATTCTTGTGTTCATCGCCGGTGCGAGGATCTTCTTACATTCGGCACATGCCATCACAGTCGTAGTCAGCATATCATCTGCAATCCCGTGTGCCAGTTTGCCGATCACATTCGCTGTAGCCGGTGCGATCATCACAATATCTGCCCATTTTGCCAGTGTCACATGTTCCACACTGTACTCAAAATTGCGGTCAAATGTATCGATCAGGCACTTATGCTGTGTCAGCGTCTCAAATACCAGCGGATTGATAAAATTCGTTGCATTCTGTGTCATCACAACTTTCACATCGTATCCTGTCTTTACCAGCATACTTGCCAGTGTTGCAATCTTGTACGCCGCAATACCGCCGGTCACGCAGAGCAATACTGTCTTTTTCCGTTCCATTTGTCTTTCCCCTTTTATTCTAATATTTTCTTCAGTTCATCCATGAAGGTATTCACGTCTTTAAATTCCCTGTATACCGATGCAAAACGTACATAAGCAACCGGATCCAGCTTTTTCAGGCTTTCCATAACAATCTCACCGATCTGGCTGCTCGGAATTTCTTTCTCTTCCCGGCTGAAAATCGCTGTCTCGATCGAGTCGATCGTTGCCTGAATATCTGCTGCCGATACCGGACGTTTATAGCACGCCCGGAGTACTCCGCCTTCCAGCTTAGTACGGTCATACTGCTCCCGGTTGTTGTCCTTCTTGATCACGATCAGCGGTATGGTCTCCACCTTCTCATAGGTTGTAAAACGCTTGTTGCACGCATCACAGGATCTTCTCCTTCTGATCGTCGTTCCGTCATCTGCCGGTCTTGAGTCGATGACTCTTGTATCAATGTTACCACAATATGGGCACCTCATCTTTTTTCCTCCTGCCTGGTTCTTGATTGATTCTACTGCCGAATCACGCACATTTTTAATGTCTATAGTATAAATCCTGTATACAAGGTTGTCAACAAATTCACACTTTATCAAAAGGCTATATAAGCCGGCTCTCCACCAGCTTCCATGCCTGTACGATCAGCGCCGCATGGTCACAGGCAATCTGCTCCGATTCTTTTACCTTATAATAAGTCTCTCTTACCAGTCCACTTCTTTCCTTTTTTTCAACGATCGCCGAAATTGTAAGCTCTGCTTCTTTATTTTCCAATGCCAGTCGATAAATGGTTCTCTTCCAATCTCCATCCTCCTTCACCGATTCTGTCTGACAATGAAGCTGCATCCACTTTGCATCCGCCGCATCGTCACCAGCCTGCACCTTTACCTGTCCTTCATCCACAACCGAAAGATACGCTGACGTGATAATCCGTGCCCTTGGATCACGGCCCACATTCCCATAGACTGCAAACTGCTCCATCGGAAGATCCGCCACGCCGGTCTCCTCGGTCAGTTCTCTTCTTGCCGTATCTTCCAGATTCTCATGAAGTTCAATAAACCCACCCGGCAGCGCCCACCAGCCAATGCTCGGATGATTCCGCCTTTTAACCATCAGAACTTTCCATTCTCCGTCCACTACCTTTCTTTTGCAGGAGAATATAACTGCATCGGTTGTCACACAAGGGTTCTTATATTTATAAGGATCATACTCTTCCAGAAATTCTTCCAGCGTCTGTCCCTTTTCATTTTCGTTTCCGTTTCCCCGGAACGGCTCGATTTCTTTAAAAAATGCTGTCATTTTTCTTCTCTCCTTTGTCTTTTTACTTGTTCTCATTTATTTCACTGAGCAGTCTGTACTCTTCTTCCTCTTTTACTATTCTTATTTACACGGCTTTAGACATTTGTCCTCTTTAATTTCCACAAGAATAATATCCTCTCCAATCCTGCGAATACACTCAAACGGAATAATATACTCCGCATCATACCCAAGAAATCCACAGATTCTTCCCGGTCCCGGTACAATCAATGCTTCCATACACCCTGAACAGATATTGATCTGCAGATCTGCAACAAACCCGAGCCGCTTGCAGTCACATATGTTGATGACCTCACGTTCTTTTAATCCGCAAAATCGAATCTGTTCCTCTTTCATACTGCACCATCCATCGGACTTCTTATTATATTATATGAACATCTCCCCTTGTTGTCAGCATATTTTCTAAAAATCCCCGTCCTTGTGCCATTTAGCTTCTGCCCACCAGTAATTCCTTTTTATACTGTGCATTTTTGCCAACTAATGATTGCAATTTCCATAAAAAAATACTATAATTTTTATATATTTTTTATCGCTGTTGTCTGCGTTATATGTTTTTCATACGCAGACAATTCAAATTCTGAGAAACAGAGGGATGTAATATGAAGAAAAAAGTTGTTGTTGCATTAGGACACCGCGCACTCGGAACCACACTTCCAGAGCAGAAGGTTGCCGTTAAAAAAACTGCAGTTTCCATTGCAGATCTTGTTGAAGAAGGATACCAGGTAGTAATCACACACAGTAATGGACCTCAGGTTGGTATGATCCATACTGCTATGAACGAATTCAGCACCAATCATCCGGATTATACCGCTTCTCCGATGTCAGTCTGCTCTGCTATGTCGCAGGGTTACATCGGATACGACCTGCAGAATGCGATTCGCGAAGAACTGATCGGACGCGGCATCTATCGCAGCGTATGCACCGTTATCACACAGGTAACTGTTGATCCATATGACGAAGCATTCTATACACCAACCAAGATTGTCGGACGTATCATGAACGCAGAAGACGCTGCCGCTGAACGTAAAAAGGGTAATTATGTAGTAGAAGTTCCTGGTCAGGGCTTCCGCCGTGTCGTTGCTTCTCCAAACCCGGTTGATATCGTAGAAGTTGATGCCATCCGCACCCTTACCGATGCAGGACATATCGTAATCGCCTGCGGTGGTGGCGGAATCCCGGTACTCCAGCAGAACAATCACCTCAAAGGTGCCAGCGGAGTCATCGAAAAAGACCTTACTGCCGGCAAGCTTGCTGAACAGATTGATGCTGATGAACTCATCATCCTGACCAGTGTGGAAAAGGTATGCTTAAACCACGGAAAAGAAGATGAAGAAGAACTCGATACTATCTCCGTAGAACAGGCTAAACAGTACATGGATGAAGGACACTTTGGAATCTACAACATGCTTCCAAAATTCCAGGCATCCGTAGGATTCATAGAAAAGAAAGAGGGAAGAAGTGCTCTGATTACTTCTTTTGATACTCTGAAAGATGCTCTGAAGGGTAAAACCGGAACTGTTATTGAATAACTGTACAAAAGGGACGACATAAAGGACTCCGTTTTCTGTGGGTAGAAATGGTGAAGAGTCCGTAGAGAAAAAATGCACCAGTAATTTGGATACCGGGCTGATTCGCGGAATAATCCTGATGATTATTCCACTCAGCAGCCCTCTGGATTTCGTGCTTGTAGCACGAAACCAGATCCGAATTACTGGTGCATTTTTTCTAACGGACTCTAGCACCGTTTCTAATTACAGAAAACGGAGTCCTTTATGTCTATGTCTTGATAACTTTTAATTTCAGAAACATTCACACAAGCACTTTATTCCTACTATCTACTATTCCATTCACTCGCACCCACCCCATAACGGGGGCAGCCTCCAGGCGTCCCCCCGTGGAATACAGCAAGGCAGGGACAAGTAGATTCTGTTTTTTTATGTTAGAAAGCGGCGATTAGAGTCCGTTGTAAAAAGGCAGCCGGTAATTTGGATCTGGTTTCGTGTTTCATACACGAAATCCAGAGGACTGCTGAGCCGAATAATCATCAAGATTATTCAGCGAATCAGTCCGGTATCCAAAATTACCGGCTGCCTTTTTACCTACGGACTCTTCGCCGCTTTCTCCTCATAAAAAAACAGAATCTACTTGTTCCGTCCTGTATGTCATCCACCAAACGCTTATCCCTGAACCTGTAACAGCTTCGCTTTCAATTCAGCTTCGATGCGCTGCATTTCCACCTCTGCCTGCTGACGTTTCTGGCGACCTTCCTGTTGGATCTGCATGACTTCATCGAAGGTTGCGATCAGCGATTCATTGGTTGCTTTTAAGGTTTCAATATCTACGATTCCACGCTCGGATTCTTTGGCAGTCTCTACAGTAGCAATCTTCAGCTTTTCTGCGTTCTTGCGCAGGAGTTCATTGGTCATATCGTTGACCTCTCTCTGGGCTGCGGCTGCCTGTGCGGAATGTTCTACACCAAGGGCGAGTACCATCTGGCTTTTCCAGAGTGGGATCGTATTGACGAGTGTAGACTGGATTTTTTCTGCCATCATTGTGTCGTTTCCCTGTACCAGACGGATCTGTGGTGCGGTCTGCATGGCGATTGTCTTTGTCAGTTCCAGATCATGCAGCTTTTTCTCAAAACGTTCACATCTGGAATCCAGATCTTTTGCTGCCTGTGCATCCTCGGCAAGTCCACTTGCCATCGCTTTATTCTTCAGTTCCTGTAGCTCGCCGTTTCTTGTCTCGGCAAGCTTCTGCTTTCCGGCAAGCACATACATGGCCAATTCTTTATAATATGTCAGGTTCACTTCATACATCTTGTCCAGAAGCGCAATGTCTTTCATAAGCTGCACTTCGTGAGATTCCAGTGCTTTGACAATATTGTTTACATTGGTTTCTGCTTTTGCATATTTGGCTTTCATTGCCTGGATCTTGTTTCCGCCTTTTTTGAAGATTCCGAGGAATCCTTTTTCCTCTTCCTCATCAAATCCTTTCAGTTCTGTCACCACATCACTTAACAGTGTGCCAACCTCTCCAAGATCTTTTGTTTTTACATTTTCCAGTGCTTTTTCTGAAAAATCTGCGATCTTCTTCTGGGTTCCGGCTCCGTACTGAAGAATCATGTTCGAATTGGCGAGATCAATTTTTTCTGCAAATGCACTGACCATATTCTTTTCTTCCGGTGTCAGGACGATCTCCGGTGTTTCCGGTTCTGTCTCCTGATAAATCTGCGGAGTCTCTTTTTTTTCTTCCTGGAACGGATCCAGCGTCAGCTCCGGTGTCACATTAAATTCTTCAAAATCGTTCATACTCTTCTTCCTCCTGCGACTTTATTTTTTCATTCCGTCCTCTTTCAGACCTTCCTGTGCAAGCATGGTATTCAATACGGAAATATCCGATGAGACATCCCACATGGTATCCTGAAACAGGTCATCCAAAAGCTTCTCAAACGCCGTATTTAAAGTATCGAGCGTTGCCTCAATCTCACGTTTTGCAGTCTGGATATTTTCTCCATCAACCGGCTGTCTGTCAAGCTGTTCATATGCTTCCAGAAGCTTGATCGTCGTCGGAAGATAATATTCCATCAGCTTACGGATATCCGAAACTGACTGTGGATTTTCTTCCACCCGGTCGAAGATCCGGTCTACCAGCATCTCCATCCGGCTGATCTTTGCGGAAATCTCTTCTCCCGGAATGGCTTCATTACACTCGTGGATCTTTCTGATAAAAGCATCCCCCTGGTCAATGATCTTCTGCACCTCCGGTGCCAGCTTTTCATTCTTTGCTTCTTTTTCTTTTGTATTTTCCTGTGTCTTCTCTTCTTTCTTTACCGGTTCTTCCGCTTTCGACTGCTGTCTGCGGGTTTCGATCTGTAAATATTCTTCATAAGCACGGTTTGACAGGATCAGGCATTTCTTCTCACCATCCATGTGCCCCTGACGGAACCAGCCTTTAGAAATCATTCTTTCCAGATCCTTTGTCACAAATTTTATGGATTTTCCGGAATTGCTTCCGATCTCCGAAATATTGCAATACTCTCTGCCTGCAATCCTGCGGCTGTAGTTCTTGAATCTTCCAACCTGTTTCAGAAGCTTAATGCCCCATCCTGTGATCATGCCACTTGCTGCCGTAAACAGTCCAAATACCGCACGCATGATCCATAAAGCTCCCGGACTTTCCGGCAAAGAAGCAATACAAGATGCAAGGAACAGAATCAGAAATATAAGTGCTATGCTTCCGCCTGCTGCGATCATGACAATTCCGCCTGCCTTTGTTCCCGTCGTCGATCCATACAAGACAGGTGACTGCTGTGCATTGCTGTATCCATACCGGCTGCTGCCCTGTGATTCTGCCTTATAGTCCTGCATATCCGGATTCCATGCTCTTCCATTTCCATCCGTTCCGCTCCACCTGTAAGTTCCAAACGGAGGTACACCTCCTCCAGGCGTTCTTCCCCATCTGTCAGCCCCGCCCATCTGTCCATATCTTCCACGCGGTCCTCCCGGACCTCTTCCCATATTTCTCGTTGCCTGATCAAACGCATTTCCAAAAGAACGCATGCCCTGTTCCGCGCCATTTACCGCACCGTTCACTGCCCGGTTGATCGTATCTGTGATCGTCTGGTTCAGCTTCCGGTAATCCTGCGAGTCTACAGCATCCTGCACGGTTCGTCTGATCTCTTCTCCAAATCTTTCCCAATCCTGCATTTTCAGCTTCTCCTTTATTTTGAAAACTTGATCCTGTCGTCAATTCCGTGCGAAAGAACATAATCAAAAACGGTCTTTGGCACCAGATCATCCCACTTTTCATCTGCCAGGATCCTCTGACGGATCTGGGAGCCTGATACCCCTTTTTCCTCTTTGGTCCTTCTCCAGAGAACTTCCACCGGAATTCCAAGCTTCTCAAAACGCTTCTCATTGTTCGCAGTCCATTCATCACAGATACTCATAAAGCAGACCGCACCCTCCGGCAGATACTGCCCCAGATATTCCACTCTGTCAATCGGAAATGGGATGATCTCAAACTCTTCTCTCGGCACTCCGAAACTGAGCAACGTATCACGAAGCATCTCATAACGCTCAATATAAGTCAGAGGATTAGCGCTCCGTCTTACCCGGTAATTGTCTTCCTCACCCCCTGATACGTGCAGATCATCCGACATAGTGATTCCTATATAAAGCCTTTTGCAGCGCATCTTTGCTGCCAGAATATATTCCACATGTTTGAGATGCAGAATCTGAAATCTTCCATATACCAGCCCTTTTTCTATCATTTATACGTCCCTTGCTTTCTGTAATTTTATCTTTTCAATGATGTTGAGATCAAAAGGTATTTTAACCCCTTTGATACCAGATTGCTACGTGCTTTGCACTCTCGCAATCCTTTTCAATTAGTCTATCTGTATTCTACTACAGAACGGTCGTTCTTAGCAAGAAATACCTCTGTATACGACAAAAAGATGACTTTCGTCACCTTTTTGTCTTTTTCTTCTATTCAACGATTTTATAATATTCTTTTGCTGTTATCACAAATATGATCACATAAAAGACGGCAAAAATTCCCACTGTACCGGCAGTGCATCCGAAGAACAGCTTTGTATTTTTCAGATAAAATATGGCTAAAAGCTTTGTGATCACCGGAAATGCAACTGCAATATGGATGATTGCCATCGCAAGCGGCAGGAAGAATACCATCAGGATCTGGCTGCGGATCGAGCTTTTGACCTCGCGTTTGCTCATTCCTATCTTCTGCATGATCTGATAACGTTCTCTGTCATCAAAGCCTTCGGAAATCTGTTTGTAATAAATGATCAGCACCGTTGCCATCAGGAACAGGCTTCCAAGATACATTCCAATAAAAAACACACCGCCATACAGACCAAAGAAAGTCTCTTTTTCAAGATATCTTCCCTGTACACCAGTATGTTCAAATTCACTTTCTGCCTGTGCTTTCAGCTCTTTGACAGCTTTCAGCTTCTGATCTTCGCTGCCCCTTAAATTGAATGACTCCCTCCATTTTACCGGTTTGTCCTCTGCCTCGAGCTGGTATTTTTCCAGATAATCTTTCATAAACTCTTTTTCATCACTGACGATCATATAATATACATTTTCTGTATTAGAATCACTCTTCTTTCCAAAAGGTGCAGTATCCAGTTCCTTCTTGACCATCCATGTTTCCTCATCAATCCTGATCGTATCCTTTCCGTAATTTTCCCCATTTGTAAAAAGAATAGCTTCCTTATCCCCAAGCTCCATCCTTTCGCCGGTCAGCTGATTATAATCTGCCAACCTAATCACATCAAAAAACACTAAATCAGATGACGAATTATCCTTTATCATAGCAGAAGTATATTTTTCTCCGTTTTTTATCTTAACAAGCTCTGCCATATGCCAGCTCTTCTCATCTGTGATCTCTACCTGATTATCCCGGCAGATCTTTTCCACCATGTCATGCAGCTTCTGATTTTCCACATCATCAGATACCGAATTTGTAATATACACTTCCTGTGGATACCTTGTTCTTAAGACATCCTCCTTTCCGATGTACAAAGATACGGTAGACGAAATGGTCACCAGAACCATAGTACTGAGCACACAGATATTTGACAGCCCGACTGCATTCTGCTTCATCCGGTAAAGCATGCCGGATACGGATATAAAATGCTTTGTTTTATAATAGAAATTCTTGTTTTTCCGAAGCAGCTTTAAAAAAGCTATACTCCCTGCTGTAAAAAGTGCATAGGTTCCGATAATGACACAGATTACTGCGACAAAGAAAAGTTGAAGCGCCTTAAGTGGTTCTTTTGTCGTAATCGCAATGTAATAACCGATCCCAAGGAAAATGATGCCAGCCACAGTCAGAAGCCATTTGGTTTTCGGCTCCCGCTCGCCCTGACTCCCCGCATGCAGAAGCTCGATCGGATTGGCAAGCCGGATCTGCAAAAGATTATAGATCAGAGTCAATGCAAAGATCAGCGTGAAAAAGAGAACGGTATTTCCGGCAATCTCCCATGACATCCGAAATGCCAGTTTATCGTCATAATGAATCATTCTTTTCAGAAGTGCATACATCAGCTTTGCAAGCGCAGTTCCGAAAAAGATTCCACCCAGAATACTGACCGCACCGGTTACAACCGTCTCGATCACCAGCATTTTCGCAAGCTGCGGTTTCCCCATTCCGAGAATGTGATACACTCCGATTTCTCTTTTCCTTCTTTTGATCAGAAAACTGTTGGTGTAAAATAGAAAGATCAGTGCAAATATTTCAATTACATGAACACTCAGACTTAAAATGATCTGTAATGCTTCCTGGTTCATTGGCGAATTTGCCGCCAGATTTGCCATCATATAATACATCATCACCGTTAAAATGGCCGTCAATACATAGGGAATATATGACTTCCGGTTATTTTTCAGATTGGAAATGGCAAGCTTTGTGTAAATCGATCTATTCACGGTGCTCACCTCCTGTTGTGAGAACCGTCAAGGTATCGGTGATCTTCTGGTACATCTCGTCACTGGTCAGATTGCCACTGTAAAGCTGATGGAAAACTTCCCCATCCTTGATGAAGAGGACTCTCTTTGCCGTGCTCGCTGCTTTGACACTGTGCGTTACCATGACAATCGTCTGCCCGTTATCGTTGATCGCATTAAAGAGTCCCAGAAGTTCATCCGTCGATCTGGAATCCAGCGCACCGGTCGGTTCATCGGCAAGGATCAGCTGCGGTTGTGTGATTAGAGCACGTGCAACGGCTGCTCTCTGCTTCTGCCCACCGGATACTTCATATGGATATTTGTTCAGAAGCTTACTGATCCCCAGCTGCTCTGCGATTGGCGCGATCCGACTCTCCATTTCCGTGTATTTCTTTCCAGACAGGACCAGTGGAAGGAAAATATTATCCTTCAGGGTCAGTGTATCCAAAAGGTTGAAATCTTGAAAGACGAATCCAAGATTCTGCCGCCGGAATGCTGCCATCTCTTTTTCCCGGATCTTACTGAGATCATTCCCTTTTAAGTAGACCTTTCCACCGGTCGGCTTATCAAGTGCCGCCAGGATATTCAGAAGTGTAGTTTTGCCGCTTCCGCTTTCTCCCATAATTGCTACATATTCGCCTGCTTCTACGGAAAAGCTGACGTTATGCAGCGCCTCTACCTGGTTTCCTCCGAAACGGGTTGTGTATATCTTTTTTACGTTCTTTACGTCAAGTAATGCCATGGTTTTTATGACCTGCCCTTCTTTTTTATTTGATAAAGTCATTATAAAAAAGTAAGGGATTTCCTTCCATCGAAGTAAATGACAATTTGTGTGGGGTTTCTTACATTTTTGTAAGGATCGGGTTGGAAAAGACTCATTTGGTGAAAGAGACGCCGCCAGAAAAAATAAATATTCCAAATTCCTTTGTGCAAACCATTCCGATGAACCACTTAGGACGGGAATCATGTTCGGCAATGGCCTCCATGATTCCTGTGTTTCATCTCCATTGCACAAACATGGAATTTTCCATATTTATTTTTTCTGGCGGCTGTGTAGTTCAAATGAATGAGCATTTTCGATTGGTCGATCCCTGCCAAAAAGTAAATTACAGTTTGATTCCGTTGTTGAAGATTTTCTAAATCTTTCACCGATTGAATTTTTTACTCTATCCGCCGATGTTCACGGTCAAAATTTAAGTATACTTTTGTTCCTTTTTCTGGTTTTGATTCAATCCAGATAGTATGATGGAGACGATCTATGATTGACTTACAGAGATATAATCCTATTCCAGTGGACTTTTTATTTGCTCTTCCATTGTAACCGGTAAAGCCTTTTTCGAAGATTCTTGGGAGGTCCTCTTCGGCGATTCCGATTCCATCGTCAGCAATTACCAGAATTTTGTCTTCTGTGTAGATTGATATTTCTCCGCCTCTTGCGTATTTAACTGCATTGGAGAGAATTTGTTCGATGACGAAGGTCAGCCACTTTTCATCGGTCAGGATCTTCTGATCCTGGATTTCAAGGTGAAGTCTTGTTCTGGTCATGATGAACATCTGGGAATATTTGCGGACTGCCTGGCGGACGATTTCTTCCAGGCTGCAGATCCGGAAGGCGTAATCGGAGGTTGCGGAACCCATTCTGAGATAGGTGAGTACCATATCCACATATTGTTCAATCCGGAACACCTCCATTTTCATGCTTCGGGTAAGTTCCTGTGCTTTCGGGCTTTCCTGTACTTCTTCCAGTTCTTCCCCGCTCTGGATCAGGACACCGAGTGCTGCAATTGGAGTCTTGATCTGATGAACCCACATGCTGTAATAATCAGACAGCTCCTGTTTTTCAATCTGCACAGAGGATTCCAGCTCCTTTTTCTCTTCGTAAAGCTGCCGGATCAATTCCTGGTACATTTCGCTTTCCCGGCTTTCTGCCTCCGGAAATCCTCCTGCCTCTGTCCGGATTTTTCCCTGATTTTCTTCCAGTATTCTTTGTCTTTTTTCATAGCGTATGAAAACAAGTGTAAACCAGATCACATTCCATAAAATCACCAGAAGGAACGCATATCCTGCAATCTCCACCGGAATTTCATAGATCCAGAAGATGACTGCAAAGAGAATGCCCGAAACAAGAACCGCTATTCTCTCCGGTCTTTTTTCTTTCCAAAATGCCCTTAAAATCTCTGTCATACCAGCATGTACCCGATTCCTTTCTTTGTCCGGATCACATCATGCATTCCGGCTTCCTCCAGCTTTTTCCGAAGTCTCGCCACATTTACTGTAAGTGTATTATCATCGATGAATTCGTCACTTTCCCAGAGTCTGGTCATGATCGCATCTCTGGTCACAAATTTTCCTGCGTTCTCAAAAAACATCTGACAGATCTTGAATTCATTCTTGGTGAGTTCAATCTTCTGCCCGGCTATTGTAAGTGATGCATCTCCCAAATTCAGCAGCATTTCTCCATGCTCAATGATATTTGCCGTTCCCTGAAGTGCATATGCTCTTCTAAGCACCGCCTGCACCTTTGCTGTCACTACATTCAGATCAAACGGCTTCTCGATAAACTCATCTCCGCCCATGTTCATTGCCATCACGATATTCATGTTGTCATTCATCGATGACAGAAAGATGATCGGCACATTGGACAGTTTCCGGATCTCCTGGCACCAGTAGAATCCATTGTAAAACGGAAGCCCGATATCCAGGATTACAAGCTGTGGATCTGTCTTTTTAAATTCTTCCATTACATTTTTGAAATCACGTACACATACTGTCTTATAATTCCACTTTTTCAAATGCGATGCCAGCCGCTCTGCGATCGTGTTATCGTCTTCAACAATCAGTATTTTATACATTTATTCCTGACTCTCCTAAACTCTCTTCTGGAAGTTTCCGTACACCTTAACCCCTTCATCTACCGTAGTAAATGCTTCCGGATCCAGTAAATACACCATGTTCAGGATATCTTCTACTTCAAATTTATTCACGATCGTCACCAGAACATAATTGTGTTCACTCGTAAATGCACCTTCACCATTCCACTGCGTAACACCACGTCCGGTTTCTTTCATGATTGCCTCTGCGATTCCCTTCTTCTTCGTGAAAATCAGCATTCTCACATTGATGTTCTGAAAATGCATCCTGTCCAGAGTTACCGTGTAGAAGAACAGGTAGACGACCGAATAAATCACCGTTGAGATATCAAAAACTAAAAGATAAATGGCATACAGTATCAGATTGAAGATGGTTCCCAGTTTTCCAACGGACATTCCCGCATATTTTTTCGCCATCCAGATACCGATAACCTCGATTCCACCACCGCTTCCTTTTGCCGTCAGCATGATTCCGATTCCGGCTCCGGTTACAACACCACCGATAATGATTCCAATGACAGGATCAGCGATCACTGCTGTTGCCGGAGATGGTACGATTGAAGTAAATAAACTGATTCCTACCGTTCCAAGGATTGTATTTATAAAAAATGTCTTTCCGATTTTAAACCATGCAATAAATAAAATCGGAATGTTGAGCAGTAAATAAATGATACCATACAGGTTCAGACCTGCAATTTCCTTAATCCCGATCTGTCCTGCTCCATAACTTAACAGCTGTGCAAGACCGACTGCTCCCCCGCTGTATAAATTCATAGGGATAATAAATACATTCAGACCAACTGCGTAGATCAGACAGCCCACTATGATCCAGACAACCTGCATTCCCCTCTTCTGTGGCAAAAAATTGTTCATACTCTTTCTTTCCTCCTAGCTTCCATTTTGATACCAGATATTTCATAACTTTTCCATACAGTATATCATGCCGGCATCTGAATTTGTAGACTAAAGTACAAATCGGCTTATAATTTTCTGTTATATATTTTAATCATTTTTCAAATAACAAAAGATGCCGCTCTGTTATCTTTTCTGATAACTTTGCAGCATCTTCTTACCTCATAAAATTATTTCTTCAAATACTCAGAAAGAACTTTTACAATAAATTTATGGTCATCTTCATGATATAAATTAGAAACAGTATAACCATGTGTAAATGCTTCATCCTGTGCTCCCTTTGCCATTTCCGAAAAAGCATTATCAATATCCGGTATCACAAGTCCAAGTGTCCTTGTGCTTGCTTCTTTTAATCCCTTCGCCAATCCTTGATTTTTGTTTTGTCAATATTCTAATCAGCCTACACTTACTTTTACTCCGCCTTCACAGCCCAGCGCATCTTCGTAGATCTTGCACGCCCATTCTGTGCACACTCTTCTGCCGAAGGCCGGACTACATCTTTGGCATATTCGGAATAAACTCCCTCGCGATATCCTGCTTTTAAAGCTTTCTTCACAAGTTTGTCTTCTCCTGAATGGAACGTCAGAATCGCCACTCTTCCCCCCGGCTTTAAAGCTCCCGGCAACTTCTCCATAAATTCATACAGTACCTCAAATTCGTGATTCACATCAATTCTGAGTGCCTGGAAAGTCCGCTGACAGGTTTTCCTTATAATATCTTTTTTCTCCTTATTTTCTGGAAGAAAAGATAACGTCTGTTCAATCACCTGACGCAACTTTGTCGTGGTATCAATCCGGTGTCCTTTCCGGATTTCCTCTGTGATTGCTTTCGCCAGTTCCTCACAGTACGGTTCATCCGAATTTTCATATAACATCCCGGCAAGTTCTTCTCTGGAAATCGTATCCAGCCTTTCGGCTGCGCTGATTCCCTTTTCCTGATTCAGGCGAAGATCCAGAGGTCCGTCCACTTTAAAAGAAAATCCTCTCTTCGGGTTGTCAATCTGCATGGAAGACACACCCAGATCTGCCAGAATAAAGTCAAAGCCCCCAACTTCCTTTGCAATCTCATCAATAGTACAGAAATTCTGAAGGCGGATCGTTAAAATATCCTCTCCAAATCCTTGTTCTTCCAGACGTTTCTTTGTTTTTGCAGATTCTTCTGGATCTACATCTGTCGCATAGATGTGCCCTTTGCCTTCCAAACATTGCAGCATTGCTTTTGTATGTCCACCATAGCCAAGTGTTGCATCAAATCCCACCTCTCCCGGCTGGATCTTCAGGAAATCAAGAATTTCCTGCACCATGATCGAAATGTGCATTCCGGCAGGTGTATTTCCTTTCTGAATGACATGGGCAATCATGTCCTGATATTTCTCCGGCTGTAATTCTTTGTATTTTTCTTCAAATTTTCGTGGATATTTCCCCTTGTACCTTGTGCGGCGCTTGTGAACGCCTTGTTCAGTGTTCTTTTCCTGTTCTGACATAAGTTGTCTCCTTACTTGTTGATTTATTTTTGGCTTTTCGAATATCTATTCATTGACTTCTTTGGAACTTTCCCACTATCCAGTCAATACTGCCCACTTCATCCATTGACTCAATTCCAACTTTCAATTTTCTCAATCATCCATTATAAAAAAATCCGCTATACGAAGCATCTGTCGCTACTGCAAATTCTGCAATAGCAACTCCTCTCCAGTATAGCGGATTTTTTATAGAATTTCTATCTTTTCGCAATTTTTATCTCTTTTTATAGAGAACTAATTCCGGATTTTCTCCTTCGGCTTCATAGGTACAGATCAGAATAATTTCCTTCATCAACTGTTTCTTGAATGTTTCAAATTCCCCATGATCACCAAGTATAATGGTCTCATAAATTAAGACACTTTTTCGGACATTTTTTAATGAATCTGATATACTAAAATCAGTATGAAAGAGAGGATTCATCAGTATGTCCAGACAAAGAAGAAACTTTAGTGCCAAATTTAAATCAGACCTAGTAATGACATTTGGGTATCTGTGGAATGCAGTACGAGTTCAGGGAGGTGCTTACGGTACAGGAATGGGTGCAAGGCTCAATGGGAATCTTTTCTCGTATTCTTACAGAGATCCGAACCTTGAAAATACAAGGGCAGCATATTGTGGAATGGCCGATTTCCTGGAAGAATTTGTGCAGCAGGGAATGCCGCTGGATGATATGATTATTGGTACACTGAACACGATCGATCCACTTCTTGATCCTGCAGGGATCTGTGATCAGGAGTGTATCAGATATCTGAAGGGAATCACACCGGAGGATATTGCCCGGATACGGAGAGAAATATTGGATACAACAAATCAGGAACTTGGCGGGCTGGTTGGCGTGATCCGGGAATATATTGAAACCGGAAAATTCTGTGCAGTAGGAGATATGAAATAGTTCAGGGAAAAGCGACGGAATGCAGGAGCAGAAGTCGTTCAGGAAGGAAATAACGGAACATGAGGTTTAAAAGGATTACATTAGCACCGACAATGCGAAAATATAACAGAAAAAATCTGATGAGGGATGTCATTGCGGGTATGATTATCATGGCAGTGTCAATCCCGATTTCGATGGGATATGCACAGATTGCCGGACTGCCGGCAGTATACGGACTGTATGGCTCGGTCTTTCCGATTATTTTGTTTGCAGTATTTTCGACGTCTCCGCAGTTTATCTTCGGGGTAGATGCGGCACCGGCGGCATTGATCGGCTCAGCCCTGTTGGGAATGGGGATTGAGAGTGGTTCAAAAGAGGCACTTGAGGTCGTGCCGGTTCTGACGTTTTTTGTGGCGGTATGGCTGCTTGCCTTTTATCTGATGCATGCCGGTAAACTGGTCAATTACATTTCTGCACCGGTTATGGGCGGATTCATCAGTGGAATCTGTATGACGATCATTCTGATGCAGGTTCCCAAATTACTGGGCGGGACTGCCGGAACAGGGGAACTGCCGGAGCTTTTGGAGCATATCCAGGAGACTGCCGGACGGATCAATTTTCCTTCACTAATGCTTGGACTCATTTCGCTGGCTATTTTACTGACAGTAAAAAAGGTTGCTCCGAAATTTCCGATGGCGGTAGTTCTGATGGCAGCAGGGGCAGTACTTACGGTTGTTCTGCCAATGGAAGAATGGGGAATCAGGACATTGGAGGCAGTGAAACCAGGTCTGCCGCAGTGGAAGATTCCGGATCTGGCACTGCTTCCGTTGAACCAGGTCATCACAGTGAGCCTTTCTGTGGCGGTCGTGATCATGGCAGAAACACTGCTCGCTGAAAATAATTTTGCTCAGAAGAATGGATACCGTATCAATGACGATCAGGAGCTTTTAGCTTTTGCAGCAGGAAATCTTGTTGCGGCACTGACCGGCTGCTGTCCTATTAACGGGTCGGTTTCAAGAACGGCAATGGGGGAGCAGTACCAGGGAAAGACCCAGTTGATGAGTATTGTAGCAGGAGCATCCATGCTGATCCTTCTGGTCTGCGGAACAGGATTTATCGGGTATCTGCCGGTTCCTGTGTTGACAGCAATCGTGATTTCGGCATTGCTTGGAGCAACAGAATTTAAGCTGGCAGCAAAATTGTGGAAAGTCAGCCGGACGGAATGTCTGATCTTCTGGGGTGCTTTTGTAGGCGTTCTGCTGTTGGGAACGATTAATGGAGTGCTGATCGGAATTATTTTATCCTTTTCAGAAATGGTGATCCGTTCGTCTAAGCCTGCAAGGTGTTTTGTCGGAATCCAGCCGGGACACAGACATTTCCGTGATCTTGCGGAGGGAAGTCAGATCCATGCAGTGGAAGGAGTTCTGGTCTATCGGTTCAGCAGTAATCTCTTTTTTGCAAATGTCAATATCCTGCAGCAGGATATTGAGGCAGAACTGGAAAAGAAAAAGGGGACGAAAGCAGTGATCCTGGATGCCAGTGGAATCGGAAGTATTGATATCACAGCGGCAGACCGACTGGCGATCCTCTATGAAGCACTGAAAGAACAGGGGATTCGTTTTTATATTACAGAGCATATAGCAGATTTAAATGAGCAGATGCGAAAGCTGGGACTCGGATATCTGATCTCTGAAGGATGCGTGAGGAGAACGATCCATATCGCATTGAAAGATATGGGAATCAATCGCCCGTATCCATTGGAAGGCGGTGTGGACAATGAGGAACGGAGTGCCTCAAGAAAGCGGGTCGATAACCGGGTACAGGAATTCGTCTGGGCCTTTGGGTCTGAGTCGGAAACAGAGATTGAAAAGCAGATCCTGCGTCAGATCGAACAGTTGAAGAAAAGCGGAGATGTGGAAAATCTGCTGCATGGAAGCTGGTCGCACATGGAGGCGATGGATGAAGATGAATGGCTGGAACATCTGGAAGAACACCTGAAAGAGATCGTGAACATTTCAGGAAAAGATGAAAAGACGCTTGCCGCAAGACTGGAAGAGCATAGACGGGAAGTGCATGACCGGATTGCGAAGGAACACCCGGAACTTGCAGAGCGGTTCAGAGAACGTCGTCATCATCTGGACCAGCATTTGAAAGAGCGACGGCCGGAGGTGTATGAGTTGGTGATCAGCCTGCGGGAGAAGGAAAGAAAATGAAAAGGAAAATAAAAATTCAAAGCATAAGTGCGTGGAGTATTGGGATTGCACTGATATTAACAGTAGTATTTGTTGTAATTCTGCATTATGGGAAAAATGAAGTTAAAAGGTTTGAAGATGCGACTGATCAGTACATCGTTTGTGAAAATGCGGCCAGACAGTTACAGGATGGGTCTGATTATCTAACGGAACAGGTAAGGCTGTATGCAATGACGGGAGAACGAAATTATCTGGATCAATATTTTGAAGAGGCTGATGTGACCAAACGCAGAGAACAGGCACTGGAAAGTCTTAAAAAGTATTTTGACAAAACCGAAGCTTTTCAGTCATTGCAACAGGCGATGGAAGATTCAAAAGAATTGATGTTGACAGAATATCATTCTTTAAAACTCGTTGCAACTGTGATGGGAGAAAAAAGACATTCCGGCAGAGCTTGAGCAATTGGATTTGCCGGAAGAGGAAAAGCAGTTATCACAGAAAGAAAAACTGGAAAAAGCACAGAAACTGGTTTCCAATAATGAATATCGGAATAAACGAGGGACAATCATGAGAGAAGTAAGTGGCTGTCTGGATCAGTTGCTCGAAAAGACAAAAAACCGTCAGCAGAGAGCGAATACGATCTTTTCCGATATGTATTTGAAGTTGGAAATTGCGATCATGATACTGGTGATCCTTTTACTGTCAATCTGTATAATCGTAAGAAAATTGATTGTAGTACCGCTTGTCTATTATAATAAGAGTATTATGGAAGGCGAAATATTTCCGGTGATTGGAGCAGCAGAACTTCAAAAATGGGCAGAAACTTATAATAAAGTTTTTAAAGAAAATGAAGAGACTCAAAGACTGATCCGCCGTCAGGCAGAACATGATGCAATGACAGATGCATTGAACAGAGGATCTTTTGAAAAACTGTTGCATATGTATGAAAATGGAGATACACCATACGCTTTAATTTTGATAGATGTAGATACATTTAAGACTGTGAATGATATGTATGGTCATGCAGTCGGCGATGAGATTTTAAAGAAAGTAACCGGTCTTTTAAAGAAAGCATTCCGAAGTATCGATCATGTCTGCCGGATCGGTGGAGATGAATTTGCAATTATCATGGTAGAGATGACCAGCGATTTGAAATATACGATCGAAAAGAAGATTAAAGCAGTAAATGAGGAGCTAGGGACGGAGAATGAAAATATCCCGGCAGTTTCACTGAGTGTCGGAGTTGCTTTTTCGGATCGGGAAAATCCCGGAGCGAATATTTTTAAAGATGCAGATAAAGCTCTCTATTATGTCAAAGAAAATGGAAGAAATGGTTGTAAGTTCTATTAAAAAGTGTATGCAGGAAATCCTGCAAAATATTGGATAATCCAAATGATTTCGCAGGAGATGCTGCAAATGACGATCAGAGGAACTGAGAAAGATCAATGTCCGAGAATGAGAGCGAAATAGCCCCAGTCCCAAATGAGAGCTTCAAAACCGTTGGTCAGATATTTGCGGATATCCTCTTCTTCGTAGCCTGTCATTCTTGTGATGATAACGAGTGTCCGGCGAACCATTTCATATGTAAGTGTACTCCTGTTATTCTGAAGCCATTGTAGAAAAAGACTTTGACGGATCGCTGAATATTCAAGAGCGATCCACTGGATTCGGATCAGAAGATCTTCCAGGTGGCTGTCAGGAGTGACAAGATCCGAAAAAATTTCATTGGCAAGAAACTTCAGCATCAGTGGCTGAACTTCAGAAAATCTGATCTGAAAGTCTGACCAAAGTTCAGAGAGTGACGTTCCTGTATCCAAAGAAGGAAAAGAAATCGGATGCATAAAATCTGTTGCAGATTCTGAAATGTACTCTGAAAGAGAAATAATTGGATTTAAAAAATCACAATAAAGTTTCTCTCTCTCTGATAATTAACTGCAAGATCCTGCAACAGTTCATTGCATTCAAAAAAAGTATCTTCTGCCGGAAGATGGATAGATTGGATGGCATCACTTAACTGGGAGAGTGTATCAGCCGAAAAGTAATCACGGATCAGGGTCTCATCCAAGGAATCGTTACGATATAGTTCCTGTAAAATATAATGAATCTTAAGCAGGAGATCCTCAGTGGAACAGATCTCGGCGGAACAAGGCTCAATGGAGTAATCCTCAACAGAACAGACCGGTGAGGATGCGGGCAACAAAAGACGGAGAATGTTCCTGCGGATCTGAAATAAAGGAGTGTCACATTCGGTGGGAACATCTGGAAACTGTGATGCATCAGCCTGCTCCAGCAGATCGATCACCGCAGGACAGCACGGCATCAGCGTTTCCTCGATATGACAGGGAAACCGGTGAATTTCTCTTGGAAACGTAGTACAGGTTTCGGACAGGATTTTATCACCGTAAGCAGTAACAAGCCGGCAAAGTCTGTTCTCGGAAAGAAAGGGGCAGCGATGGTCTGAGTCAAGCTGAATGACCCGGAGACCGTCTTTTTTTTCTGTATAGGCACTGAGATTCTTTTTTTGTTCCGGTACATCAGCGGGGGCAGAAACTTTTTTCCATTTCCGGTTTGTGTCCGGATCCACAGCAATTTTCCATTCCTGACAGCAGGTAATTGTGCAGGAATCTGCGATGCAGTGAAATTCATTATAAAAGTCAGGGCGTATTCTTTTCATTGTTCTTTTCTCCTAAAAGGCTGTTATCTGGTATCAAAGTCGGGGGCTTTTGACCCTGGCATCATAGTATTATCATACCACAGAAAGCACATTCAGCAAAATCAGATAGTTACATTTATAGAAATTTATAGAAAAATGAAGTATACTGATTACAGATTTTTTAAAGGAGAAATGCAGAAGTATGGAATCTCAGATAAAGAAAAGTAAATATGAAATAGATATGTGCAATGGGACGATTATGGATAAGCTGATTTCTTTTTCACTTCCATTGATGCTTTCAGGAATCCTTCAGTTGATGTTTAATGCGGTAGATATTATTGTGGTTGGAAGGTTCAGCGGAAGTCAGTCATTGGCGGCAGTTGGATCAACAACAGCATTGATCAATATGTTTACCAATCTTTTTATTGGAATTTCTCTTGGAGCAAATGTTCTGGCAGCACGTTTTTATGCGGCAAAGCGAGAAAAGGAGATGTCAGAGACGGTACATACCGCAATTACACTGGCATTAATCAGCGGGATCGTCATGGCATTTGTGGGAGTGATCTTTTCGAGATTTGCGTTAGAATTGATGGATACACCGGATGATGTGATCGGACTGTCAACGTTATATATGAGAATCTATTTTTTAGGAATGCCGTTTTTTATGCTCTACAATTATGGTGCAGCCATTCTGAGGGCCGTCGGAGATACGAAGCGTCCACTGTTCTTCCTGGTTGCTGCAGGAGTGATCAATGCCGGTCTGAATCTGCTGCTGGTAATTGTTTTTGACATGGGTGTGGCAGGAGTTGCGATCGGAACAATCGTTTCCCAGATGATTTCAAGTATTTTGGTTTTACGATGCCTTTGTAGATCGGAAGGCAGTTACAAACTATCATTTTCAAAGCTTCGGATCAGGGGAATCTATATGAAGCAGATCTTTCAGGTTGGTATTCCGGCGGGAATACAGAGTACAGTGATTAATTTTTCAAATGTACTTTTGCAGTCTTCTGTAAACTCTTTTGGGTCTACCGCAATGGCAGGATATACTGCAGCCAATAATATTTTCGGATTTTTATATGTGACTGTAAATTCCGTGACACAGACATGTATGAGTTTTACGAGTCAGAATTATGGTGCAGGAAAAAGTAAACGAATGGATAAAGTTCTGATTGACTGTATTATTTTATCAGTAGTTATTACATCGATTCTTGGCGTCAGTGCGTATGGATTTGGTCCGGAACTGTTGAAGATTTATACGGAAGATGCAAAAGTTATCCAGTGTGGAATGGAAATTCTTTTATATACAACGGTAACGTATTTCCTGTGTGGACTGATGGATCTTTTTCCGGGGGCATTGAGAGGAATGGGACACTCAGCCGTTCCGATGATCCTTTCGGTAATCGGAACAGTAGGGACAAGAATTGTCTGGATTTTCTGGATCTTTCCTGCACATCATTCATTGGATATTTTATTTATTTCTTATCCTGCATCCTGGATCATTACGATCATTATGCAGGTAATCTGCTATTATTTCGTGAGAAAAAAAGTACACCGGGATATGCAGCGGCAGGTATAGAGTAGAAAAAATAAAGTCAGATCTGATGAAAGCAGTCAGGGTATAAGAGAGAAGAGATAAAGTCAGATCTGATGAAAGTAGTCAGGATATAAGGCAGAAGAGACAGAGCTGAAGAAACTGGAATTAACAGGAGGGGAAAAGAAGTGATTCGGATGATAGAAATAACGGATTTTCATGCACCAGAGCTGGATATATTTGCGAGAAAGACCGAGGCACAGTTGTTAAATAAAGATCACCCGGAGGAGGGAATGTTTATTGCAGAAAGTCCAAAGGTGATTGAGAGAGCCTTGAATGCCGGCTACACTCCGGTAGCGGTATTGGTAGAGAAAAAGCAGATTGAAGGTGAGGCAGCCTCTGTTCTTGCACGATGCGATGAGATTCCGGTTTATACAGCAGAATTTGATGTGCTGGCACAACTGACAGGGTTTAAGCTGACAAGAGGAATGCTGTGTGCTATGCGACGGAGGGGATTGCCAGAAGTGGAAAAGGTATGTCAAAATGCAAAAAAGGTTGCAGTTCTTGAAAATGTAATGAATCCGACGAATGTGGGAGCGATTTTTCGTTCTGCCGCAGCTTTAAATATGGATGCAGTACTTCTGACAGGCGGGTGCAGCAATCCATTGTATCGCAGAGCAAGCCGTGTCAGTATGGGGACGGTGTTTCAGATTCCATGGACATTTATCGGAGAAAAGCAGGAGGACTGGATTGAAAATGGAATCAGAAGATTACATGGCCTGGGATTTCAGACTGCGGCTCTTGCTCTGAGCGATGATTCTGTGAGTATTGATGATAAAAGACTCCGTGAAGAGAAAAAACTGGCAATCATCCTTGGGACAGAAGGTGACGGACTTGCAGAGCAGACAATCGCAGAGTGCGATTATACGGTCAAAATACCGATGACTCATGGAGTTGATTCATTAAATGTCGCTGCGGCAAGTGCAGTGGCTTTTTGGGAGCTGGGGAGATAAATTTGTAGTTGTTGGAATGATACGCTTGTAAAGCAAAAGACTTCTTTATGGCGAAGCGGACGCGGAAAGCAGGGATATTCCTTCGCAGTGCAGGCCCGCTTTACCTCAGCCCGTTGACCGTTTGTAACTCGAAAGTGGAAAT
>OLPN01000066.1_pt1 | contig 103323 bp, 98 predicted proteins | sample 1672601 | NCBI WGS metagenome assembly OLPN01 (sample SAMEA3136704, study PRJEB25190) | human gut metagenome | reverse complement strand
GAGCTGTTCTCTTACCGTTACGGCACTGAAGCATGTATAACTTCTTGTTCTCAACCGTAAACTCCATATCCTGCATATCATGATAATGGTTCTCAAGAGTCTCACAAACCTTAAGGAACTCAGCATATGCCTCTGGGAACTCCTGCTCCATCTGAGCGATTGGCATTGGAGTACGAACACCGGCAACTACGTCCTCACCCTGTGCATTGATCAGGAACTCACCCATAAGCTTGTTCTCGCCAGTTGCAGGATCACGAGTGAAGGCAACACCTGTACCAGACTGATCATTTAAGTTACCGAATACCATTGGCATTACGTTAACAGCGGTTCCCCAGGAATATGGGATATCGTTATCTCTTCTATATACGTTAGCACGTGGGTTGTCCCATGAACGGAATACAGCCTCGATTGCAAGCTTTAACTGCTCTACTGGATCTGAAGGGAACTCTGTTCCTAACTGATTCTTGTACTCAGCCTTGAACTGCTCTGCTAATTCCTTTAAGTCTGCTGCTGTAAGGTCAACGTCAAACTTAACACCTCTGTCAGCTTTCATCTTGTCGATGAGCTGCTCGAAGTATTTCTTACCAACTTCCATTACAACGTCAGAGAACATCTGAATGAAACGACGATATGAATCGTATACGAATCTCTCAAACTTTGGATCCGGGTTACCAGCGATCATAGCTGCTACTACATCGTCGTTAAGACCAAGGTTAAGGATCGTATCCATCATACCAGGCATAGAAGCACGTGCTCCGGAACGTACAGATACAAGAAGAGGATTCTTAAGATCACCGAACTTCTTGCCGTTCTCTTTTTCCATCCAAGCTACACCTTCCATAGCCTGAGCCATAATTTCATCATTGATTTTACGTCCATCCTCATAGTACTGAGTACATGCCTCAGTTGTGATGGTGAATCCCTGTGGTACTGGAAGACCGATTTCAGTCATCTCAGCAAGGTTAGCACCCTTACCACCGAGAAGGTTACGCATGGTCATGTTACCTTCTTTGAAGGTGTATACCCACTTGTTTGCCATTTGACAATTCCTCCTAATATTTGTTTATTGTATAAATTCGAAAAACGAATAACATGATCCGTTTTCCATAAAGCTGAGCCGTGAACACAGACTTCACGACTATGCTATACTTATTGTAACACAGAATTCGCATTTCGCAAGCATTTTTTACCATAGTTATGCCCCATGAATCACAGAGCCGGACGCAAACCATCCGTTTTGTAATCCACAGGGCAGACTTTTATTTACGCGATATTAAAATTCAAATTTTTTCTCAAAATAAGCATCCAGCTCATCGATTTTAATTCTTTCCTGCTGCATGGTGTCACGGTCACGTACGGTAACGGCTCCATCCTCTTCGGAATCAAAATCATAGGTAACACAGAACGGTGTACCGATCTCATCCTGACGGCGGTAACGCTTTCCGATCGTTCCTCTGTCGTCAAACTCACAATTGTATTTCTTTGCCAGCCGGGCATATACTTTTTCCGCACCCTCATTTAACTTCTTGGATAACGGAAGCACACCGATCTTAACCGGAGCAAGTGCCGGATGGAAATGGAAAACGGTTCTTACGTCCGGCTTTTCCTCTGTTCCGATATTTTCCTCATCGTATGCGGCACATAAAAATGCCAGAACCACACGATCAGCACCAAGTGATGGCTCAATAACGTAAGGAATATACTTCTCCCCCTTCGTATCATCAAAATACGTCATATCCTGACCGGACACATTCTGATGCTGTGTCAGATCGTAATCGGTACGGTCGGCAATCCCCCAGAGTTCCCCCCATCCAAACGGGAATAAGAATTCAATATCTGTCGTTCCCTTAGAATAGAAACACAGTTCCTCGGCAGAATGATCACGCAGACGCATCTCATCTTCCTTGATTCCCAGAGATAACAGCCAGTCACGGCAGAACGCTCTCCAGTACTGGAACCACTCTAAATCGGTACCCGGCTCACAGAAAAATTCCAGCTCCATCTGCTCAAACTCTCTCGTACGGAATGTGAAGTTACCCGGTGTAATCTCATTACGGAAAGACTTACCAATCTGTCCGATTCCAAACGGAATTTTCTTACGGGAAGTTCTCTGCACATTTTTGAAGTTAACGAAAATACCCTGTGCGGTTTCCGGACGAAGATATACGGTATTTTTTGCATCTTCCGTAACTCCCTGGAATGTCTTAAACATCAGATTAAACTGACGGATGTCTGTAAAATTATGCTTACCGCAGGAAGGACATGGAATGTTATGACTTTCGATAAAATCTACCATTTTCTCATTGGACCATCCATCTACGGATCCGTCCAACTCGATGTTATTCTCCTGTGCAAAATCTTCGATCAGCTTATCTGCACGGAAACGCTCATGACATTCTTTACAATCCATCAGCGGATCAGAAAAACCTCCCAGATGTCCGGAAGCAACCCAGGTCTGTGGGTTCATCAGGATGGCACAGTCCACACCGACATTGTATGGATTTTCCTGTATGAACTTCTTCCACCATGCACGCTTCACATTGTTTTTCAGTTCTACACCAAGATTTCCGTAATCCCATGTATTTGCAAGACCTCCGTAGATTTCAGATCCCGGATATACAAAACCTCTTGCTTTTGCTACCTGCACAATTTTGTCCATCGTCTTTTCCATTATGTAATCCTCACATTCTATTATGTATTTTCTGATCCGCCCAAAGGCTGGATCTGAGTTACTTATAAATTATATAGGTATATACCTGACTGAATTCGCCTGTGGCATCATCGGTACTGGTATCTTCCTCGTCAAACTGAAACTTCACTTCGGATTCCTGCTCCGTAACATCGATCAGATCGTCATCGGATACCGCTCCTGTCGTTTCCTCAATCTGTGTGCCTGCTGCCTCTGTGGCACTTTCCGTTCCCTCTGTTGTTTTTTCCGCTGCAAGAAGGGACGTTCCTTCTTTGATTGCAATGGTCTGTGCATCCACATAACTGGTATTTGTCGTGGATACATAACAGATGGTTCCTTTTACTTTTACATTTGTATTTCCACGGATTACAACCACTTTGTAGCTGGAGTCATCCAGAAATGCGCTGCTCTCACACGCTTTGATCTTTCCGTTTTTTACGGATGCAAACGATCCGTCAAAAGAATACCCTGCGGCCAGTGCTTCTGCAACACTTCCCGTATACAGTTCCATATCATTAAATTTCTGATAATCTTCGGCTGTACGGTACGCAATGGTAAGCGTTGCCTTTTTTTCTCCTGTGTCGAGTTTTTTCAGCGAAACGCTTCCCTTTCCGTTTTTCTCATTATAGGTATCTATTTCATTTTTGACATATTCTTTCAATCCGTCTTTATCATATGTCTTTTCGTCAAAATTTTCCACATCGGTAGACACGATTTTTCCATCTTTCAGTACAAAAACTGTGCTTTCATCCGCTTTGTAAGAAGTGCCGCAACCGGTAAACATTCCTACGCTAAGCAGAAATACCAGCACGATCTGACCGAATTTCTTCATGATTTCACAAATCCTCCTCTATTCACAATCCATGATATTATACACTTTTCATATTCCCATTTCAACCGAAAATCGAAAGGGACTTAAAGTCATGATGCACATAATACGCCATATATTCTTTCATAATCATCTTCAGTTCCCTTAGTACTTCCTCTGAAACGGTAAACGAGTATAATCTGGCGACAGGTGTGGATATGATATACTGCATCGTATATCGCGTGGAATCGGAAATATACATGCCCTGTACTTCCTTCGCACAGGTTCTGCAGAAGATGCCTCCCCTTTTCACCGAAAAGAAACACAGGTCTTCTTTCGCATGACAATGCATACAGGCAAACACCTGTGGTCCTTCTCCATTGATGGTTATGGCTTTTAGTTCAAACACTGCACGCACAAGTTCTTTGGAATACCTGCTGTTTTCCAGTGCACGAAACGACTGGTACAAAAGCTTAAGCATTTCCCGCTCATCATTATTTTCCTGACAATAATATTCCGCGAATTCTGCAAAGTAGAACGCAAGCGATGCTGCATCCAGATCCAAAACCAGTTCACGAAAATAATTCTGAATATTTGCCTTGGTAACATTATAGGAATTTCTTCCCTCAAACACTTCGAATTCGCCAAAGGCAAAGGGATTCGTCGCTGCCAGCAGCTGGCTCGACGGTCGTCTGGCACCTCTGGCAAACGCTGTGATTTTTCCCCTTTCCTTTGTCAGAATCGTTATTCTTTTGTCATAATCATTGACAGGCATGGCTGTTAAAACCATGCCCATCACTATCACAGACTGACTCATACTTCTGCTGTTCCTTCTGTCCGTGACCTCCGACGCTTCCTGCAGCATCCGTCACTTCATTCCGATAAGTCAGATAATCGGTAACTTTTCCTGTTGTCCAGAATGTTTCCCAGGTTTTCTCCATTGCACCTTACCTCCATTACTATCGTCTGCAATGGCAGTAATTCTATTCCCGAAAAATATTGGAAACCCATCATCTGATCTTTATCTTTTATTCTTCCTCCCGATACCCGAAATTCTTAATCAGGAAATCACTGTCTCTCCAGTCTTTCTTCACCTTCACCCAAAGTTTTAAATTCACTTTGGCATCCAGCATTTTTTCCATCTCGTAACGCGCATTGGTTCCGATCTTTTTAAGCATCGACCCCTGCTTTCCGATAATAATTCCCTTGTGGGAATCCCGTTCACACACAATCGTTGCGTCGATATCATACATCTTTCCGCCTTTGCGCGGTTTCATCTGGTCGATGGCAACAGCAATTCCATGCGGTACTTCATCACTTAACGCATGAAGTGCTTTTTCTCTTATGATCTCCGCACAGATCGCACGCTCCGGCTGATCGGTAATCGTATCCTCGTCATAAAACTGCGGACCATACGGAAGATACTTAAAAATAGAATCAATCACGTCATCCACATTCTGTCCGCGAAGGGCGGAAGTCGGAATAATCTCCGCGAAATCATAAATCTTGCGGTAGGTATCAATAAACTCCAGCACCTTATCTTTTTCCACGGTATCAACTTTATTGATCACAAGAATCACAGGCGTCTGAACTTTTTTCAGCTGTTCCACAATGTGCTGTTCCCCCGCACCGATAAAATTACTCGGCTCCACCAGCCACAATACGACATCCACCTCGTTCAGTGTCTTTTCTGCAACATTTACCATATATTCACCAAGCTTATTTTTTGCTTTGTGAATTCCCGGCGTGTCAAGAAAAACGATCTGTCCACGCTCCATATCCGTATACACGGTCTGGATCCGGTTTCTGGTTGTCTGCGGCTTATTGGATGTGATTGCAATCTTCTGTCCGATCAGACGGTTCATCAACGTTGATTTTCCTACATTTGGTCTGCCGATAATTGTAACAAACCCTGACTTAAAATTTGCAGCTGTCATTTGTATCTCCTTTATCGTGCTATTCGCACAGTCCCTGAATTGCGGTAAACATACCGCTTTCTTCACGGATTGCATGCTCATTTCCCACTACACACAGACACTGATCGGAAAGGATCGAGGCAATCAGATCCGAAAGACTGCGGATATCTTCCGGTGTCGCTGTCAGTATCTCGTCACGCTCTTTCTGGATTTCCTCATAGGTCAGATGTTCCAGATAAGCAGCCATCGAACGGCTTCCCTTTGCTTCCGGGTTTAACGGTGTATCTAAAGCTCCAAACGTGCCAATGATATATTTTGTCATATCGCGCTCATCCGGATCAAAGGATGCTACATATTCCGGAATTTTCTCATAGACGGCATTGGTCTTTGCCAGATTCGGGTCCCGGTAAGATACAAAATAACTGTCTCCGGTTCTAAGGAAAGAACTCATACATCCATATGCACCGCCCTTTACACGGATATTCATCCACAGATATTCATAGCTTAAAATCATTTTTAAAATCTTTAAGGTTCCGTGATATGCGTATCCATGGCTGATAAAGTTACCGGATCTTGCCACATACTGGATCTGGGAGGCGTCCGTAAATCCCTCATTTTTCTTAGAAAGCACCGGATGGATTGCAGCCTGCGCCGGTGTTCCTTCCGGAAGTTCCTCCAGATACTTCTGCATGATCGGGGAAGCTTTTTCATAAGAGCCTTCTTCTCCGGTAAAGCTGACGAGCATTCTCTTTCTGACAAATACTTTTTCTATCAGCTGCTGCAGTTTTTCGGCTACCGTCTGCGGATTCTCTTTCATCTGTTCATCCAGTCTGCGAATCATCTGATTGTATGCAATACCAATTGTCGCATCATTATAAAATGCATAAACAGATTCGTAAGAAAGTGCACGCATTGCAGCTACCGTGTGCCCGCTGCTGCTTAAGTTCACCTGCAGTCTGGATTTCACCTGTGCAATCAGTTCCGCCAGTCGTTTGGTATCGTGCAGATCGGAACTGTTTAAGATTTCCTCTGCCAGTTTCATAGCATGCTCCAGATTGCTCTCAAGCACTTTCATGCGGATCTCAAATTTAACAGCCATCGCATCGTGATTCTTCAGATCCGGATACATGCTGACCCCACTGGAAATTCCACCGGTATAAATATTAATGGCATTTGCAAGATCGGCATAACTGTAGGATCTGGTATTGACATATCCGAGTACCGCGCGCAGAAGTCCAAGGTACGGAACCTCCTCCTCTGCAATGTCATTGCACTCAAACATCAGAGTAATATAATCGATGCCATTTGCCGGTGCCTCATGCCGGACAACCGGAATTTCTCCCATGTTCTCCTCCTTATTGGAAAACGGCATGGCTTCTTTTTTCATATCCTCTCTGCCAAGCATCGGAATTTTCAACAGATCTTCTTCCTTTGACGGCTCTTCCTGATATTCCCGCAGATGTCTGGTCTGGGCAATCAGCGCCTGCACCTCTTCGTCACTCAATCCGGCCTTGTATGCTGCAAGTTTTTCTGCCAGTGCCTGTTCTTTGGCACGGTTAAGCCCCTTCTCCGGCGCAACTACGACCACAGCACCATGCGCATTGTCAAGCAGATACTTCTGAATCAGATCTTCAAAATATCCGGTTTTGATCTGCTCCCGCAAAAACTGTAATGTATCCAGACATTCCAGATGAATAAACGGCTTGGTATCATCAAACAGCCAGCTTTCCATACACTGCAGTCCATACAAAAGTCCCTTCGGAAATTGTCCGTAATCTGCTTCCCGGAACCGGAATTCCGCACTGTTAATTCCCGCAAGAAGGGAATCCTGATTCAGACCTTCCTTTACCAGCTTCTGTAAGGTTTCCTCGATAATCTGCACAAAACGGGTCTGATCAGACTCATCGGCATTCTTAGCGACAATGGAGAACATCGGCTGAAGCATGCCATCCTCAAAAGATCCGTAGACATCTTCCCCGATTCCCGCATCAATCAGTGCCTGGCGTACCGGTGCTCCCGGCGCACTGACAAGGACATAATCCAGTATAGAAAATGCCTGATACAATTCACGGTCAAGAACGGTTCCCACCACTTTATTGTAAGAAAGATACGTGTGCTTCTCCTCCGGTTCATCCTCTGTGATCGGATACGTTCTGCGCTCGGATACTACCGCGTCAAATGGCTTTTGCAACTGGATTTGTGAATGTACTTCCACTTCATTTGCATCATAATGGCTTAAATATTCCTCATCCAGCCAGGTGAGCCTCTCTTCTATATCCATATCTCCGTACAAATAAATATAGGAGTTGCATGGGTGATAATATTTGTGATAAAACGCAAGATAGTTTTCATACGTCAGTTCCGGTATTTTTTCCGGGTTTCCTCCGGAATTTTTGCTGTAGGTGTTGTCTGGAAACAGTGCTTCCATAATTGCCGTCTCAAGCACTTCATCCGGGGAGGAATATGCCCCCTTCATTTCATTGTATACAACGCCGTTGATGGTCAGCGGTGCATCTTCTGACTCCAGCTCATAGTGCCAGCCTTCCTGCATAAAAATCTCTTTATACTTTGTAATATTTGGATGGAATACCGCATCCAGATATACCTCCATCAGATTTTTAAAATCCCGCTCATTGTAACTTGCTACCGGATACAGTGTTTTTTCCGGATATGTCATTGCATTCAAAAACGTATTGAGTGACCCTTTGGCAAGCTCAATAAAAGGGTCTTTGACCGGAAATTTATCCGATCCGCAAAGCGTGGTATGCTCGATAATATGCGGAACTCCTGTCTCATCTTCCGGGGGTGTCCGAAATCCGATCGAAAACACCTTATTGTCATCTTCATTGGAAATGACACACACGCGTGCTCCGCTTTTTTTATGTCGCAGAATATATCCCATGGATTCAATATCCGCAATCTTTCTTACCTCTATTATTTCATATGCTGACAATTTCAATTTATCCATATTTCTCATCCTTCCATTTTTATTTCAACGGAATAGTTTTACTCTTTCCGAATCGATACATCCATCTGTGGGAATGGAATCGAAATTCCATTTTCATCCAGTGCATTTTTCATCTGCTCCAGCAAACGCCACCGCACCGGCCAGTAATCTTCTGTTTTTACCCATACGCGAATGCCCATATCTACGGCACTATCTCCCAGATCCGATACAAAAATATCGACCGGTTCATCCTTTATCACTGCGGTTTCTGTCTTTACCACATCCTCAAGCACTGCTTTAACCTTTGATAAATCCGATGCATAGCCAACCCCGACGGTCAGATCAATCCGTCGCATATCCATATGGCTGTAATTGGTAATACTGCTGTTGGACAGACTTCCATTCGGAATCAGGATCAGTTTGTTATCAATGGTAAGCAGCTTGGTGTAAAAAATCGTAATCTCCTTGACAGTGCCCTCTTCTGATGAAGCATTATCCAATATATAATCGCCTACCACAAATGGTTTCAGTAACAAAATCAGAACACCACCGGCAAAATTAGAAAGGCTTCCCTGCAATGCCAGTCCCATGGTAAGTCCTGCGGACCCCAGCACGGCAATCACAGAGCTTGTCGTCACGCCAAACTGCCCCAGAATAATCATTGCCAGCACAAAATAGAGCGCATATTTCACAAAAGAACTCAGAAAGGAAACCACACCGGCTTCTACTTTTCCGCGCTCTAAGAAACGGCGCACCATTTTCACCAGCATTTTGATCATCCGGCTGCCTACCAGAAGAATAATCACTGCAATCATCAGCTGAACGAGAAACCCCAGCAGAGATGGTGTCAGATCCTGTAAATATTTCCGGATAATTCCCGGATTTTTCGCCACTTCATTTAACACTTCACTCTCGGTGCTAAGCTGTGTCAGTTGGTCTGTTATTAAAATTCCCAATGTATTTCTCCATTTATGTTTTATAATGCTATTCTTTAAATCTCATGTATGAATAATCCACTGCGAAGTTTCGGCTCAAACCAGGTAGATTTCGGCGGCATGAGACGTCCCGCATCTGCCACAGCAAATAACTCCTGAATGGATGTCGGATACATGGCAAATGCAACCTTACAGTCCTCATGGCATCTTCTTTCTAACTCTTTCATGCCGCGTATTCCGCCGACAAAATCAATTCTTTTATCTGTCTTTGGATCACCGATTCCAAGTACCGGTGCCAAAAGTACATTCTGCAATACCGATACGTCCAGTCCTTCTACCGGATCATCCGGAACCGACTCCGGGCGCATGGTACAACGATACCATTTATCAGAAAGAAACATGGAAAACTGTCCCTTTTTCACCGGTCGTACATCGTTTCCATTTTCGATTTTCTGCACATCAAAGAGTTCCTGCATTTTTGATAAAAATGCCTCTTCGGTCATACCGCCCAGATCCCGTACCACACGGTTGTAATCCATGATCATCAGTTCCTCATCCGGGAATAAAACGGAAAGGAAATAATTAAATTCTTCTTTTCCGGTATATCCCGGATGTTCTTCTCTCCGCTTAAATCCGACTTTTACCGCAGAAGCAGCTCTGTGATGTCCGTCTGCAATATAGATTTCCCCAATCTGTGCAAATGCATTCCGGATCGTCTGGATATCTTCCGGATCGGATATTACAAAAACACGGTGGCGAATACCATCTTCCGCAACAAAATCATATAAGGCATCCTGTTTCTTTGTCTTTGCCACAACCTCATTGATCACGGCATTGGCACGGTATGCCAGAAAAATCGGTCCGGTCTGTGCACTGCACGTATCTACGTGACGGATACGATCCTGTTCCTTATCCGCACGGGTATTCTCATGTTTTTTGATGACCTGATTCGCATAATCATCAATGGATGCACATGCCGCAATGCCGGTCTGTGTTCTTCCATCCATTGTCAGTTCATATATGTAATAACATTCCCTGTTATCCCGAATAAATGTGCCGTCAGCGATCCAATCTTTTAACATCTGTGCCGCTTTGGCATATACTCTGTCATCATAGGTATCCACATCATCCGGAAACTGTGTCTCCGCACGGTCAATTGCCAGAAATGATTTTGGATTTTTTGCCACAACTTCTTTTGCTTCTTCTCTGTTATATACATCATATGGTAATGCCGCCACTGCAGATACTACATCTTCTGCCGGTCTGACACATACAAATGGTTTTATGTCTGCCATATTATCCTCCATAAATTGTGCTGGTTTCTATACCTTTCTAGTATAATGGAAAAAATACGTTTATACAAGAAAAAATATGGCGGTTCTTTCGAACCGCCATACAGCAAAATGCTTATCTTTTCTGTTATTTTACAAGGCGTACACGCAATACATCGTCAATTGCCTGCAGTTTTTTCAGCACATCATCGGTAATCTGGGAATCCACATCGATCAGTGCATATGCATAGTCACCCTTTGCCTTATTTGTCATATCTGACACATTGATATCTGCCTCTCCAAGAACGGTCGTATACTGGCCGATCATACCCTTGACATTCTTGTGCAGAATTGCAACACGTCCGGCTGTGGTACATGCTCCCATGTTGCAGTCCGGATAATTGACAGAATGGGTAATATTACCATTCTCCATGTAGTCACGAATCTCACGGACAGCCATAATTGCGCAGTTGTCTTCAGACTCTGCTGTAGATGCTCCAAGATGTGGAGTGACAATACATCCCTTTGCTCCAACGGTTGTAGTATTCGGGAAATCAGAAACATATTTCTTAATCTTTCCTGCAGCCAGCGCATCAACCATTGCCTCTTCGTCTACCAGCAGATCTCTTGCAAAGTTTAATACAATTGCGGTAGGCTTCATCATTGCGATCGCATTGGCATCAATCATCTTTCTGGTAGAATCCAAAAGAGGTACATGGATCGTAATGTAATCGCACTCTTTGTAAATATCTTCTACATTGCTGATATGCTTTACGCTTCTGGATAAGTTCCATGCAGCATTGACAGAAATATATGGATCATATCCATATACTTCCATACCCATATGGGTTGCGGCATTTGCTACGAGCACACCGATGGCTCCAAGTCCGATGACACCTAATTTCTTTCCGGAAATCTCTGTTCCTGCAAAGTTCTTCTTCTGTTTCTCTGCAGTTTTTGCAATGTTATCATCGTTCTGGTTTGCCAGACACCAGTCAATACCACCGACAATATCGCGGGATGCATATAACATTCCTGCAAAAACAAGTTCTTTTACACCATTGGCATTTGCACCCGGTGTATTAAATACAACGATACCTTTGTCAGCACATTTGTCAAGCGGAATATTGTTGACACCTGCACCGGCACGGGCAACTGCAAGCAGTGAATCCGGAAGATCCAGATCGTGCATTGCCGCACTGCGGACAAGTGCTGCATCAGCGCCTGCCAGATCGTCAACTTTTTTGTAATCATCAGAAAATAAATCCAGACCTACCCCAGCGATAGGATTTAAGCATGTATAATTAAACATTTTATGCATTCTCCTTCTCAAATTTCTTCATGAACTCAACAAGCTTTTCTACGCCCTCTTTTGGCATTGCGTTGTAAATGGATGCACGCATACCGCCAACGGTACGATGTCCTTTCAGGTTTACGAAGCCAGCCTCGGTTGCCTCTTTTACGAATTTCGCATCCATATCCTTGTCTCCGGTTACGAACGGTACATTCATCAGAGAACGGTCTTCTTTTCTGACAGTTCCCTTGAACAGTTTGCTCTCATCCAGGAAATCATAAAGGATCTTTGCTTTTTCAATGTTGCGTCTCTGCATTTCCTCTAAGCCGCCCATCTTTTTCAGCCACTTAAAGACTTTACCGCAGATATAAATGCCGTAGCATGGCGGTGTGTTGTACAGACTGTCTTTGTCTGCCTGTGTCTTCCACTTGAGCATGGTTGGTGTGCCAGGAAGTACATCATCTGTAATCAGGTCTTCCCGTGCAATTACGATTACAACACCTGCCGGTCCGATATTCTTCTGTACGCCACCATAGATTACGCCATACTTTGTCACATCTACAGGCTCAGATAAGAAGCAGGAAGATACATCTGCTACCAGTGTCTTTCCCTTTGTGTTTGGAAGCTTCTTGTATTTGGTTCCGTAAATGGTGTTGTTCTCACAGATATAAACGTAATCCAGATCATCCGGAATATCCAGATCGGAACAATCCGGAATATAAGAGAATGTCTGATCTGCAGAGGATGCAAGCTCAATTGCCTCTCCGTACATCTGTGCTTCCTGATACGCCTTCTTTGCCCACTGTCCTGTGACAATGTATCCGGCTTTCTTATTCTTCATCAGGTTCATAGGAACTGCTGCAAACTGCTGGGATGCTCCACCCTGTAAGAACAATACCTTATAATTATCCGGAATGTTCATCAGCTCTCTTAAATCTTTTTCTGCATCCTTGATGATGTCATCGAACACTTTAGATCTGTGGCTCATTTCCATAACGGACATGCCGCATCCTCTGTAATCCAACATTTCATCTGCTGCTTCCTGCAGTACCTCCTCCGGCAATACTGCCGGTCCTGCTGAGAAATTGTATACTCTGCTCATTTCAAACTTCCTCCTATATTTTACTATGCTGTTGCTTATTTATTCTTGCTCTCGAAATCTTTTCCATCGAAACATTCATTGATCGGAGCCCCCGGTGCAACCATCGGCCATACCTTGTCATCCGAATCCACAATTGCGTCAATTACAAACGGCGTCTTACTTTCCAATGCTTCCTGAAAAGCTGCGTTAAACTCTTCCTGTGTTGTCACACGCCGGGCAGCTGCGCCCATCGCCTCTGCAATCTTTACGTAGTCCACACCGTCATCTAAAACCGTTGCGGAATAATGCTGTTTATAGAAAAGTGTCTGCCACTGGCGGACCATTCCGAGTACATGGTTATTGACAATCACTTCAATCAACGGAAGCTTTTGTCTGGATGCTGTTGCAAGTTCATTCATATTCATGCGGAAACATCCGTCTCCCGCAATATTGATCACCTGCTTATCCGGATTTGCAGTCTGTGCACCAATTGCAGCGCCAAGACCATACCCCATCGTACCAAGACCTCCGGATGTCAGCAGGGTTCTTGGTTTACTGTATTTAAAATACTGTGCAGCCCACATCTGATGCTGACCGACTTCCGTGACCATAATGGCATCTTTTGCCATCTCATAGATCTTTGCGATCATAAACGGACCACTTAACCCTTCCTTTGGAATGGTCATAGGATACATCTTCTGATAATCCGCAATATGGGAAAGCCACTCGGTATGTTTCTGCTGCTCAAGTTTTTCATTCAGCTTTCCGAGGACGATTGCCACATCCCCGATAATGCTGTGATTTACGATAATATTTTTATTGATTTCTACCGGATCAATATCAATCTGCAGAATCTTTGCCTGTTTTGCAAATTTCTTTGGATTTCCAAGTACACGGTCAGAAAAACGAACACCAATTGCGATCAGAAGATCACATTCACTGACACCGAGATTGGACGTCTTTGTTCCGTGCATTCCAAGCATTCCGGTATAGTTTTCTGATGTTCCATCATATGCACCTTTTCCCATCAGTGTGTCGCAGACCGGTGCATCTGTTTTTTCTACAAATGTCTTTAATACTTCACTGGCTCCGGAAAGGATTGCTCCTCCTCCGACAAATATGTACGGCTTCTTTGCCTTTTCAATCATCTGGATGGCTTTCCTTAAATCATCCTCATTGAATGCCGAACAATCCGGCTGCGGCATTTTTGGCTCTTTCTTTATATACTCTGTTTTGTTGGCAGTCACATCCTTGGTGATATCTACCAGAACCGGGCCCGGACGTCCTTTCCGCGCAATGGAAAAAGCTCTGCGAATCGTATCGGCAAGTTTTGTTACATCTTTTACAATAAAACTGTATTTTGTAATCGGTGTTGTGATGCCAGCAATATCAATTTCCTGAAAACTGTCTTTTCCGAGGAGTGATACCCCAACATTGCAGGTGATTGCCACGATCGGAATGGAATCCATATACGCAGTTGCGATACCGGTCACCAGATTGGTGGCTCCCGGTCCGCTTGTTGCCATACAGACTCCGACTTTTCCTGTACTTCTGGCATATCCGTCTGCTGCATGGGAAGCCCCCTGCTCATGCGATGTAAGTACATGCCGGATTTCCGGATGTTTGTATAATTCATCATAAACGTTCAGGATTGCACCGCCCGGATATCCGAAAACGGTATCTACACCCTGTTCTTTCAGGCATTCTATAATCACCTGTGATCCTGTCAACTGCATTTTCTAACCCTCTATCCTTTATTTCTCTTCTGGCACTTCCAAGACAGCTCCACGGTTTCCGGAAGTAACCAGTGCAGAATATCTCTTAAGATATCCGGTGGTAACCTTCGGCTCTCTCGGCTGCCATTTTGCACGTCGTGCGGCCATCTCTTCATCCGAAACATCTACGTTCAATGTCATCTCCGGGATATTGATCTTTATGATATCGCCCTCTTCTACCAAAGCAATCGGTCCCCCAACTGCTGCTTCCGGAGAAACATGTCCGATGGATGCGCCTCTGGATGCACCGGAAAAACGTCCGTCGGTAATCAGGGCAACGGAACTGCCAAGCCCCATACCGGCAATCGCAGAAGTCGGATTTAACATTTCTCTCATACCAGGTCCGCCCTTCGGTCCCTCATAGCGGATGACAACGACATCACCCTCTACAATCTTACCGCCCTTGATCGCCGCGATAGCATCTTCCTCACACTCAAAGACTCTTGCCGGTCCTTCATGAACCATCATCTCATCGACAACAGCAGAACGCTTAACCACCGAACCATCCGGTGCCAGATTTCCTTTCAGAACAGCCAGACCACCGGTCTTGGAATATGGATGATCAACCGGACGGATGACTTCCGGATTGCGGTTCACTGCGTTTGCAATGTTCTCTCCGATCGTCTTTCCGGTTACGGTCATACAATCGGTATGTAACAGACCGATATCTGCCAGTTCTTTCATCACTGCATATACACCGCCGGCTTCATTAAGATCCTCCATATAAGTAGGACCAGCCGGTGCCAGATGGCAGAGGTTTGGTGTCTTTTCGCTGATCGGGTTTGCAAAGCTGATATCAAAATCAAAACCGATCTCATGCGCGATCGCCGGCAGATGCAGCATGGAGTTTGTGGAACATCCCAGTGCCATATCTACTGTCAGTGCATTTAAGATGGACTCTTTTGTAATAATATCACGCGCGCAGATATTCTTGCGGAACATATCCATAACTGCCATACCTGCATGTTTTGCAAGTTTGATACGTTCCGAGTAAACAGCCGGAATCGTTCCGTTTCCGCGAAGTCCCATACCAAGAGCTTCGGTCAGACAGTTCATAGAGTTTGCTGTATACATGCCGGAGCAGGACCCACAGGTCGGGCAGACTTTATTCTCATATTCAAGCACATCATCCTCTGTCATGGTTCCTGCTGCGTAAGATCCGACTGCCTCAAACATGGAAGAAAGACTTCTCTTCTTTCCCTGCACATGTCCGGCAAGCATCGGTCCGCCGGATACAAATACGGTCGGAAGATTCAGACGGGCAGCTGCCATCAGAAGCCCCGGTACATTCTTATCACAGTTTGGCACCATAACCAGTGCATCAAACTGATGGGCGATAGCCATACACTCCGTGGAATCTGCAATCAGGTCTCTGGTAACCAGAGAATATTTCATGCCGACATGTCCCATGGCAATACCATCACATACCGCGATTGCCGGAAATACAACCGGTACGCCACCTGCTTCCGCAACGCCGAGTTTTACGGCGTTTACAATTTTATCAATATTCATATGGCCCGGAACAATTTCATTGTAGGAACTTACAATTCCGACCATCGGTTTTTTTAATTCTTCTGCGGTAAATCCGAGCGCATTGAAAAGACTGCGCGCCGGAGCCTGCTGCATACCGCTCCTTGCGTTATCACTTATCATATTATGTTCTCCTTAAACTCTCTCTGCGATCAGGTCACCCATCTTTGCTGTACCAACCTGTTTAATCCCTTCTGTGCTCTCTCCTGCCTGCGGCATGATATCAATGGTACGATATCCTTCTTTTAATACCTGTTTCACGGCATTTTCAATCGCATCAGCCTCTTTATCCAGATCAAACGTATAGCGAAGCATCATGGCTGCACTTAAAATGGTTGCAATCGGGTTGGCAATGCCTTTTCCGGCAATATCCGGTGCAGACCCGCCACTCGGCTCATATAAACCGAATTTGGTATCATTCAAACTTGCGGATGATAACATACCGATGGAACCGGTCACCATGGAAGCCTCATCGGATAAAATATCTCCAAACATATTCTCCGTCAGAATCACGTCAAACTGTTTTGGATCTTTCACAAGCTGCATTGCACAGTTATCGACAAGCATATGCTCATACGTTACTTCCGGATAATCTTTTGCAACTTCTTCTACGATTTTTCTCCAGAGCCGGGAAGAATCCAGAACATTTGCCTTATCCACGGAAGTTACCTTTTTGCGGCGCTTCATTGCAATGTCAAAACCTCGCTTTGCAATTCTGCGGATCTCATTTTCATTGTAGGTAAGTGTATCGGTTGCTGTCGTCACGCCATCTACTTCCTCTGTCTTTCGCGCTCCGAAATACAAACCGCCTGTCAGCTCACGCATAATCATCATATCAAATCCTGTTCCGATGATATCATCACGCAGTGGACATGCAGCCTTTAATTCTTCATATAAATATGCCGGGCGAAGGTTTGCAAACAGATTGAGCGATTTACGCAGCTTTAAAAGTCCTGCCTCCGGACGAAGCTCCGGTGCTAATTGATACCACGGGGATGTGGAAGTATTTCCTCCGATAGATCCCATCAGTACCGCATCACTTGCTTTTGCTGCCGCAATCGCATCATCGGTCAAAGGAACTCCGGTTGCATCAATCGAGCATCCCCCCATCAGGATATCCGTATAGTGAAATAAATGACCATATTTTTTCCCAATCTGGTCTAATACTTTTTTTGCCTCTGTAACGATCTCCGGTCCAATACCGTCTCCCGAGATCACACCAATTTGACATTCCATTGCTTTTCCTCTTTTCTACTCTGCTGTTTCAAAGTCTATTACCTATTAATATATAGCAACAGGGCCTTCTTTTCAACTAAAAATCCATTTTACTTTTTCATAAATAATATAATCTGAGATTATAATAGATCTTTTTTATTATTCTGAATTGAGAAAGAAATGCAAAAAGGTGCCGCAAATGCGACACCCTCTCTCATGTTCTTTATGATGCAGATTCTGCTTTTTCTACGTCTGCAATTGCAGCTTTCTGCATTGGAATACGACAGTTTTTGTTGTTTCCGAACTCTACGATAACGGTATCATCTACAATATCAATAATTGTTCCATAGAAACCGGATGTAGTAAGAACGGTGTCTCCCACAGCTACTTCGGAAAGCATCAGATCTTTTTTCTTCTGCTCCTTCTTCTGTGGACGAATCATCAGAAAATACATAAATCCGAAGATTACTACCAGCCAGATAATCATACCAAACATGCCCATTCCGCCGGAAGCGGAAGCGCTGCTATTTGCTAAAATTGCGCTCATCAATGTTTCCTCCTATATTCAAATACTAAAACCCATTCTACACAACTTCCGTTCTTTGGGCAAGCCTTTTTGGCTTTTTTAGACATTTTTTATACTTGACTGTCCCATCCGGTACAGTTTTTCTTCTTTGTAGGAAGCAAAATTTCCGGCATCGAGAGCATTCCGGATCTCTTCCATCATGGTATTGTAAAAATACAGGTTATGAAGAACGCACAGGCGCATGCCAAGCATTTCCTTTGCTTTTAACAGATGCCGGATATAGGCTCTGCTGTAGTGCCGGCATGCCGGACACTGGCAGCCCTCCTCAATCGGACGCATGTCTTTTTCGTATTTCTGGTTAAACAGATTCAACTTTCCTTCGTTGGTATATACATGTCCGTGGCGTCCGTTTCTGCTCGGATATACACAGTCAAAGAAATCGATTCCGCGCGCTACCCCCTCGAGAATATTGGCAGGTGTTCCCACGCCCATCAGATACGTCGGCTTGTTTTTCGGAAGATACGGAACGGTCTCCTCTATGATCTGATACATCTGTTCATGGGTTTCTCCCACTGCAAGTCCGCCAATTGCATACCCATCCAGATCCAGTTCCGAAATTCTCTTTGCATGGTCCGTCCGGATATCCGAAAAAATTGCTCCCTGGTTAATTCCAAACAACAGCTGCTCTTTATTAATCGTATCTTCCAGACTGTTCAGACGCTGCATTTCTTTTTTGCACCGCTCCAGCCAGCGGGTCGTACGCGCAACAGAATCTTCGACATATCTGCGCTCTGCCACACTCGATGGACACTCGTCAAATGCCATGGCAATCGTCGATCCGAGGTTTGACTGGATCTGCATGCTCTCTTCCGGTCCCATAAAGATCTTTGCGCCATCTACATGGGAATGGAAATATACGCCCTCCTCCTTAATTTTTCGGAGTCCTGCCAGGGAAAACACCTGAAATCCACCGGAATCTGTCAGAATCGGACGATCCCAGACCATAAACTTATGCAGTCCACCCATTTCTTTGATCAGCTTGTCTCCTGGACGCACATGCAGATGATAGGTATTGGACAGTTCCACCTGACATTTGATCTCTTTGAGATCCATTGTTGAAACAGCACCCTTGATTGCGGCCACCGTTCCCACATTCATAAACACCGGCGTCTGGATATCTCCGTGCACCGTATGAAACACCGCACGTTTCGCACTGCCTTCCTGTTTTAACAACTCATATGTAGCCATTTTCTGTTATTCCTCTTTCTTTTTATTTACTTTCGAATTCTGCGGATCAAAATACCATTGGACAAAAGTGTGGAATCTATGTAATGTCGTTCAAGCAGAATTTCTCCCTGCGGTACTACCTCGACATCTTCCTCACAGCAGTTAATCAGCACTTCCACATAACAATCCGGAAAATCCACTTTCTGAAACTGGATCACACGCCTGTACGCTGCATAATCATTCGGAAAATGAAAATTACGGCTTTTTAAGAGCGGTTCCTGCCGGCGCAGATGAATCAGTGTAGATATGATCCTGCTGCGCTCTGCATACTTTCCGGCCTCAATATCCGACCACGGCATACATCTGCGGCAGTCCGGATCATAGCTTCCTTCCATGGCAATTTCTGTTCCGTAGTAAATGCACGGACTTCCCGGCATTGCAAAAAGCACAGCAATCTGTGCAAAATATTCATCCAGATTCTTCACATCCGAGCGAAGCCGCTTGGTATCATGCGAATCGAGCAGATTAAACAGCACATCATTGGTCTGCTGCATATAGCTTGTATAGCAGCGGTTGATTGTATACTCAAAGTCTTCATTCGTCAGGCTCTTATCAATCCAGAAATCCTTGATACTTTGTCCAAGCGGATAATTCATTACCGCATCAAACTCATCTCCGCGCAGCCACGGAAGCGCGTTGTGCCAGATTTCTCCGAGAATATAGATATCCGGGTTGATCTCCTTGACCCGCGCATGCAGTTCTTTGCAGAACCTGTGAGAAACTTCATTTGCCACATCCAGACGGATTCCATCGATTCCGTAATTTTCCACCCAGTTGGCACAAATATCTACAAAATATTTGCGTACTTTCGGATTGTTTGTATTGATCTTTGGCATGGAATCAAAAAAGGCAAATGTATAATACTGTTTCTTCTTTGCCGCCTGCCCGTTTTTATCAAACGGCCATTCATTGATCATAAACCAGTCATAATATTCCGACTCCGGTCCCTTTGCAAGCACATCCTGCCACGGTGCGAAATAATATCCGGAATGATTGAACACACCGTCAAGCATTACGCGGATGCCCCGCTTATGCGCTTCCTTCACAAGGTGTTTAAAGGTTTCCTCATCGCCAAAACGCGGATCAATCTTCGTATAATCCGTGGTATCGTATTTGTGATTTGACGGAGCTTCGTTGATCGGTGTCAGATACAGACCGTTGATTCCCAGATTCTGCAGATAATCCAGCTTGTCTGTAATCCCCGCCAGATCTCCTCCGAAACATTCCTCATTGGTCACGCTTCCATGCTCTCTCCACAAAACCACATTCTCAGGATCATTGGAAGGATCTCCGTTGCAGAAACGATCCGGGAAAATCTGATACCATACGGTATCGTTGACCCATGCCGGGGTACGCGGTACATCACAGGGATTCATCCACGGGAAAACAAAGCACTGACGGCTTCTGCCCTCCAGATGCATCTGTTCGCTGCTGACAAACCCGTCTTCAAAATAAAACCAGCTTTCCTCCTCTGTCTGAAGTTCAAAATAATACTTCAAACGCTTGTACTCCGGACGCACGGTTGTGGTCCACCAGATCTGATTTTTTAACCGCTTTTTATATATGATCGGCTCCTTTTTTCCATCCCAGTGCTCCCCGCCGCCTAATATTCCCGCGGCAAACGGATCTCCGAGTATAATGGATACCGATTTTACATCGTAGCCCGTTTTTATATTGATAATCAGCTCATCCTCATTCAGCGGATAACAGTAATTGTCACTCGCCTGATGATATACTGCGTTAAATTCCATATGTTCCCTCTCTCTTTTTTATGTTTATTTCCTTTAAATATTACCATATCTCTCTTGACTATTCAATGCGATGTTTTTTATAATATCCCTTAGAATATTAACGTTTTTAAGGAGGCATTTATGGCAGGCTCATCATTTGGCAATTTATTTCGTATCACCACATGGGGGGAATCCCACGGTAAAGGCATCGGTGTTGTTGTGGATGGCTGTCCTGCCGGACTCAGCCTCTGTGAAGAAGATATCCAGAAATTTTTAGACCGGCGTAAACCCGGCCAGTCCAAATTTACCACACAGCGCAGGGAAAGTGACACGGTAGAAATCTTATCCGGTGTCTTTGAGGGAAAAACAACCGGTACCCCGATTTCCATGATGGTCTGGAACAAGGACCAGCACTCTGCCGATTACAGTGAAATTGCCTCCTACTACCGGCCAGGACATGCTGATTTCTGTTTTGACGAAAAATACGGATTTCGTGATTACCGCGGCGGCGGACGCTCCTCGGGGCGCGAAACGATCGGACGCGTTGCCGGCGGTGCAATTGCGATCAAAATTTTAGAGCAGATGGACATCTCCATACTTGCCTACAGTCAGGCAATCGGTCCGGTGTCCATTGATCCTGCCCGGTTTGATCCCGCAGAAATTTCAAAAAACAAGCTGTATATGCCGGATGCAAAAGCCGCAGCAAAAGCCAGCGCATATCTCGAAAAATGTTTACAGGAACAAAACTCCAGCGGTGGCATCATCGAATGTCAGATTTTTGGGCTTCCCGTCGGACTCGGTGATCCCGTTTTTGAAAAACTCGATGCGAATCTGGCAAAAGCAATCCTCTCGATCGGTGCCGTAAAGGGCTTTGAAATCGGAGCCGGATTTGGTGCAGCTACCGCTACCGGACTAACCAACAACGATGCATTTTGCATGGAGAATGGACACATCTCCAAGAGAACCAATTATTCCGGTGGCACGCTCGGTGGTATGAGTGATGGCTCGCTGTTATTTTTCCGTGCAGCCGTCAAACCGACACCGTCCATTGGAGCAACACAGCAGACCGTCAACAAAGACGGAAAAGAAATTGAGATCAGCATCAAAGGACGACACGATCCGATTATCGTTCCGCGTGCAGTGGTCGTTGTTGAGGCAATGACAGCTATCACGATTTTAGATGCGCTCCTTTCCAACATGACCGCAAGACTTGACCGGATTATTGATTTTTACAGACAATAACGTTTAATCACAATAAAAATTGGCAGTGAGGCTACGATGCAACAGCTTCACTGCCAATTTTTTCTTGTTTATTTTTCGTAAAGAAATTCTTCCGGCAATGTAACGTTAAAATCTTTTGCCAGATCCCGGAAATTGTCCGGAGTGATCGTCTGAAGCTTATCCGGTCTCATGGATAACATCTTCACAAGAATTTCTGCCGATTTCTCAGCGGTGTGCATCAGACCGAATGTCAGATCAAAATCTTCGCCTGCTGCGAACATTCCGTGATGTGCCCAAATGGCCAGATCATACTTTTTCATCAGTTCACTTGTTGCAACCGCGATCTCTCTTCCTCCCGGAACCATCCACGGAACAACACCGACACCGTCCGGAAAAACAACCGGACACTCCGTTGCCATCTCCCACAGTTCTCTCGTAAACACTTTATCTTCGAGTGGAAGTACAAATGTGAGTGCGATAATATTGGTGGTATGTGCATGATAGACCACGCGGTAATTTGGATTTTGAAGTTTTTTTACTTCGAGATTCATCAAATGACTCGGAAGCTCGGAAGTCGGTCTGCCTCCATTGACCAGCCCCCAGACAATACGGTAATTTTCACCTTTTTCGTCCAGTTCAATCATGCAGATGGAATCTTCCGGCTTAATGATCACATTGCGGAAATACTTACCGCTTCCCGTAACCAGAAAAAACTCGCCGGCAAGATTCGGTACACTTGTGCCAATTGGCTGCCATTCCTTCGCCTTAAAATTCTCTTTTATCAATTCTACTTCTTCCGGTTTTACACGATAAGAAAGGTTTCCACCATTTCTCTCATGCCATCCCTGCTCCCATCCGTCATTCGCCATGCGGATAAATTCCTGTACAAATTCTGCATCTAAAAAATTCATAATTATAATTCCTCTTTTCTATTCTTTTTTAATTTCTCTTTTCCAATACTTCGTTCTCATACTTTTCGATTTCATCATAGAAATGAAGATCATCAACGACGCCCTCACGTCTTAAGTACTCATCCCATATCTCACCGATCGGCAACATCTTCACCGCCTCATTCATAACCATAAGTTTGCTCATCTGATTCGTATCCTGAAGCGCTTTGAGCATTGCATTCGGTGTACATAAAGCTATAAGAAGGGCTTTCTGCCAGCTTCGAAATCCTGTTGCAAGTGCCGAAACACGGTTGATACTTGCATCAAAATAGTCCAAAGCCATATAGACACGGTCAAGCGCATTATCTCTTACAATTTCTTTTGCCATCTCCTTCGTCTCATCATCAAGAATCAGCACATGATCGGAATCCCAGCGCACACCTCTTGTGATATGCAATGCAAATTCCGGATAAAAGCAGAGCATTGCCGGAATCTTGTCAGATACATACTCCAGTGGATGATAATGTCCGTTGTCCATAAGTGGCATACAGCCGTCATGTAAAGCAGCAAAACTAAGTGTAAACTCAGCCGATCCGACTGTGTAAGACTCCACACCTATACCGAAAACTTTTGACTCCACACAAGGCTTTACGAGGTTATGATCGTATGGCTCCGATAAGATCTGCTCGATGGAATCCTTGTATCGCATACGAGGTCCCATACGGTCTGCCGGAACATCTTTAAATCCATCACCGGTCCAGATGTTCATAACGCAAGGCATTCCGGTCTCTTTTGCAAAATATTCCGAGATGCGGATGCATGCCTTTCCGTGATTGATCCAGAAACGTCTTGTCTCCTCGTCCGGACTCGAAAGTGTCTGACCGTCCTTTACTTTCTCGTGTGAGAAAAAGGTCGGATTAAAATCGATACCCATATGATGCTTCTTGGCAAATTCTACCCATTTAGCAAAATGCTTTGGTTCAAGCGCATCTCTGTCTGCAAATTCCCCCGGTGCAAAGATTGCATAAGATGCATGTATGTTTAATTTTGCGGTTCCCGGCATCAGTCTCATCGCTTCTTCCATATCTGCCATCAACTGTTCCGGCGTTCTAGCACGGCCCATATAATTACCGGTCGTTTGAATGCCTCCAGTAAGTCCTCCGTCATTGTCAAAACCGATCACATCATCCAGCTGCCAGCAGTGAAGCGATACCGGAACTTTCTTTAATGTCTCGATCGCCTTGTCGGTATCCACACCGAGTGCTGCATATTTTTCTCTTGCTGCTTCGTAATTTGTCATGTCTCTTCTCCTTTACTTTTCGTATTTATGAATTGGGAAGGAAGCATAAACACATTGTCTTGCCTCCTTTAAGTTTTCTAATTCTCCCGCTGCGATCATCTGCGCACAGAGATTACCGATCGCAGTCGCTTCCGTCGGTCCTGCATAGATTGTCTTCTTCGTGAAAAATGCGGTCAGTTTGTTCAGATAATCCGCATTGGCACCGCCACCAACGATCTGAATACAGTCGTATGTTTTTCCGGTCAGTTTCTCAATCTCCTTTGCTGTATCGGCATAGCATTTTGCGAGACTGTTGTAGATCACACAGGCAACTTCCGCAATGCCCTGTGGCACCTGCTGTCCACTCTCTTTACAGGCTTTCTGCACCTCGCTCGTCATATGCTCCGGCGCAAGAAATCTCGGATCGTTGGCATCAACGAAAGAAGGAATCGTCTGCTTTGACGCAAGTTCGCTGATCTCTCCAAAACCAAGTTCCGGGGCTATCTCCTTTCGCACCGACTGGATCATCCAGAGTCCCATAATATTCTTAAGATAGCGGAAGCGATAATCGTATCCGCCCTCATTCGTCATGTTATGCTTTCTGCTTTGCTCATCACAGGCAGCTTCTTTCAATTCGGTTCCCATCAATGACCATGTTCCGGAACTGATATAAAGTGGCTGTTCCTCTTTGGATGGAACTGCCATCACTGCAGAAGCTGTATCATGCGTTGCCGGCAAGACTACTTTGCATTCAAAACCTACCTGTTTCTGAATAGAATCCGCCAAGTTTCCGACAATGCTTCCCGCCATCATAATTGTCTGAAAGAGGGTTCTCGGATATCCCAGCCGATCAATCAATGCCCAGTTCCAGTCATTGGCTTTCGGATCAACCAGCTGTGTTGTTGTCGCGTTCGTATATTCCTGTAACTTATTTCCCGTCAAAAGAAAGTTAAAATAATCCGGAATCATAAGCATACTTTGTGCCCTATCCAGGCTTTCCGGATTCTGCTGCTTAAGCGCCATTAGCTGATAGATCGTATTAAACTTCTGCTTTTGAATACCCGTAATTTCATACAAATCATTTTCCGAAATAATCTCATATACCTGCTTGTCCATCCCATCCGTTCTCGCATCACGATATGCCACGGCATCACCAATTCTTTGTCCCTGATCATCCAACAATACAAAATCTACAGCCCAGGTATCGATTCCCATACTATACGGAATCTTTCCTATATCCGCACATTTCTTCATTCCGGTTTGAATTTCCCCAAAAAGCTGATCCACATTCCACACTTTATGTCCGTTATGTTCCTGCATTCCGTTTGGAAATCGATAGATCTCCTCTAAGACAATTCGCCCGTCTTTCTTATGCGCAAGAATATGGCGTCCACTCGACGCTCCGATATCAATCGCCAGATAATATCTGTTTTCCATTGTCTGCCCCCTTTTTCTCTTATCTGATACACCAAAAAGATAACAAAAATAAGGACAGCTTTTTAGCCTCTGATTAGACTAAAAAACTGTCCTTATTTTCTGAATAGCCTTTATTATCTTCTCATATGTTTTTCTTTCTTTTCTTCATACATGCGCTTGTCCGCCGATTCGATCAACTGATTTAAATCATCAATCTCGTCAGATGCATGTACGGAACATCCGATACTGGCAGACAATTGGTAGATTCTCTTCTCGTTTTGATTTTCTTTTTCCATTGTATTTTTTATCTTACTTACGATCATCTGCATCCGCTTGGCATTCGTACAACTCCCAAACACCACAAATTCATCACCTCCATAACGCATTACCAGACAATCCTTCGGAACTGATGCCTTTATCACATCTGCCATCTCGCGTATGAAAGCATCGCCGACCTCATGCCCTAACCCATCATTGACACTCTTTAGACCGTCAATATCCAAAAAAATCATAAATGCCCGCCGATGTTGTCCTTTAATCCGTTCAACAACCGCATTTGCGGAATAAAAAAAGCCACTCCGATTGAACACCTGTGTCAGCATGTCATACTTCCACATACGGTTGATCTTCTCATTCATCTGATTGATCCATTTCCATTTGCGAATATTTTCGAGTGCCATACTGATATTAACCGTCCATAAATATGCAAGCTCACTTTTTAACGCAAAGACACTTCCATCCGAGACACAATATCCATAACATATTTTTTGATAATAAATTGGTGTCACTATGTAGAATGTTTTCTGTAATTTATTTCTCATTTCATAAGGCAAAATTTCCTTTGACGGAAATTTTCCATAGGAGTCAAACTTTCTATCATGATAGGCAAGCGGTATATGAACCTTTTGGGTATAGTGCTCACAAATCGCTTGTTCTCTGATATTAGTTTTTATGTCATCATACGCAAACAACTTTTTTTCATCACACAGGCAAAGATAAAACTCTTTCATATCTGATCGGATAACATATTTTTTTAACCGCGAACACAATTCTTCCACACTCTCAAGCCCGGTCAGATCGAGTTCCATACTTTTTAACGCATCTAGTGCCTCCTCATAGCTTAAGCATTGGTTCTGATATTCCACTCGAAGATCCCGGATCGACTTTGGTGTCTGGCAGTTACATCCGCAGCTTTCCCGATACAGAATCTGGGTTTCCAATTTCACAGATGTATGACTTTGTGCATCAAAAAGCAGATCGACCGCCTTTTCCCCGAGCATTTCCTGTCTGCGATCAACGGTCGTCAAAGACGGAATATAAAATGCGGACAGCTCATCATTGTCAAAACCGGTTACTACGATATCTTTTGGGATTTCATAACCATACTGCTGCAAGCGCTCCATTCCGCCGATCGCCATCGCATCATTTGCAAATACAATTGCCTGCGGCGTCTGGTTTTTCATAAAATATTCGATGGCTTTTCTTCCGCTTTCACGATTATAATTTCCGCAGTAAACCTGACAATCACAAACAGGAATGCCATGCTCTTCCATAGCATCCCTATATGCCCGATAACGTTCCATTCCTTCTTTGCCCTGCAGAATACCGCACACATAATTGATTTTTGTCAGATGATGTTTCTTTATCAGATGTTCTACAATACGTTTCTGGCTATTGTAATCCGATATTCCGACATTATGCATTCCATCAATATATTCATCAACACTTACCGCTGGAATCCTGCTCTCTTTTATCCGGTTCATCAACGAGTTGGAAGCCGGTTCATATTGTATTGAATTTTTCATAACGATCACACCATCGTAGGTAGTAAGATCCGGAAGTTCCATAATTTGAAATGCTCCGACTTTGTTTTCTTCCGACTCATCATAGTTCACAAAGCATGTAAAAATAAATACATCCGTATCGAATTCCGCAGCACGTCTTAATACACCGTCGATCACACGATTCTGATTATCAAAACTGATTGCACCTGCAAGAAACGCAATTTTTTTTCTCATGTTTCCCATCTTTCCCTGAATCTGATCCTAAATTTTCTGAAAACGATTCATTTCTTCCATAAGATGTTTTGAAGAGTCAACGTTTTCCGTTGCTTGTTGTCGAATGTTCGTGATAGAATTTGCAAGATCAGACACATTTTCTGTTGCACTGCTAATTCCCTGTGCATTTTCTTCCACAACCGTTGATATGTTGGTGATTCCATTATTCATCTCAGCCATAACCTTATGTAATGCCGAAATATTATCGTTAAAAACAGCCATAACAGAATCCATATGCTCTGCCTTCTCATAATACGTATCCGTAGCACCTTCAAATCCAACGTAATCACTCATAATCCGATTTTGTACAAAGTACATAAGATTTTGTGCATTCTCCATAAGTTGATTTACTGCCGATATCACTTCTACACTAATACTCTGAATATCATTTGCAGTATTTTTACTGTTTTCAGCCAATTGTCGAATTTCTTCAGCCACAACAGCAAAACCTTTCCCTACTTCTCCGGCACGCGCAGCTTCAATAGATGCATTTAAAGCCAGAAGATTTGTCTGACTTGCAATATCAAGAATATCATTGGTTAAATTATTTATATTTGTAATCTGCCTGCTCGCCTCTATCGAAGAAAATAAAGCATTCTGTTTTTCATTAATAAGATTTGAAATTTCATTTTTCTTCTTTTCAGTTTCTTCTTTTACGCCAATTGCCAAAGCTTTAATATCGGAAGAAATGGAAACACCTTCCTTCGTCTGATCACCTACATTATTAACAAACTCCAATATCTCATGTGTATTCTTCATAAGCCCTTCAATTGAAGATGCTATTTCTTCCATACTTGCCGTAATTTCTTCCATCGTCGTAGCAATATAATTTACATTTTCGCTGGAACTGTTCACTTCTGTATTCATCACCCCAAGAGAATTCTGCATTGACTCCGATTGGTGGTGAACTTTACGAATAACCATCTGTAATTGAATAATAAAATTATTAATACCTTCTGACAATTGACCGATTTCATCATGTGAACGGACTGTAATGCGTTTTGTAAGATCTCCTTTTTTCTTGTTAATATCATCAATAATATGATCTAACTGACAACTGGCTGCACTTGCCGGTTTGCTTACTGTTCTCCTCATAATCAAAAGAACCACTACCGACACCATTATAAATATAACAAATAATATTTTCGTCACTTGAATATTCATATCAACTGCCTGATTATACAACTTTGACTGTTCAGAAATTCCACCTTCCAGATTTTCCGTGAGATTCGTTTCTGTTTTCTCTCCCATATCTCTAACAAGATTTTGGAAATCGGATCCAAGTGCTATACTTGCCTGCGCAAAATCCCCCGTATCTACATATTCCTGTATTGTTGAAAATTGCAAGAGCACTTTATCAAGGAATTCTTCATATTTCTTAATTGCATCTTTTAACTTTGTATTGTTATTATCTTTTAGATACACATCTATCTTCTTCTCGCTCTCAGTAATAGTTGACACTTCCTCTGCCAATGAACCTTCAAGCTGTTGACGAAGTTCTGCATTATCATACAAACTAATAATATTAAGGTATTTCTGACCTCGTTCCATACTTTTTTGAATCGTAAATATTTCTGTCTGAATTGGAATATACTGCTCCGTGATTTCTAATCCAGACCGTTTTACACGATTTTGTGATCTTACAGAAGTTATCGTATTTAGTCCAAATATAACAACAAACAGAACCATCATTAAAAGCACTTTGCTCCCAATTTTTTTCATAAATAGTTCCTCCTATTTAATTTTCTCCAAAATATTTACGCAAGAAATAGGCCGGTGCACAGCTCCATGCATGACAATAACTATTGACAATAGTTCCGCCGTACGGGGATTCATCCGGATTCTTCGGATTATACAGCTCCCAGAATGTATCTGCACCAAGCCGCGCCATACCACCCCAATACTCTGTCAAAACAGCAAGTGCTTCCTCATCCGCGTTGCATTTTAACAATGCTTCAATATAGTAGTGATACATATACGGAGTCACCATCTCAAGAGCCTCCCTATCTGCTGCAACATTATGTAAAATCCGAAGACCTTCTTCGGAATCGACTACACCGCCAAGAATCAGCCAGACCTGACTTGCATAAGAAATCTGTCTATTTTCTCCGCTGACAAAAAGTCCTTTCTTTTCATCGTAAAAATATGCTTTTGCTGCCTTTCGATAGACTTCATAAGTTCCTTTTAAGCATTCTGCATCACGATTTTCTCTTAATTCCTGTGCAATTGCAATCGCACTCTGCATCGCATACAGTAAAACCCCCTGTGCTCCCGCCTGCTTATTTAATTCTAGCGACCAGTCAAGAAAACACCATCCTAACACATCACGGTCTCTTACAATGCCGTTATCCACTCGTTTCTGCGCCAACGAAATCTGTGTTCTTGCAGTCTCCCACAAGTCACGAAGCGCCTCCTTGTCTTTTGTCTGCTTATAATAATCCCACAAAGCAACAACATACAGAAGTGAATAATCAAACATACTCGTATCATCCACTTCCGGCTCCGGATCTAAGAATACACAGGCTCCAACCTGACCGTTTTCCATCGGTAAGGCCCCAAACAGATACAGACATCCTTTTACCATATCATTCATCTGATAAGTCTCGTAATTGGCAAGTGCCTGCAGACGAAGATCTCCCATCCAGAGTCTCTGGTCACGTTTTGGTCCATCCTCAAATACCTTCTGCATACAATCATGCAGCGTATTACAGGCAATGCGATCAAGCTGTTCCAATTCCTTATTCTCGCTATGATATGCGGATAAACGGCTATCATCTGCTGAAGACAACGCAACCGCTTTTGCCTCTTCAATAATCAGGTCAAATTTAGAGCTGACATCAAGCACTTCGATTTTCACGTAACGAAACGAATATCTTCTGGGCAGAAAATATTCTCCCGGGACAAGATCAATATGCACCTGTTCCTGCTGCACCCATGCCGAACAGATCCAGCCCTGATAATCTTCCACCCGTTCCTCGAATTCCTTTTTATTTTCTGCAAACGAGAAACGAAGCCATACCGGAGCATCCGGATGTGAACGAACATACCCCAACTTTAATTTTATGTGCCCCACAAGATGTCGACCAAAATCAATTTCAACTGAATCTCCCTTTTTAAGAGGCTTTAAAAAAGCTGCTATATCCAGAGGTTCAACCACCGTTTCTTTTACTTCCGGTAACAGCTGCAACGCTTTATCCAACAATTTTAAATTTTTCACCATAACTTTTTTCTCTCACTCTTACCACTTCAAGTACTCTTTTCCACAGAACGGGTCTACTGGATTCTTACCAGTAAATGCACTTCTTCCCATGATTTTTTCCACAACGCTTTCTATCACATACTCACTGTTAGAATATCCGTTGATATAGGTTTTGATCATCGGCACATCTATCAGATGATACGGATTTGCGAGGCTGATGAACATCACCGGACGTTCCGCAACAAACCACGGAACATTGTTTCCGTTTCCCCAGAATGTGTACCAGGAAAGACGATTGGTCACTTTATTGGAAGCATTCTCAACATTTCCTATATAGATAACGAGATCATAACTTTTCTTAAACGTCCCGACATCAAATTTTGCAGTCTCGAAATTCTCCGGTTCATATATCGTTACATCAAAGCCTTCTTTTACCAGTTTGCTTCGAAAACTCTCCAACACTCTCTCATTTGAAGGGAAATCTCCCATAATCTCAAGCAGTACTTTCTTCGTTTTCCGCGGACTCAGCGGCAAGATCTTCTGTGTATCCTTAACCAGCGTAACCGCAGCATTGGCACTTTCTTTCGCCCATGTGACATGTTCGTCCGAACGCATCACACGAAGTGCTTCTTCCGTCGGCACAATCTCACTCTTTGCTTTCTTATAAAGACCCAGCGCAGCCTTAGTTGCAAGAATTCTTGTGATTGCCTCGTCCAAACGCTGCTCCGACAGAATTCCCTGCCTGTATCCGTTTAACATATACCGATAATCTTCGTCCAGATCTTTATTAAAGAGGAACATATCACATCCGGCTTCAATTGCATAAGGCACCGCCTTCTCTCTTTCCATTGCACAGCTAAAACCAACCATGCAGGTAGAATCGGTAACAATCAATCCGTTAAATCCAAGCTTTTTACGAAGCAAGCCTTTTAACAGTTCCGGAGAAAGTGTTGCAGGAACTAACTTGTCCGGAAAATCCGGATTATAAGCTTTCTGGTATGCCGGCTGTGCAATATGACCGACCATCACCGTCTGCGCTCCCGCCTGAATCAGTCCGCTGTAAATCTTTCCGTAGGTTGCATCCCACTCCTCACAGGAGAGACTGTTCACACTGGTAAGAATATGCTGATCCACCTCATCGCAGCCATCTCCCGGAAAATGTTTAATTGCAACAAGTACATTTTCTTCTTTTGCAGCCTTTATATAATTAACACCACATGCTAAGACCCGATCCGGATCGTCACCATATGTACGCACATTAGTAATCGGATTTCTCCAGTTTCTATCAATATCAACCACTGGTGCAAACGCCCAGTTACATCCCACCGCTGCCCCCTCGCTGCAACTTACTTTTCCTAAACGATAGGCGTCCTCGGTATCTCCGGTTGCAGCTATCTGCATCTGTTTTCCGTACTGTGTTCCATCCGTTGCAATTCCACATCCACCATCCTCAAGATTAGCTCCGACCAAAAGTGGAATTTTACTATGTTCCTGAAGATAACGATGTGTTCTCTGCATCTCCTTAGCCTCACCGCACCGATACATGATTCCACCGATATGGTGTGAAAGCATAACATGTTCCAGATAATCTGCATCTCCTGAATATCCGATCGGTACAAATAACTGACCGATTTTTTCTTCTAACGTCATTGCTTTTTTTGTATTTTCAACCCACTCGATATCCTCTTTCACAAGAAAGAAGGGTGCCTTTGTCAAATTGATCATATTTCTGTCCTCCATTTGTTAAGCATCAGTTATTTAAGGTTGCATTCAGCAAAGACTGACGCTACATGTCAGGTTTTTTGTAAAAACTTGACGCAATTTATTTGCGTTTTCCGGTAAACACACGAATCAATAAATGTTCGTTACTCAGATAAATTAGGAACACTACAAGCAATAAAGCATTAATGATTGCCTGCATGGATGCATTTACTTCATTTGAGAATACCGCAAATGTGGAATTCAACATTGACATACATAAAGCTGCAAGTAAAAATCCAATCTTTTCATTGGTAAATCTGCTGATATAAGATCCAATAAACATTGGAAGAAATGCAGTAAACATAATACTGATAGATCCAAAGTTAAGCTGACCTCCATTGATGGTTGTATTTCTGGAAGCGTTTAAAAAGCCAACAATTCCCATCAGGCCACCGCAGATCACATAACAGGCAATTGCATTTGGAATTTCTTTAATTCCGGTATTAACTGCAACCTTCTGACCATTCTTAAGTGCGTTATAATCGTATCCGAATTTTGTATAATCAAAGAGTCCAATAATAATTACCAGTACCGCCACAATAATAATTGCTGCATAAAGCCAGTTTCCTGTAAAAGCAGTCATGGATGAATTCTGTACCTCTTTCATAACGTAACGACCTTCTGTAATTGTAAAAAGAATTCCTTCATAAATCAGTGTTACACCAAGAGACGTAATAATTGGTGGCAAATGTAAAACCACATACAAAACACCGGAAATCAGTCCAAGCAGCATACCAAATAAAATAGTAAGCATCAGCATTATCGGTGCACTGCCCTGACCTCCACCTAAAAACGAATATGTAATCTTTGCACCAATCACAGAGGAAAGCAATGCCATTGATCCCAAAGAAAAATCAAAACGTCCACTGTTAAGATTGATGGACAAAGCGATAGTTGTGATCATAACAATTGCAATATAGACAACAAAATTGTCAAAGCTTGTCATATTCATGATCATTGTTTTTCCTTTTGCCATACAAATACCCTATAACAAAATAGCCACCAGTACCGGTATGGCAAGTGCTCCTGCTAAATTTTTTATACAAAGTCTGTTTTTACTTTTCATGTTATCTTCTCCTTTCTTTTTACAGGATAATTTTTCATACCCTCTCCCAATAGATGAAAGTAATAAATTCATCTATTGGGAGAGGGTGCGGCTTCTTTAAGAAGCCGCGACCAAATAATAAAAAACAAGTTAATTAGATGCAACCACCTCATTGATAGTATCAAAAGTAACTGTATCACCAATAATTTGATCCAATGTATCCCTACTGTAAATCGGGTTATCACCATTATCATTCTTGTAAAATTTATCAAATGTCTCACTATCTGTTGCTACCTGATAATTTTGGCTGAGTGACACAGCATTTCCCTGCGCATCACGAATTACATTCCCATTGATTGCATTCATCACTAATGCAAAAGCAGGTCCTACCGATGATGAATATTTTCCAGCAAGATATACAAGCTTTCCGTTTGTGATTGCCTCTCCATTACTCTTGGTAAAGGAATCAATATCAGAAAACTCAATACCTGCTGCATTCAACTGCTGTGTAAAGAATGTTGTTGCCATTCCGACAGAGATGAATGCTTCCGGAGCCGCCTGAATGGCTGCATTGATCTCGTCTGTTGTTGTATCACCATATCCCTGTAAATAAGATACGATCTTGATATCTCCTGAAATCTTTGACAAATCTATACCCTGATCAGCAAAAATCAAACCAACTACATCCTCTTCAGTTGTCGCTCCGCCATAAGAAAGTCCAAGTCCTGCAAGTACGCCGGCTGTACGATATACGTGCATTGGATTCGGAATAAATGCGCCATAGATTGCAGCAGTCTTAATGCCTTTATCTGCAAAGAACTTGCCCATTTCTACACCAGCTTCATACTCTGTATCCATACTCGGACCCACCTGTCCAAGAAAATATTCATCTGTTTTATATTTTTCAAACTGTTCCTGATCAAGTGTTCCTGCTGCAACTGCATAATAAATCTTGTTTTCCTCACATGTTTCAATCTGTAATGCACGATCATTGCTTGAAAAAGAAATGACTGCCTGATATCCCTGAGAAGCAAACTTCTCAATTGCAGATTTCTCACTTGCAGCATCCTTAAGTTCGTCTGTGTAAGTAAATGTTACACCATACTGATCCGCAATATAATTCTCATAGTAAGAACGGAATCCTAATGCTTCCTCACCACTGACATCCTGAACCAGAACACCAATCTTGACATCTCCTGTCGGCTTTTTTTCCTCCTGTCCATTTGAAACATTTGTATCATTTGTTGCATCCTTACTGTTTCCACATCCGGCCAGCATTGTCAGAGACATAGCTGCAACAAGACCAAAGCTTAACATTTTTTTCATTGTTCGTTTCATAAATTTCTTCCTCCCTGTTTTCTTTTAAAATTTATCTTTAACACACAATGTGTTAAATTCTTGTTTTATCGCGGTAAAGTCTGCGAACGATAGTTAACGCTTGCAACATATACTATAATCAGAAAAAACACTGCACTTACAATCTGCGTAATGCCATATCCCGATGTAGAATCAATGAGCAGATCCAAAATATTATTTAATACAATATAAGAGAATCCTCCAACAACTGCCGCGTAAATCTTTGATCTGGCACCACCTGAAATCGGCATTCCTCCAAATACAATTGCAACCATAATATTCATTCCAATATCCCCGGCTGTCGTTGTTGTAACAGATGGTGTATATACCAATGTCATAAATGCACCGATTCCTACTCCTACTCCCGCCAAAAGGAAGCCCAATATTGCATATGTGTTATATTTAATACCGGAAAGCTGCGCACAGATTGGGTTTCCACCTACAAATTTTTCTCTTCTTCCAAACTTTGTATAATCAAAAACAAATACACAGATCGCAACCCAGATTACCAGAACTCCAATCTTAAATGCCGAGTTATCCAGATGTTTTACAACCTCGCTTGGAATACTGATTCCACCAACCGCACCACCTTTTGTCGTAATAATCTGCGATGCAATCGCGGATAACACGGACATCATTGCTACCGTTGTAACAAACACCGGAATATGAAATATGGACGCAAGCACTGAATTGACCAGTGAGCAAACAATTCCTGCTAATAAAATCACGATAATCATCAACGCAAAATTTTCAGTTGCATTATAGGTAAGTACTCCCAGCGTGGCCGCAAAAAGCGTTGCGGCTCCCAGGCTGATATCAAATGAACCCAGTGTATAAATAAAAATTGCACCTGTTGCAACAATTGATAATACAATCCCTTCATTAAATACAATCTTAATATACATATCCAGACGATATCCTTTACTGCTTACAATTCCACAAAATACTGCAAGCAATACGACAAGTGCTACAAAAGGCAACGCACTTATCATCATTTTTTTATTTTTCGTCATTCTTTTTTGCCTCCTAAATCATATATTCAATAATCTGTGCATCAGAAAGAGTTTCGCTTCTCTCAAATTCCGCAGAGACCTCACCATTTTTCATAATTAGAATCCGATCACTCATTCCAATCAGTTCCGGTAATTCCTCACTGATCATAAGGATTGATTTTCCCTCATTTTTCAATCTCACCATAAGCTGGTACATTGCCTGTTTTACACCGATATCCACGCCTCGTGTCGGACAGTCCAGAATAAGGATTTCACTTCCACATCCAATCCATTTTCCAAATACAACCTTCTGCTTATTTCCTCCGGAAAGCTGTGATACTGACTGATCTCTTCCCGCACATTTGATGGACAATTCTTCAATCTGATGATTCACATATTTTTTTTCTCGATTTTTCAGAATCAGAAAATTATTGATCGCAAATTCACTCATTCCTGCAATTGAAATATTATCTTCAATACTTGCATTAAGACATAACGACTCAACATCTCTGTCCTTCGATACATAACCCACACGTTTCTTCATTGCAATTGCCGGACTGTCAATGATCGTTCCGTCTTCCACCGTAACGCTTCCCTCTTCCGGCTTTAATGCTCCAAAACAAACCTTTCCAAGAGAATGCATTCCGCAATGTGCCAATCCACCGATTCCAACGATTTCTCCTTTATGCACCTGAAATGAAATCCCTTTTAACCGGTCTTCATATACCAGATTTCTTACATCCAATGCCACTTCCGGCTGTGAACTTGCCTGAAAGTCACTTCGATAATAATCACCTTGCAGCTCTCTTCCGATCATGCTCGCGCGGATTGCTCCGGCCTCAAATTCTGCTTTTTCAAATGTCCGGATAATCTTGCCATCTCGAAGAACGGTCAACGTATCACAGACTTCCATAATTTCATCCAGATCATGCGAAATAAAAATCACTGATTTATTTTCTTTACGGAAGCGATTCATAATGTCATATAAAATTTCTCTTCCGTCATGTGATAATGCTGTACTCGTCTCATCGATTACCAGAATCTGAGGTTCTTTCATCACAACTTTAGCAATCTCTACAAGCTTTCTGGTTTGAAAATCAAGCTTCTGCATAAGCATTTCGCCTGTTACATCATTGACACCGATATTTTTCATCACCCTGGTCGCATCCGCATTCATTTTCTTACGATTAATCAGGCCGAACTTATTCTTATACTTTTCAGACTCCGCAAGGAAAATATTCTCAGCTACCGTAATCCCCGGTATTGTTCCGCTCTCCTGAACAATCATTCCAATTCCCTTGTGAAGTGCATCGATCATGCTAAGCGGCTTCCAGCTCTGTCCCTGAAATGTCATCGCACCGCTGTCACATTCCTGCATTCCTGCTACAATAGAAGTAACCGTTGACTTTCCCGATCCGTTTTCTCCAATGAGTCCTCTTATTTCTCCCGGATATACAGTCAGTGATACATCATTCAAAGCCACTGTACTTCCAAATTTCTTATTCATATTTGCAACTGTTAAAATTGGTTCACTCATTTTTATCACCTCGTCTTTATGCTTATTATAGATTTTTGTTAATTTTTATGTGATTTTGTTTTTTATCTGTTTCACTCATTTTTTTAATGTGTTTTTCTTTTTTCTATACGTTTACCTTAAATTTAGTCTCGCCTCTAAAAAATAGATTAAAAATCCTATGTTTTTATTGATTTTTGTATTGCATATATGTTTTAATCAATATAGTTACCTTTTTATATGAAATGGAGGAATTTTATGTCAGAGAACTACTATCTTATTTCCGATAACGATGTACACATGCCGATCCGGTGTACGATGCAGCGATTTGATCATATCCGCCAACAGATGCATGATTATTTTGAATTGTCCATGATTGTTTCCGGAAGCTGTACATTACAATTTGATGATCATATGTACAGTCTCAGGGAAGATGATATTTTTTGCATCAATCCACTTACACTTCATGAACTACATGGTGTCAATTGTGTCATCATAACCGTTCTGTTTAATCAAACATTATTTGAACAGATTCTGCCGGTTCCATCACATCCCCGCTTCTTCTGTATTAGTCCCATGTCGGATAATCAGGAAGCAATTGCACAATTACGCTCTCTGATTGCTCACATCATCAAAACAAATGTGGACAAAAAAGATGGCTACGAACTTCGCAACTGGTCATATATCTATAATGTTATGGATATTATGTACCTTCATTTCCGTGTAAAATTATCGACTGCAAATGAAAAGAAAAACCACAAATACGCTATCCGGATAGCAGAAATATCACAATTAATCCAACAGCGCTATACAGAAAACATAACCTTAAAAGAACTTGCCGATGAAGTTCATTTGTCCGTTCCCTATCTTTCAAAATTCTTCGTTGACTATTTTGGGATGAATTTTCTAAGCTACCTGAATCAATACCGCCTTATGCATGCGATGCAGGAACTTTCCATAACAGATAAAAATATTGATGAAGTAGCGATTGACAGCGGATTTCCTAATAGTCATGCCTTTGTAACTCTTTTAAAAAAAGAATATGGAATGCTGCCAAAAGAATATCGGCGCGAGCAAAAAAAAGAAAAGCAACAGACCTCTCAACAATTAGAACAACATAATTATATTGCAGGATTAAAGAAATATTTAAACGACAATACACATACCCACGTCGTATCCCCTATATCAAAAAAACAAATTGATTTCTCTGTAAATGGAAGTTCTTACGTATTGCTACATACATGGAAAAAAATGATGACAGTCGGTCGTGCCAGTGATGTGTTAATCTGTGATATTCAGGAAATGTTGACCAGATTTCAAAATAGGATTGGATTTGAATATATTAAATTATGCGGTATATTTTCAGATGATCTGCATGTGTACAATGAGAAAGCAAACGGTACACCTGTGTACAGTTTTACATATATTGATAAAATTCTTGATTTTGTAACCAAACTTCATCTTAATCCATGGATTCAACTTTCTTACATGCCGGAAAAGCTCGCCAAATATCCAAATAAACGCTTGTTTGGTTCTAATGTCAGCCAACCCCATTCCATTGCCGCATGGTGCCGGCTTGTTTCAGAGTTTCTGCAACATATCAGCAACCGCTATGGACTTGAGGTAATTCGCTCATGGAAATTCGGTCTTTGGAACCAGCCCAACACAAACATGGATCTTTTCGGATTTTCAAACGAAAAAGACTTCTTTCAGTTTTATAAGGAAACTTTCCTTTGCGTAAAAAATTTCTGTCCGGATATTGAATTTAGTCTTCCGCCGACTTACTACATCGTATCCGAAGGCTACGAAAACTGGTATCTGAACTTTCTGGAATGGTGTAAACAAAACGACTGCATCCCTGACAGTTTAAGTTTCACTTATTATGACACCAAACTGATTTCCAATAAAAATCATTCAAAAGAATCTTTCGGTTTCATATATGCCATGAGTTTATCGGAATCACCAGACGGACTCAAAGATTTTGTCATGCAGGTTCTCAGAGAACGACGCCGGCTAAATCTTGGTAAATTGCCAATCTACTTATCCGAATGGAATAATACACCAAGCCAACAGGATCTACTGAATGATACCTGCTTCAAATCCTGTTATATTGTCAAGAACATCCTTGAAAACTATGACCGTCTGGAAAGTTTTACTTATCAGGCGCTCACAGATCTTATGGCAGACAGTTCTTTACCAAATATGTTATTTTTCGGTGGACTTGGTCTTTTTACCGTAAATGGAATTCCAAAAGCCAGTTATTATGCCTACACACTTCTTCAACAATTGGGTGATCAGTTTCTTGGGCGTGGAGACGAATATTTTATCACCCGTGAAAATGATAGTTTTCAAGTCATGCTTTACAATTACAGGCATTTTAATTACTTATATGCGAATGGAGAACGTTTTGATATGACAGAAACAGACCGCTATACCGTTTTTGCTGATTCGGAACCGGTAATGATCTCCCTGTGTTTATCTGATATTCCACAGGGAAACTATAAGATTTCTGAAACCTATGTAAATCGAACGCATGGAAGTGCTTTCGATCAATGGGTTTCTATGGGTGCATTGGAACTTACTACACCTCAGGAAATTGATTGGTTAAAAAAATCATCCGTTCCTGGATTTCATCAGAAAATTGTGTCTGTCAACTCCGATGAAATCCTCGAACTGGATGTCACATTAGAATTGTTAGAGGTACGATTAATTCAAATTACACCTCTCCACTGACTTTTTCACAACTTATCAATGGAAAGCAGATCCGAAAATGTATGGATTGGATATGTCACATATTTATGACTCGCGGCATCTCCAATCCCTGCACTTATGAATCCACCGGCATAAGCCGCATCAATTCCTGCAAGTGCATCTTCTACAACAAGACAATTTTCCGGCTTTTCCTCAACCATTTCCGCCGCTTTTATAAAAACCTCCGGATCCGGTTTTGACTTTGTAATGTTTGTTCCATCGCTGACCGCGTCAAAATATCCATCTAATCCAATTTGCTTTAAAATCTTCTTTGTATTCTTACTGCTTGATCCGATTGCAAGCTTGTAACCGCGCTGTCGCAAGGTGTCCAACGTATTTTTTACTTCATCCGAAAGATCCCTTGGAGACATCTTTTCCAATAGACGAACGTAACTTTCATTCTTTCTTGTAGCAAGCTGTTCTTTTTCTTCCTGTGTATAGCATCTTGATGCTCGCTCCAAAATGATATCAAGGCTTTCCATACGGCTTACACCCCTTAATCGTCCATTAATTTTCTCATCAAAATAGATTCCTTCTGCATCTGCCAATTCTTTCCACGCCTGATAGTGATAGTTATCTGTGAAACAAATGACCCCATCCAGGTCAAAAATAATAGCACGTATCGTATCCATAAAACACGCCTCCTTTTTCATTTGCTTCACCATAACAAAAATAAGGACAGCTTTTTAGCCTCTGATTAGACCAAAAAACTGTCCTTATTTGATATTTTTATTTTTGATGTGTTATGCGATAAGATCTCGGTGTCATACCAAATCTTTTTTTAAATTGCCTGAAAAAATAACTCTGATTCTCATATCCTACATCAAGTGAAATATCTTCGATTGACAGATCCGTTTCCTCAAGAAGTTTGACCGCAGCCTGAAATCGCCTCTGTTGCAGTAAATCCTGAAAATTTGCCCCTGTCTTTTGCTTGATCAGCTTACTTAATACGGTAACTGACTGATGTGTATCTGCTGCAATCTTTGTCAAATTTGCATTTTTACAATCACTGTTGATATATTCAAGAACCGACTGCACAATAGTCTCCTTGTAATCCATAGAAGAATTATGGCTCAAATTCTCCAAATGATTTAACAAATACAAAAAGACAAGTCCCATGGAATACTGATTGATAACATCTTCATTCATATATTCATAAAGCATGGATTCTATCATATTCTCCATCAGATTTTCAATCTGGGGATTCTCCTTTAAACGAAAAATCAGATAATGAGGAACCGGACTCTTCTGCCGGAATGCCCCTGCAATGAACTCCGCTAAAACATTTTTTTCCTGAAGCATTCCAAGCGGAATTTCAAAAAATTCCGGCAAAGCAATAAAATTGATTCCAATGTCTTCAAATTCAGCTCTGTGAATCGCATGTTCCACATACTGATTGAGCATCAGTAAATCTCCTTTATAAAGTGTTAATTCTTTTCCGTCAATTACATGTGTAATCTCCCCCTGTACCACATACATAAATTCCACATAATTATGCCGGTGCAACGGAAATTCCACAAATCTGCTGTGACGTCTTACAGTAATCAGTTTTCCCCTTCTGAGCAGTTTTTGACGATCAATCTCCTGTATGGACGCTTCGCTGTATAACTGTTCCTCAATCGCGGCCTGTCCTGCCTTATATTTACTTTCCTCTTCTGATATCTGCATAAGTTCATCAAGAAGTTGTTGTCTCATTCCTTCTTCTCCATTAAATACCCGGTCAAAGTCTGCATCACCAGATTTTGACTTAAAAGGGGGCATGATTCAAAGAATCATACCCCACTATTTACATGCCATTACCAATAAACAGCTTACTATTGATTTCTCAATGTCCTTCCCACAGAAACCGTATAATTAGATACAACCGTTGTCTTATCGGAAAGTGTTGTGGTTGCCTGTACAACAACGGAATTGATATTGACAGACATTCCTGAAGTAACGGAATAACTTGCGCCCGGTACACTCGATCCGGTGACGGTACAGTCTGCAATCACTCCGCCATCCATTCCCTGAATGCTCAGGCAGTTCTTTGCCAGATCCAGTGCCGTCTTACAGTTTACGGTAGATACGGTGCGATCTACACTGATCACTGGATTTGCCTGACTGTCGGTAACTTCCAGATATCCCGTAGTTGTAGCCAGTGATGTGCTCTGTCCATCACTTGGATAGAACTTCAGTTCCAGCAGATAAGTACCTGTCTGTGCCTTTGTCACAACATTTCCATTCAGTGAAACCGCAGAAATCGGAATTTCTGATCCACTGCCAATTGCTGCAGGTTCTGTTGAAGATCCACCCTTTGACAGATCACTTTCATAATATTGTCCGCCCTTACTGATCCTTACAGATGCAATATTCACATACTGATAAAATACGCCTCCGCGATACTCTGCCAGACGCAATGTTGTCACTTTTGATGCAAGCAGATCCGATGCAGATGCTCCGGAAGTAATTGCCAGATCAATGACCGGTTTGCTGATATCAACCTTATAGGAAGATGCTCCATTATAAGGAGGAGTCTGTACAACAACGGTAACATTAACGGATGCCTTATGTCCGTTCATTGTCAGGGTCAGGGTATAATTGTAAACACCTGCTGCCCTTCCGGATGCGTCAAATACCATACGGTCGGTTGCCGGATCATAGGTAGCCATAGATACTTTATTGGTACTGTTTTCTACGATCTGGTATGTCTCGTTTTCAAGTTTCATACTCTGACCATACTGATCCCGTCCATCGATATTGACGTATTCCTTATAGCCTGCCGCATAAGCGTTTGACATGGTAATCTGCGTATTATCTGCAGTCAGTGTTGCAAGGTATGCCGGTTCCGCCACCGTAATCTCGTATACATAAGTGTATTCCTGCTTTGCATAGGTTGCGGTAACGATAATATTTGCGGTACCTGTCTTGATTGCTGTTGCATAAGCAACATTGTTCTTTCCAGGATTTACAAGCAATGTGTCCGGATCGGAAGACTCAAACTTGATGCTGTCATACTTCATCTCGGTATTGTCTGTATCCAATGCCCGGAAATGTACATAATAATTGCTGCCGGATGCTACATTATGATTGTCCTTGTAACTGGATGCACTGTAATTTGGCACTGCTTCCGAAGAGGTAAGTGTAAGGTTTGTGTTGTTTGACACACTGGCTGCCTTACATACAAAGGTTCCGCTTCCGGTCAGTACCAGATTCGGATCGCTTGCACATTTATAAGTCAGTGTAACCGTTCCGGTATCCCCAACTCTGGTCATATAAATCTTATTATCCTTTGTACGGTAACCATTTGTAATCCGTTCCGTATAAGTAATATCTCCCGGATATGCTGTCTTGACATCAATTCCGTTTGCATCAAGAATCTCGTATTCGATTGGTGTCTCTTTTCCGACGGTCACTTCTGTTGTCACAACTCTAAGGCTGACCGGTCTTCCCACGGATGCGGTAAAGTCATATGTTGACTGTCCATCGGTAACCGTATAGGTTGCACCGTCTTTCAGCTGATTATAGGTTGTAAGAAATACCTGTGTTCCGTCATCGGAAAATACAGCCGACTTGATTTCCATCTTTGCACCTGCCTGGGTCCGGATAGAAAAATCTCCTGTTTTCACAAGATTTTTGGCATTTCCGGAATATACAGCCGCTACCTTGTTTGCTGCCATCTGTGCAATTCCGGTCATGGAAGTTGCGACAGTAATAACCTTGCTGTCGGAAACCACTTTATTTCCCGCTTTGGCCTGCACGGTGATGGTATAAGTACCTTCTTTTGCCGGAGTAAATGCACCGGTCTTTGTAATCATGGACGAAACATCATTTCCGTTTCCATCCATAGCGGTCCAGACATTGGTGCTGATGGCATTTGCCGGAGTGATACGGAACCGGAACTGATAGGTCTGTCCCACCTGATATTTCAAGACTCCGTTATCTACAATGGAAATTGTTTTCGGCAGTATTTTAATCTTGGCAGACTTTGTCTTGATCGTGCTCACGCACTTCTTCCCTTTGTAAACTTTTGCAGTTACAATTACGGTTTTATTCTTTGCGGCTGCCTTTCCCCGGGTACGGATTGTCAGACTGTTTGCAGATGTCTTTCCGCTCACGGATGTCGTTGTTTTCTTCAGCTTTGCATAACTTTTTCCGGTGCCGGAAAGGCTCCATTTTACCCTCTGCCCTTTGGTAAGATTGGTTACGGTATATGTATACACACCCTTACCGGTGCTGTTTTCATAAAGAACCGCATAATTCTTTACAAATTTCGGTTTGGCTGCCGCATCTGCCTGTACTGGAAATACAGAAATAATCATTGCCAGCGCACACAATACAGCAATCAGTTTTTTGCTTTGCAAACGCATAATCTCTCCTCCTTATCTGGTTCACTCGCTACTTAAGAACAACGTCCTTTTGTCTTATATTAGCACACCCTCTGTGCTTTCGCAATTGTTCAGACAGAGGGTGTTTCTTAAGATTTTTTTAATCCAGGGCGATCGCTTCTTCTTCCCGTCTCCGGAGAATATCATATTCATCCGGTTCCATCCCCAGATCCACATAAAAGATCTGCTGCGGATGCGGACAGGATTCCATCGGCTCTCCCTTTTCATCCATCAGTCCCCGCACCGTAACGGTCATATTGCGTCCGTCCGGTTTCATCACTTCGATCTGTTCTCCGACAGAAAATTTATTCTTTTGTTCCACCCGGTACATTCCCTTTTCATTTTTCGGACCGACAATTCCCAGATAGGTATATCCCTTTTCATACGTGTTGTTATCGTAAATCTGTGTCTCCTCCGAAGGTTTTCCGTAGAAAAATCCCGTGGTAAACTGGCGGTATGTGCAGCTTTTGATCTGTTCGAGATACCATGGCATATTTTCCTGATATTTCTCCGGAGATTCCAGATAATCGTCAATCGCCTTACGGTAAGTACGCGCCACCGTTGCCACATAAAGTGCGGTCTTCATACGTCCCTCAATCTTAAAACTGTCAATTCCTGCTTCCAGAAGATCCGGAATATGCTCAATCATACACAGATCTTTGGAATTGAAAATATAGGTTCCGCGCTCATTCTCATATACCGGAAAATACTCACCCGGACGCTTCTCTTCAACCACAGAATATTTCCACCGGCACGGATGTGTACATGCCCCGCGGTTGGCATCCCTTCCTGTAAAATAATTGGACAGCAGACATCTTCCAGAATAGGAAATACACATAGCGCCATGTACAAATGTCTCTATCTCCAGATCATCGGAAATGTGTTCCCGGATCTGCCGGATCTCCCGCAGGGAAAGTTCTCTTGCCGTTACCACACGGGTAGCACCGAGTTTCTCCCAGAACTGAAATGTTCCGTAATTGGTGTTGTTTGCCTGTGTACTGATATGGCGGTCAATATCCGGGCATACTTCTCCGGCGATCGTAAAGATTGCCGGATCTGCAATGATCAGAGCATCCGGCCGGTCCGGCTTCATGTTCTGCAGTTCCGTAAGATATTCCCGCGCACCGTCAAGATCATAATTATGTGCCAGAATATTTGTCGTCACATAAACTTTAACTCCCCGTGCATGTGCAAATGCAATTCCCTCTGCCATCTCTTCCATGGTAAAGTTTTTTGCCTTGGCTCTGAGTCCGAATGCCTCTCCCCCGATGTAGACCGCATCGGCTCCATAAATAACTGCAATTTTTAATACTTCCAGACTGCTTGCCGGAACAAGCAACTCATTCTTTCTCATCGTTTTCTACCTCTACTTTTGTACTGACTGTAATTCCATCTCCCACCGGCAGCACCGCTGTTACCAGATCTTTCCGGTGCGTTAACTCATACAAATATTCCCGCATCCGTTTGTAAATCGTCCGGTTTCTGCGGATCACCGCATAATGGGACTCAATAATGTCCCCATCCTGCAGCACATTATCCGAGACAAGTGTCCCTCCGGTTTTCAGCAGACGCAGAATATCCGGCATAAAATGAATATACTGTCCTTTTGCGGCATCCATAAAGATCAGATCAAACGGCTCGGTGAGTGTCGGAAGGATTTCCGCTGCATCCCCTTCAAGCAGTGTAATCTGCTCTTCTTTCCCTGCTCTCTTAAAATTTTCCCGGGCAATCGGGATTCGCTTTTCATAATTTTCAATCGTGACAATCTCACACGGTACCGGATCATATTCTGCCATCAGAATGGAAGAAAACCCTACCGCAGTACCGACTTCCAGAATTCTTTTTGGTTTTGTCATCGCCAGCAAAAGCTTCAAAAAGCTCTGCATCTCCTTCCGAATAATCGGAACATAGGAATCCAGAGCTTCTCGTTCGACAGCATCCAAAATTCTGGTATTTCCCGTATCCAGGGAATTGATATATGTTACCAGTCGTTCATCTACTATCATATTTATTTCTATTGTGCCTCCGTGCTTTCCACATCCTGCGTATCCGGTACCATCTGCTTTTCTGCAAAGAAACGATACCCGTAATCATAACAGGTCCTGCATAAATGAACGGTTCCATATAAAATCAGCAGGATCAGCATAATAACAAACGCAATTTTAATGAAAGTGAACAAAGCTTTATTCATAATACCCCTATACTTCCATGATAATCGGCATGATCATCGGACGTCTCTTGGTCTCTTTCCAGACGAAATCACCCAGAGCATCTTTTACTTCATTTTTGATCTTGCCCCAATCTGTAATGTTGTGATCCATACAATAATCCATGGTCTTATCGAGAACGGTTTTTGCTTCATCCATCAGACTCTCGGAATTACGTACATAGACGAAACCTCTCGATACGATATCCGGTCCTGCAAGTACCTGTCCGGTTCCGTTTTCGAGTGTCATGACGACAATAATAATTCCGTCTTCTGCCAGACGCTGACGATCCCGAAGAACGATATTTCCGACATCTCCGACACCAAGTCCGTCTACCATTACATTGCCAACCGGCACATGTCCGGTCACTTCTGCACCATTCTCATCGATCTCAAGCACATCTCCGGAAGAAAGGATTTTGATATGATCACTGTCATATCCAAGCTCTTCCGCAATCTTCGCCTGTGCAATCAGATGCTTGTATTCTCCATGCACCGGAATCGCGTACAGCGGATTTACCAGAGAATAAATCAGCTTGATATCTTCCTTGCACGCATGTCCGCTGACATGTACATCTTCGAAAATCACATCTGCACCCTTGCGCATCAGTTCATTGATAACACCGGTAACCGATTTCTCATTTCCCGGAATCGGATGGGAACTGAATACAATGGTATCATTTGGCTTAATGGTAACTTTACGGTGCATGCCGGATGCCATGCGGGACAATGCGGCCATGGACTCTCCCTGGCTTCCCGTTGTAATGATAACCGTCTTTTCATCCGGATAATTTTTCAGCTGATCCACATCAATCAGAATGTTATCCGGCAGGGAAATATATCCCAGTTCCGATGCGATGGATACAATATTGACCATGCTTCGTCCCTCAATCGCAACTTTTCTGCCAAACTTGTCTGCAGAATTGATGATCTGCTGCACACGATCCACATTGGATGCAAATGTCGCAATAATAATTCTTGTATTTTTATGCTCGGAAAAAATGTTATCCAGCGTTTTTCCTACTGACTTTTCGGAATCTGTAAATCCCGGGCGCTCCGCATTGGTACTGTCACAAAGCAGTGCTAACACTCCTTTTTTACCGATCTCGCCGAAACGCTGCAGATCAATGGCATCTCCAAATACCGGTGTATAATCAACCTTAAAATCTCCTGTATGCAGGACAATTCCTGCCGGGGAATAAATCGCAAGTGCCGCCGCATCCTGAATACTGTGATTCGTGCGGATAAACTCTACACGGAAACATCCAAGATTGATGTGCTGTCCGTATTTGACAACTTTTCTTTTTACTTTTTTGAGCATATCATGCTCTTCGAGTTTGTGCTCGATCAGGGCATTGGTCAGTCTGGTCGAATAAATCGGCACATTGACATCTTTTAAAACATATGGGATGGCACCAATATGATCCTCATGTCCGTGCGTAATAAAAAATCCTTTGACACGATCAATATTTTCCTTTAAATAAGTGACATCCGGAATCACCAGATCCACTCCGTACATGTCATCTTCCGGGAATGCGAGACCGCAATCCACCACAATAATACTGTCTTCGTATTCAAAGGCAGTAATATTCATACCAATCTGCTCAAGACCTCCCAACGGTATAATCTTAAGCTTACTGTTATTCTGTTTTTCCTGTTTTTTCATAAATCCTCCAAATATAATATTCCGCTCTAATATAAAAGCTGTGTTTCTTCATCCGCAAGTTCAGCAAATATTTTCGCGAGTGCAGCAAACTCTGTATCATCATCTACCATCTCGTAAAATACTTCCTCATCCTGTGTCTTTATTTCTTTTAATATATATGCTTCACTGTCCCCGTTTTCATTGCCATCAGAGACAAGTAAGTATCTGATTCCATTCAGCTGTGTCTGTTCTTCCACAGCAAATTCCACCACCTCATTGGTGTCCGGATCTGTAAACTGAATTTTTTCCATTTATTTTTTCCTTGTATTTTTATTTTTCTTCTGGATGATTTGAAAGATAATCCAGATATCCCTGTAATATAAAAATAGCCGCAATTTCATCTACATATTCCTTGCGGTTTTCTCTTCGAATTCCTGTTTCCATCATCGAACGGTCTGCTGCAACTGTTGTCAGCCGTTCATCCCATAAAATAACAGGGAGACCACAGCGTTTTTCAAGCATTTCCTTGAATTCTTTTGTTTTCTCGCAGCGCTCCCCTTCTGTACTGTTCATATTTTTCGGGTAACCGAGCACAATTTTTTCCACCTCGTACTCACTTACCAACTGTTCGATCCGCGCCAGTGTCTGCCTGAGTTTCGTTGGAGCTTTCCTTCGGATAATTTCCACTCCCTGCGCTGTAATTAACAGCGCATCACTCACTGCAACACCCACTGTCTTTGAACCGAAATCCAATCCTAAAATCCGCATAATTCTCCCGTACCGGATTATTCCCAGGAATTGTTTTTGATGTATGCACGTAAAACTTCTTCTACAAGTTCGTCCCGCTCTACCTTCATGATCAGACTTCTCGCATTGTTATGACTGGTAATATATGTCGGATCTCCGGACATAATATATCCTACAATCTGATTCACCGGATTGTATCCTTTCTCACTCAATGCACGGAATACGATCTCTAAAACATCTCTTACCTGTAATTCCGGTTCCTTTTGTACTGTAAAATATTGTGTATTATTTAAATTCTCCATATTCGCCGTCCCTGCCCTTGTTCATTCCAACAAGTCCTGTCCCATCTATTGTATACGAAATTGAGGAAAAATACAAGCGCTATAGTTTCATACGGTAAATCTCATCGGTCAGAGCCGCTTCCACTCTTCCCCTTTTCATCACATTATCAAGCGGTTCTGCCGTTTTTGCCGCGATCTTTACATACTCTTTGGTATATCCAGTATACCACGTTTCTCCGTCAACTTCCATTGGTTCCTCAAAGAGTACTTCTTCCTCTTTTCCCACATAATATGCGCGGAATTCCCTCGACATACTTTCCGCAAGTGCCAGCAGCTGGGCACTGCGCTTCGTCTTGATTTCCTCCGGCACCTGATGTTCCATCACTGCCGCACGGGTTCCCTGCCGTCGGGAATATTTAAAAATATGCATCTCATAAAAATGAATGCGTTTTAAATATTCCTTTGTCTGTGCAAATTCTTCTTCTGTCTCTCCAGGAAATCCAACAATAACATCCGTTGTGATTGCCGGATGCGTAAAGTTTTTCCGTAAAATATTGCATGCATTTTCGTATTCTTCCGTCGTATATTTCCGGTTCATCCGGGCAAGCGTTGCATCGCATCCGCTCTGCAGTGACAGATGAAAATGCGGACAGATCTTCTCCATCTTTGCCAGTTCTTCTGCAAATGTTTCCGTCACGATTCTCGGTTCCAGCGATCCTAAACGGATACGCCGGATTCCCTCCACCTGATGCACCATCTGGATCAGATGCAGCAGACTTTCCCCGCAGTCAATCCCGTAGGAGCTTAAATGAATTCCGGTCAGTACCACTTCCTGATATCCGGACGCTGCCAGACGCTTTACTTCCTCCAGAACATTCTGAACATTTCTGCTTCTCACCCGTCCTCTGGCATACGGAATAATGCAGTAACTGCAGAACTGGTTACAACCATCCTGTACTTTTATAAACGCGCGGGTATGCTCTGCTGCATGATCCAGTGTCAGCTCCTCAAATGCCTGTTTTTCGTGGTTAATATCCACCACAGCCTCCACCTTTTCTCCTCTGCCCGCAAAGAAAGCATCCAGCCGCTCTACCAGTTCTTTTTTCTGATTATTTCCGATCAGAATATCAATTGCTTCATCACATTTTGCCTCATCCTCTTTGGTCTGTACATAGCATCCGGCAGCAACAACAGCCGCATCCGGATTCCGCTTTTTTGCCCGGTGCAGCATTTGTCTTGATTTGCGGTCTGCCATATTTGTTACGGAACAGGTATTGATCACATAGACATCTGCTTTCTCCGAAAACGGCACGATTTCGTACCCCGCTTCTTCAAGCATCTGCTGCATAGCTTCTGTCTCATATGCATTCACTTTGCATCCCAGATTGTGTAATGCTGCTTTTTTCATTTTTACTCCTTTATACAATTATCTTCATACATTTCTTGACTTTTCCAATAAAAAATATTACTATCAAAGATATAAACAGCATGAGTTTTTCATGAATATTTTCAAGGAGGTTTTCATTATGAAAACAGTACAGATTTCATTAAATTCTATTGGAAAAGTAAAATCATTTGTTAATACCATCTCTCAGTTTGAGTACGATTTTGATCTGATTTCCGGCAGATATGTCATTGACGCAAAATCCATCATGGGAATTTTCAGCCTGGATCTTTCCAAGCCGATTGATCTCGCCATCCATACCGAGGATAATCTGAATGAGATTCTGGAAGCTTTAAAGCCATACATTATTTCCCAGTAATTACTTACAAAATCCCCTGTCTGTATTGCAGACAGGGGATTTTTTGTTTCACGGAAATAATTTTCCAAAAACAGATTATTCTGCATCTACCAGAATCGTCTCTGTCGTATCGATTGCTGTCTGCATCAGTTCGTCTATTTTTTCTTCCAGCCGGCACTCTGATTTTTTAATATGTTTCAGGCTTGGCTTGGTAACCGGATGCTTTGCCACGAAAATCGTACAACAATCCTCATACGGAAGAATGGACGTCTCGTATGTGTCAATTTTTTCTGCGATTGATACAATATCCTGCTTGTCCATGGCAATGAGCGGACGGTATACCGGCATATGACACACTTCATTGGTCACAGCAAGGGACTGCATGGTCTGGCTTGCCACCTGCCCGATACTCTCTCCAGTAATCATACCCAGACATTTTCCCTCTTCGGCAAAATGCTCTGCAATTTTCATCATATAGCGGCGCATGATGATAGTCAGTTCCTCATGCGGACATTTCTCATAAATATAAAGCTGGATATCGGTAAAGTTCACCACATGAAGCTTGATCTGTCCGGAATATCTTGCAACTTTCTTTGCCAGGTCAATCACTTTCTGTTTTGCACGCTCACTGGTGTATGGCGGTGCATGAAAATAGGTCGCTTCAAGTGTTACCCCTCGTTTAGATACCATATATCCGGCAACCGGTGAATCGATTCCGCCGGATAAAAGAAGCATTGCACGACCTGCTGTGCCAAGCGGCATGCCTCCCGGTCCCGGGATCTCTGTGGAATAAATATTGATCATCGGGCGGATCTCGATATGAATCATCACCTCCGGATGATGTACGTCAACGCTGGTTTCCGGAAATGCTTCAAGAATCTTTTCCCCAACAGCTGCATTGATCTCCATCGAAGTCATCGGATAATTCTTTCTGGCACGGCGCGCATCCACCTTAAATGTAAAATTTTTGTCCGGATATGTGCGATCCACATAGTCACATACTACTTTTGCCAGGGCATCAAATCCTTCATCTTCGACCAATACTACCGGACAGATTCCTACGATTCCAAAAATCCTCTGTAATGTTTCTACAGTTTCATCATAATCGTATTCTCCTTCCGTATCCACATAGATACGTCCGTTTTCCTTGCGTACATGGAAGGTTCCCTCTACACGCTTAAGATGATATCTGATATTCTGTACCAGTGCATCCTCAAACAGATAACGGTTCTTTCCCTTAATGGCAATTTCCGCATATTTAATCAAAAATGATTTATACATACTGCTCTCCTTTTTCTAATGTCTTGTATATTTCTGCAGCATCGGAACCAATGCCGCCATCTCTTTTACTGCATAATCAATCTCTTCTTCCGTTGTCTCCACGCAAAAGCTGAACCGGATGGTTGCATCCAAAAGCTCTGGCTTTAAGCCAATACTTTTTAGCGTATGACTGACGGAAGGCTTGTTGGAAGAACATGCACTTCCCGCTGACACATAGATCTCTTTATCCTCTAATGCATGAAGCAATACTTCCGCGCGCACACCTTCCGTGCTGACACTGACAATATGCGGTGCATTGCTGCGATCGGTATGACCGTTGACGTGTACACCCGGAATTTTTGTCACTTCCTCAATAAAATGCTCCCGCAGGGTATACATCCGGTCGATTTTTTCCTCAAAACCAGTATAAATACGTTCCGCTGCTACGCCAAGTCCTGCGATTGCCGGAACATTTTCCGTGCCGGAACGCATTCCCCTCTGCTGTCCGCCTCCGTTTAACAGCGGATGAATTTTCGTCTTGTCTTTGATATATAAAAATCCGCTTCCTTTCGGTCCATGAATCTTATGTCCGCTGACCGAGAGAAGGTCTACATGCATTTTTGCCGGATAAATTCTCATTTTTCCATAGGACTGAATGGCATCCACATGAAAAAGCGTCTGTGGATTACACTGTTTGATCAGTGCCCCCGCTTCCGCGATCGGCTCCACCGCTCCGATTTCATTATTTACCTGCATGAGGGAAACCAGAATGGTATCCGGCCGGATTGCCGCTTTCAGATCGTCCAGAGAAATCACACCATAAGCATCTACCGGAAGATATGTGACTTCATATCCGTGTTCCTCCAGATATGCCATCGTTGCCGACACGGACGGATGTTCAATGGACGTCGTTATCACATGTTTTCCACTTCGCTTGTTTGCCTCTGCCACACCGATAATTGCAAGATTATTGGACTCAGTACCACCTGACGTAAAACAGATTTCTTTTTCCTGTACCTTTAATGTCTTTGCAATTTTTTTTCTTGCATCGTTCATATAATTTTCGGCGATTACGCCTTTGTTGTGCAGGGAAGATGGATTTCCATAATCCTCCGTCAGTAATTTTACCACCAGCTGTGCCGCTTCCTCACAACATCTTGTCGTTGCCGAATTATCCAAATATGCTTCCATTTTTACCCTTCTTATATATCCAATTCGTATATCAGCATGGAAAGTGTTGCCATTCCTGCTGTTTCTGTGCGCAAAATACGTCTGCCAAGAGAGATCCGATGCATGTCTTTATCCAGCTGCGCAATCTCTTCCGGGGAAAATCCGCCCTCCGGACCGATCATTACTCCGATGGACGCCCCTTCCGGAATCGAGCGAAAGATCTCTCTTGTTGCTTCCATGCCTCTTTCATTCTCATACGGAACCAGGACAACGTCCAGCTCCTTTGCCTCTTCCAATGCCTGTTTCCAGGAAAGTGGCATCTGAATCTGCGGAATCACGGTCCGCTTCGACTGTTTTGCCGCACTCTCTGCAATTGCCTGCCACCGCTTACATTTGCTCTGTGCCTTCTTTTCATCCAGCTTTACCACACAGTTTTTCATGGCAACCGGTATGACGGTATAGACACCAAGTTCCACGGTCTTTTGTATGATCAGTTCCATCTTATCACTTTTAGGAAGACCCTGAAAAAGATACACCTTATGGGAAAACTCTGTCCCCATTTCATCGGTATCCTCTATCTGTGCCCAGACCTCTTCCTCTGTAATTTCCAGAATACGGCAAAAATACGATCTGCCGCTCTGATCGCTGATGCGGATTTTCTCCCCTGTCTTCATGCGCAGCACATGACCGATATGATTGACATCACCGCCCACAATGCAGATCCGATCCTGCTGCACCTGTTCATCTTCCACAAAAAACTGGTACATACCCTGCTCCTACTGTTTCTGTGCGGTAATATTTACCCACTCACCCTGATGATTGATTTCCACTACAGTAAGTCCTGCTGCTTCTATCGCTTCTTTTACTTCGTTTTCCTTAAAATCAATGATGCCGGAAGTGATAAAATAACCACCCTGTTTTAATCTAGCCGGAATGACCGGTGCTATGGCAATGATAACTGGTGCTAAAATATTTGCCACAACAATCTCATATTCCTCTGTCCCAACCTTTTCCTGAAGTTCTTCATCATCAATCAGATTTCCCACATAAAAGGTTCCCAGAGACAAATCGAGATGGTTTACCTGCATATTATCCCTTGTAGAAGTCATGCAGTCTGCATCCAGATCCGTTCCCACGACTTCTCTTGCGCCGAGTTTTAATGCCACAATCGATAAAATTCCACTGCCACATCCCACATCCAGTACTTTCGGATGTTTTCCTTCCACATATTTCTGTAACTGCCGGATGCATAGCTGTGTCGTTTCATGTTTTCCTGTTCCGAAAGAAATTCCCGGATCGATCTCAATCAGAAATTTATCTTTGTCTTCTTCCTTTAATTCTTCCCAGGTCGGTTTGATTAATATATCATCAATGGTAAAAGAAGTAAAATATTTTTTCCAGTTATTGATCCAGTCAAGATCTTCTGTTTCGGAAGATGTAATGACACCGCTTCCCACTTCCACCATGTCACGCAGTTTCTCTAGTCCAATCTTTACCTGCTTTAAAATCTCCGTCTGATCACTGCCGTCTTCTTCCACATAAAAGCTCACATGGCTGATGCCCTCATCCGGAGGAAGTTCCGGCAGAAAATCAATAAACATATCCGCCTGGTCTTCTTTGGTAAGCGGAATATTGTCTTCAATCTCTATTCCCTCAATGCCCAGATCCATCAGCATGGAACTCATAAAATCCTCTGCTGCGGTCGTTGTCTCAATTGTATATTTTTTCCACTTCATGTTACCATCCTCTCAATTCTACACTAAGGCATACTATATGTATCATACCTTATTTCCAATAAAATTTCAAGAAAACATTGTACATCAAAAAAACCCATGTTATAATATAGGGGTTAAGTTGATAGTTATACAGTTATAGGAGAAAACAATAAATGGATAAACGCAATCTTGTAGAAGGACTTCAGAAAGCATTCAACACCGATGACCGGCAGCGAAATACTTCTGATACCAGTGATGTAGAATATAAAGAGAACACCAATACTCTCTATATCAAAAAACAGAGAACCTACAATATGGAAGAAAACATTCCGTCCGCCACTGCCATGTCAGAGGAGGAGATTTTTAAGCGTCTTCATGAGGAACGACATTAAACATGTTAAACATGCATAAAACAGCCATACGGTCTGCGAACAGACCGTATGGCTGTTTTAATTTTTGTACACAGCACAAAGCTTATGATACTCACTGTTAATTTCCTGAACGGTATTCTTATCCCCATCCAGATTATCCGGATGATAAATTTTGATCAGGTCTTTATAACGTTTCTTAAGGGACTGTCTGCTCTCTACTCCGGAGAAGAACATTTCTCCCCGGATAACAGGCTGCTCTGCTGTCACGGAAAAATCGCTTACCCGCTGATAGAAAGCTTTCTGCTTCTTCACATGTTCTTTCTCTGTTGCAAGTTTTACAAGTTCTTCTTCGAGTATTTTAAATTTCATGTCAAAAAGCTTCTGCTGCTGTTCCAGACGGCGATCCTCATTCTCCACCCGCCGCGCAAATTCTTTTTTCTCCCGCTCCAGTGTGCGGCGCTGCTCCTCCAAAGCTTTACGTTCTTCTTCCAGCGTCATCCCCCACATGCCTCCGTATCCGTACACACATGCTGCCAATAATACTAACAGACTCATCATACAATACTTTGTACCAGATTACTATAGGCGATTTGTACTAATGTTCATCGAAAGATTCTTTGATTTTGTCCATAAAACCCTTCTTTTTTTCTTTTCCGGTCTGTGCTCCGCCCTCTTTATTCAGGGAATTTCCCGTCAATTCATCAAATTTACGCAACGCCTCTTTTGCCTCTTTGTTTAAGCCCGTCGGTGTGTTGACAATCAGTGTTACATAATGGTCTCCACGTACTGCCTTGTTTCGGATCGATGGTACTCCTTTGCCCTTCAGGCGGATTCTCGTTCCGCTCTGGGTACCCGGTGCAACGGTATAGATGATATCTCCGTCCACCGTCCTGATACGGATATCCCCGCCCAATGCTGCAATACCAAAGGAAATCGAAGCATTGGAAAATATATTCATGTCCTGACGTTCAAACGCATTGCTTCTGGAAACAAGAACTTCTACCAGAAGATCTCCTCTCGGACCTCCGTTTCGTCCCGGTTCTCCGTAACCTCTGACACGAACAGACTGTCCATTATCAATTCCGGCCGGAATCTCTACAGTCTTTCGTACTTTCTTTGAGATATATCCCGTTCCCCGGCAATCCGGACATTTTTCACGGATCACCTTACCGGTACCGCCGCAATCCGGACAGGTCTGCACATTCTGCATCATGCCAAACAAAGACTGCTGGGAATATACCACTTTCCCTTTTCCCCCGCACTTGCTGCAGGTTTCCGGTGAAGTTCCCGGTTTTGCCCCGGTTCCGTGACAGGTCTTACATTCTTCTTTATACGGGAACTCAAGTTCCTTAGAACATCCAAACACAGCTTCTTCAAACGTAATACGGACGGTAAGACGTACACTTGCGCCCTGCGCCGGTCCGTTATTGTTACTGTTTCGTCTTCCGCCACCGAAAAAGTCTCCGAAAATATCGCCAAAGATATCTCCCATATCCATGCCGGAAAAATCGAATCCGCCTGCACCGCCGGCGCCTCCATCAAACGCGGCATGACCAAACTGATCATACTGTCTGCGCTTTTCCGGATCGCTCAAAACGGCATATGCCTCCTGCGCTTCCTTAAATTTTTCCTCACACTCTTTATCTCCCGGATGCATATCCGGATGATACTTCTTGGCGGTTGTACGGAAAGCTTTTTTTATTTCTGCTTCCGTTGCGGTCTTTGGAATTCCAAGGACCTCGTAATAATCTCTTTTCTCTGCCATAATATTAATCCCTTATAGTACGCATAGGGTTTCCGGAAAACCGGAAACCCCACGCTTTGTCTATTTATTTTCTAAATTAAACCTCTTTGAAATCTGCATCGATGACATCATCATCTGCACCATTTGCTCCTGCTCCGGTGTTTGCTCCTGCTGCAGAACCCATATCAGGACCTGCTCCCGGATTCGGACCTGCGCCTGTTGCACCCTGTGCTGCCTGTGCCTGCTCATACATCTTTGCAAATACCTTCTGTGCACTCTGTGTCAGTTTCTCCTGTGCTGCCTTTAATTCCGCAACATCTGCATCTGTCATCTGCTCTGCTTCCTTGTGTGCATCCAGGAAAGCCTTTACTGCTGCAACATCAGCTTCTACTGCTGACTTGTCTGCAGGATCAACCTGATCTCCTACCTGCTTTAATGCATCCTCTGTCTGGAATACAAAGCTCTCAGCTTCATTTCTGGCATCGATTGCTTCTTTTCTCTTCTTATCCTGCGCTTCAAACTCAGCAGCTTCCTTAACAGCCTTATCGATTTCTTCATCTGACATGTTAGATCCGGCTGTGATTGTGATATGCTGCTCTTTGCCTGTTCCAAGATCCTTGGCAGATACATTTACAATACCGTTTGCATCGATATCGAATGTAACCTCGATCTGTGGAACACCACGACGTGCTGGCGGGATACCATCCAGACGGAACTGTCCGAGAGATTTGTTATCTCTTGCGAACTGACGCTCACCCTGTACAACGTTGATATCTACAGCGGTCTGGTTATCTGCTGCGGTAGAGAAGATCTGGCTCTTCTTCGTAGGAATGGTAGTATTTCTCTCGATCAGACGGGTTGCAATACCACCCATGGTCTCGATAGAAAGTGACAGTGGTGTTACATCGAGAAGTAAGATCTCGCCAGCACCTGCATCACCTGCTAATTTACCACCCTGAATAGAAGCACCGATTGCTACACACTCATCCGGGTTTAAGGACTTGCTTGGCTCTTTGCCTGTCATCTGTCTTACCTTATCCTGTACAGCCGGGATACGTGTAGAACCACCAACCAGAAGAACCTGGCCTAAATCTGCATTTGTAAGACCTGCATCCTTCATAGCGTTCTGTACCGGTACTGCAGTTCTCTCTACGAGATCATGTGTTAATTCGTCAAATTTTGCTCTGGTGAGGTTCATATCAAAGTGCTTTGGTCCCTCAGCAGTAGCTGTGATGAATGGTAAGTTAATATTTGTAGTAGTTGCGGAAGAAAGTTCCTTCTTTGCTTTCTCGGCAGCCTCTTTTAATCTCTGTAAAGCCATCTTGTCGGTAGAAAGATCAACACCCTCTGCCTTCTTAAACTCATCGATCATCCACTGTGTGATCTTGTTATCAAAATCATCACCACCAAGATGTGTATCACCGTTGGTAGATAATACTTCGATGACACCGTCACCGATCTCAATGATAGATACATCAAATGTACCACCACCAAGGTCATATACCATGATCTTCTGTTCTTTTTCGTTATCAAGGCCATATGCAAGTGCTGCTGCAGTAGGCTCGTTGATGATACGCTTTACATCCAGACCTGCAATCTTTCCGGCATCCTTGGTTGCCTGACGCTGTGCATCGTTGAAATATGCAGGAACTGTAATAACAGCTTCTGTAACCTTTTCTCCAAGGTATCCTTCTGCATCAGCCTTTAATTTCTGAAGTACCATAGCGGAAATCTGCTGTGGACTGTACTGTTTGTCATCAATGGCTACTTTATAATCCGTACCCATATGTCTCTTAATGGAAGAAATCGTCTTCTCAGCGTTTGTAACAGCCTGACGCTTTGCCGGCTCACCGATGAGACGCTCTCCTGTCTTTGTAAATGCTACAACGGATGGTGTTGTTCTTGCACCTTCCTGGTTTGCAATAACGGTAGGTTTTCCACCTTCCATAACAGCTACACAGCTGTTGGTTGTTCCTAAATCAATACCAATAATCTTGCCCATTTTCTTATCCTCCTATATTTATCAATTCATTGTTTTGTTAACATGTTTATATTTTTACCATCCATAACAGATGGGAAAAAACTTATTCACTTACAACAGCTACCATACTGTGGCGAACCACGGTATCTTTGTACATATAGCCTTTCTGAAGTTCCTGTGCTACAATGCCAGGTTCAAACTCTTCGCTCTCCACCTGCATGACTGCATTATGAAGATCCGGGTTAAACTCCTGTCCGACTGCCTCAATTGGTTTCACTCCAATAGAATCGAACTCTGTCATCAGTTGCTTATATACTTTATCCATACCGGTGACAAAAGCATCATCTTTCTGTTCTTCCGGTACTGCTGCAAGTCCTCGTTCAAAATTGTCCACGATTGGAAGTACTTTCTCAATTATGGACTTTGCACCCATGTCAAACATTTGGGATTTTTCTTTTTCTGAACGCTTACGGAAATTATCGAACTCTGCCATCTGACGTCTTAAGCGATCGTTGAGATCTTCGATCTGCGCATCTTTTTTATCTTTTTTCTTCTTTTTGCCAAAGATGCCATCTTTCTTTTCTTTTGTATCTGTCTCTTCCGAAGCTGCTTCTGTATCCTGTGCATTTTCTTTCTCTGCAGAATCCTCTGTTTTTGTTTCCTCTGCACTCTCCTCAGCCGCTTTGTTTTCTTCTGTATCTACTGTCTCTTCAACGACTTTGTCCTTTTCTAATTCTTCCGTGACATCCTTGTTATTTGTCTCTGCCATGTTTTACCGCCTTTCTATGAATCCTGCTTGTTCTTTTCAAATATTCCATCCAGCTGGGATTTCAGATTTTTCAAATTATCTACTACATTTTCGTAATCCATACGTTTCGGACCAACGATTCCGATGGTTCCTTTCACGCCTTCCCCAAGATCATATGTTGCAGTAACAATACTGCAGTCTTTCATGGTCTGTACCGGGGCTTCATTTCCTATATAAACCTGAATACCATTTCCTTTCTCTTTCTGATCATCGGAAAGGGATTCTGTCACAAGGTTCAAAAGTTCATCTTTTTCCTCAAATGTGGAAAGAAGATTCGTTGCACTTTCCGCATCCGACAACTCCGGATACTTCAAAATATTCGTTGCGCCGCTGGTGTAAATCTGTAAATCTTCGTTTTCGCTGAGTGTCTGCGCCAGTGCATCTAACACATCACCAACGATCGTACTGTGGATTCCTGCCTGCTCCTTTAGCTTTGCAATCGTGCCAAGGTTGATTTCCTGAAGTGACAATCCATTGAGCGCTGTATTTAACAGAATGTTCAATTTCAGGATTGTCTCATTGTCAAGCTGTTCCTCGACCTCTATCATCTGATTCTTTACAATGTTACTGTTCAAAACAATAACTGCAAGAATATGAGATTCATCCACATTTGACAACTGTATAAATTTAATCTTGTTCGTGCTGTAAGTCGGCGCAGAAACAAGTGTTGCATAATTGGTATTATTGGCAAGCATTTTTGCAACCTGCTTCAATACCTGATCCATCTTCTCCGTCTTTTCAATGACGAAGTCTTTCATCTCTTTTACTTCCCGATCCTTCTCTTCCATCAGATGATCGACATAAAACCGATATCCTTTATCGGAAGGAATACGTCCGGCAGAAGTATGAGGCTGCACGATATATCCCAGTTCCTCAAGATCTGACATCTCGTTACGGATGGTTGCTGAACTTAAATTCAAATCCGTATACTTGGAAATGGTTCGCGATCCAACCGGTTCGCCCGTTGCCAGATAGTTTCGGATGATTGCATCTAATATTTTTACTTTTCGTTCACCTAACTGTTCCTTATCCATTCCCATTTCACATTCTCCTGTAATCTGGAATCTTTATTGTTAGCACTCATTTATTTAGAGTGCTAATATCGTTCTGGTATTAAAATAGCACCAAGGGTTTTTCTTGTCAACACCTTCGTGCTATTTTATTTTTATTTTATACTTTTTTTATATACACTTATAATAAAAACTGAGCCATCACATAATTGGCAACATCCATTCCGCGATCCGTAAGCTTGATTCTTCCTTCACGCTGCTGAATGAGTTGCTGATCTTTCAATTGGCGTAACACTTCCGGATATACCGCTTCAATCGGCATACCAAACGCATCCTCGAAAGCCTTGCGTGTCACCCCCCCGGTCAGGCGTAATCCGAGGAACATAAATTCCTCCATCTGTCCTTTGCGGGTAATGACATTAGCCTCGGTGTGAAGATTTGTTCCAAACCAGTGTCCTTCCGGTGCAGGCATGCCTTCTTCTCCGGCAAATGCCTCTGGCGGCAATGTTGTGAGCTTTCCACAGATTTCATTATACTCATACAGTTCTCTTGTATTCGAATAGCGTACATTATCGATTAACGATGCAGCTCCCAAGCCAAGTCCAAGATAATTTTCTCTTACCCAGTATCCAATATTGTGCTGGCACTCATAACCTGGTTTTGCAAAATTGGATACCTCATAATGATGATAGCCTGCCTCTTTTAACATACTTTGCGTTTTCTTTAAGCTCCTGTATACCTCATCCTCCGAAGGAAGTTCCTCCGTTTTCATTCCGGCCTCCTGACGCACTACATCGAATTTATAGCGGTCGTAAAAAGGAGTTCCCTTTTCAATAATCAATGAGTACGCAGAAATATGTTCCGGTTTTAGACGGATGACTTTCTGCAATGTCTGGGTAAACTTTTCAACTGTCTGATGTGGCAGCCCGCTCATGATATCAACATTTATATTATGAAAACCGAGATTTCTCGCAAGCTTGTATGTTTTTAAAAACTGCTCAAAGGTATGAATTCGCCCAAGTGACTTTAACTCATCATCATTTGCCGACTGCATGCCGATAGAAAGCCGGTTGATTCCTACTTTTTTATAAGCTCCGAATTTTGCGATTGTGACTGTTCCCGGGTTACACTCGAGCGTAATTTCCGCATCTTCCCTCACATGAAAACTTTTGTAGATCTGTTCCATCACAGCAATGAGAAGTTCCGGTTCTAACCAGCTTGGCGTACCGCCTCCAATATAAATTGTAGATACCTCATAAGACTGCATCAACTCGCCATAAAAGCGAATTTCTTTCAGCAGTGCATGTACATACTGAATCTGTGTCTTGCTGTCCGCTGTAAAAGAAAGGAAATCACAGTAATCGCATTTCTTCACGCAAAAAGGAGTATGCACATATAATTCTAAATTATTCTTCATATTCATTAATCTTCGTCCAGTTTCAGTACACTCATAAATGCCTCCTGCGGCACTTCTACGGTTCCGATCTGACGCATACGTTTCTTACCTTCCTTCTGTTTTTCCAGAAGTTTCTTCTTACGGGAAATATCACCGCCGTAACACTTGGCAAGCACATCCTTACGCATAGCCTTAACGGTTTCACGGGCAATAATTTTTCCTCCAACGGATGCCTGAATCGGAATTTCAAATAAATGTCTTGGAATTTCTTTCTTTAAACGCTCACACATTTTGCGGCCTCTCTCATAGGCGCTTTCTTTGAACACGATAAAGGAAAGAGCATCTACCATCTCACGGTTAATCAGAATATCCAGCTTAACCAGTTCTGAACGCACATAGCCTTTCATCTCATAATCAAACGATGCATATCCACGGGAACGGGACTTTAACGCATCGAAAAAGTCATAAATAATTTCATTGAGCGGCAGATCATATTTGATCACTGCACGAGTTGCTTCTATATAATCCATGCTGATATAAATACCACGACGCTCCTGACACAGTTTCATGATTGCCCCGACGTATTCGCTGGTCACCATGATTTCTGCTGCCACAAACGGTTCTTCCATATATTCAATCTCTGACGGATCCGGCAGATTAGACGGATTGGTCAGATCAATCACCTCGCCATTTGTCTTATGCACCTTATAAATTACGCTCGGTGCTGTCGTTACAAGATCCAGATTAAATTCTCTTTCCAACCGTTCCTGAATGATTTCAAGATGCAACAGGCCCAAAAATCCACATCGGAATCCAAAGCCAAGTGCCAGCGAAGTCTCCGGCTCATAATACAAAGAAGCATCATTAACCTGCAGCTTTTCTAGCGCATCACGCAGATCCGGATACTTGGCAGAATCTGCCGGGTAAAGTCCACAGTAAACCATTGGATTTACTTTCTTGTATCCTGGAAGCGGTTCCGCACACGGACGCTCACTGTCCGTAACAGTATCACCCACCTGTGTATCCCGTACATTCTTGATACTTGCTGCAATATATCCAACCATTCCAGCCGATAATTCATCACATGGAATAAACTGCCCTGCTCCAAAATAACCAACTTCTGTAACAAGATCCTCTGCACCGGTAGCCATCATTTTGATTTTTGTGCCGACTTTAACAGTACCTTCCTTGATACGGCAGAATATGATGACACCTTTGTAGGAATCATATATTGCATCAAAGATCAATGCCTGAAGCGGCGCTGTCGGATCTCCGGTCGGTGCCGGGATTTTGTGCACGATCTGTTCCAGTACATCTTCGATATTTAATCCTGTTTTTGCAGAAATGCGTGGCGCATCGGCCGCTTCAATTCCAATCACATCCTCAATCTCCTGCACGACTTCATCGGGTCTTGCACTTGGCAGATCAATTTTGTTAATTACCGGCATCACATCAAGGTCATGATCCAGTGCCAGATATACATTGGCAAGTGTCTGTGCCTCAACACCCTGTGCCGCATCCACGACAAGGATTGCTCCATCACATGCTGCAAGGCTTCGGGAAACCTCATAATTAAAATCCACATGTCCCGGGGTATCAATCAGATTAAAAATATATTCTTCTCCATCCTTCGCATTGTAAATAATACGAACAGCCTGCGACTTGATGGTGATACCACGCTCACGTTCGAGATCCATGTTGTCAAGTACCTGTGCCTGCATCTCGCGGCTGGTCAGTGTACCAGTCTTTTCTATAATACGATCTGCAAGCGTAGACTTGCCATGATCGATATGGGCAATAATGCAAAAATTACGAATTTTGCTCTGATCGATTGACATATAGTTCCTCCTGCCATCTATTTCAATGGCTCATTCTCTTCGTTATTGACAAAACTTAATTATACGGAAAAAATCTGATTTTTTCAAGATTTTGTTCACTACATAATCGGCCATCTGCTAAAAACTTCCTGCTTTACGGAATCATCCGCAAAACTTGCAGCAAGCGATGCCATATAGATTTTCTGGCACATTGCCTCCTTAAACATCCCTGCATCAACCAGTCTCATATACTCGTCCGTACATGTCGTATCGCTCACCGTGCGATTGTCCGTATTAATCGACATCGGAATTCCCGCTTCGTAGAACTTTTTAAACGGATATTCCTCGATGGAATTGATCGCCTTGGTCTGTAAGTTGCTCGTTGGGCAAAGTTCCACGCCAATCTTCTTATCCGCACAAAGCTTCATCAGTTCCGGGGCGTCCTTCATAGCGATTCCGTGCCCGATTCTTCTTGCACCATACTCGATTGCCGTCTGAATGTTAAGCGTGCTACCGCATTCTCCCGAATGAATGGTAAAAGGCATGTCATTCTTTCTTGCCCACTCAAAAAGCTCACGAAACCCGGATGTCGGATATGCTTTCTCATCTCCCGCGAGATCACATCCCACAACACCGGATCCGAGAAGTTCTCTTGCATCTTTGAGCATCGAAAGATTTGTCTCCTGATCAAGATTCCGCATCGCGCAAACCAGGATTCCCGTATGGATATCGCGTTTTGCCTCGGCAGATTTTAATCCTTCATTCACACTCTCAATGATCTCTGTAATTTTCAGTCCCTGCTGCGTTGAAAAAGAAGGGGCAAATCGTACTTCCAGATACTTTACCTGCTCCTTTGCCGCACGAAGCGCAAGTTCCTCCGCCGCTGCGCGAAGCCCTTCCTTCGTCTGCAGGCAGCGAAGCGGCAGATCAAACCGCTTCAGGTAATCTGCAAGAGACGGACAGTCCATCGGCGCCGTCAAAGCCTCCTGTAACTCTTCCTTTGTATATTCTTCGCCCATATCGGCAAGCAGCTTCTGTGTCAGTTCCACACTCATCGAGCCATCCAGATGACAGTGCAGCTCAATTTTCGGCATATTGTATGCGATAAAACGATTCATCATATGTTTTCCTCCAGATTCTTTGGTCCAAATCCCATCGGGAATAATTCTTCCAGTTTATATATACAATATTCATGTTCTGATTTTGCCAGAATAATCGTAAATGTAGCCGGTTCACAAAATTCCATCATCACCTGCCGACAGACACCACACGGCGCACAATAATCCAGCTGACCGGCATCCTCCGCTCCTCCAACGATTGCTATCGCTGCAAAATTGTGTTCTCCTTCACTGACCGCTTTAAAAAACGCGGTACGCTCTGCACAATTTGTCGGTGTATATGCGGCATTTTCAATATTACAACCTCTATAAATGCGACCTTCTTTTGTCAGCAGCGCCGCTCCCACCTGAAAATGCGAATACGGCGTATACGCCATACGCCGCGCCTGAAATGCTTCCCTGATCAGTTTTTCTGTTTCCATCTCTTTTGCCCCTTTGCAGTTGAATATCAGACCACTTAAATATACATCTATTATAAGCTGTTTAGCCGTCTGATTTCAACACCTTTGCAAGGATATCTGCAAGCGGTTCCATCGCATTTTCCGCCTCTTCATATGTATTGGTCTGCGCCCCCACTTCAACCAGAAGTGATTTTGGACAAAAATGCATATTATAGCGATACCCCTTCAGATAAATACGCCGCGTAAAATCCGGATAATACTCTGCCGCTGCAAGCTGCATCTGAAAAGAAAAAGCAAGATTATCCGCAATATACGGATTTTTCAGATAAGCAATATCTCCTGTGGCTGTTGTCCGGCTCAATCCATTAAAGAACATGATCTGTGCCATCTTTTTCCCATTTTGCTCCGTAACAAGATGTGTGCTTTCCGCCACACCATCCCTATGTAAATCAATCACCACCTGAATCGAAGGATTTTCCTCAAGAATTTTCTGCAGATTTGACGCCGCTACAGAATATGCCCTGTCACGCTTTCCCACATCATACTTTCCTTTATGATGCAATACCTTAAACCCTTTTTCTTCGAGCAGTTCTGTCAGCCGGTCCCCCACACCGATCACGGAAGTCTTTGCATCTCCCGCCTTAGAGTCTTTATATCCTTCCTGGGAATGGGTATGATAAATCAATATCTGAGGGCCATCGCCACTGGTATCAATTTTCATATTTTCCGAAAGCAATGCATCGACATTCAACTGATCCCTATTGATCGTTGTCGTATTATCCACCTGATAAAATGTCTGACGCAGATAATCAAAATCCTGTAGTTTTTTACGATTGATTTTTTCTTTTTTCCCCTTGTCCTTTTCTTTCTTTTTCTTATTCTTTTTTCCAGTCTCGTCCACTTTTGCGGTTTGCAAAACATTCTCCTGCTTTTTTTCAGAATCTGCATATGTAGTTTTTTCATTATCTTTTGCCTGCTGATTTTCCGTAAGAATCTGTTTTGCCTGTTCATTTTCCTGAGCCGCAAGATTTTCGCAGGCAAGCACCCCCTCTGCCTGCGATTCATACCAAAGCACCTCTTCATTGTATGCGATTGCCGGATATATACTGGCCGTTACATCCCGATACATCCCCGGCACTCCTTCCTTCTGAGATTCAATGAATGCCGGGGCATAGAGATTCAGAACTCCGTTATAAAATTTTATGGACAGATTCTGTCCCATGCTTTCTACCATTCCGTCTGCATGACGGCAGAGGAAACTCCAAATCAAAGAACTACTTATTATAACAATGCAAAACAGAATGCACTGTCTCCACCGTGCTCTGGACTTTCGCAAATTATCACCACCTCGAATAATTATATGCCCGCATTTTCCTCCTTATTCCCCAGCAATGCAATATTAAGTCCTTCCGACAGAAGGAAACTCAACTGCTTGATTGATTCATCGATGTTCTTTGGTGTAACAAACAGCTCATTCAATTTCGGTGACAAAAGCCCATGTGCCAATTCCTGCCTCTGCTGTTCATCAAGTTTCTCCAGATCCTGGCAGGACGATGCCTCCGCTTCAATCAATTCACTCATCGCATCTGCAACAATCGTGGCTGCATTGACAACGGTCGGCACACCAAGCGATATAACCGGTAGTCCAAGACTTTGTTCATTGATGGCATTTCTGTGATTTCCAATGCCGCTTCCCGGTGTAATACCAGTATCCGTCAACTGGATTGTTCGTCCAAGGCGTTTGACATTGCGCGCCGCCAGCGCATCCACCGTAATGATCAGTTCCGGCTGCGTCTCCTTTACAATTCCTTTTAAAATTTCCACACATTCCATTCCAGTCTGTGCCATCACTCCCGGCACAATGCCACTGATTCTGCTGACATTTTCATCCGAAAAAGCATAACGCCCAAACTCATTTATGATATGGCGCGTGATAAACATATTATCAACCACCTTCGGTCCTAAGGCATCCGGTGTCACCTCCCGGTTTCCCAGTCCCACCACAAGTACAGAAACATCAATTCCCGTTTCCATATTTTCACTTATTTTTGGGAATTTGCTCTTTGGAAGCATATCACGCAAAATCTTTGCCAGTTCCATCGAAATATCCCTGTGATATCCGGCATCTTCCTCAATCATCTCCGGTGCCTCAATCGTCACATAAGTTCCTTTCGGCCGCCCCATCGCTTTTGCCGCATTTTCCGTATCGATAACAACCGTACTGACAATAATTCCATTTTTCCTTTTTTCTTCAAAGAAACGAATTCCCCTTACATTTCCTCTGTCCTTTTTTAAGCGCTCCTGCGATTCTAATGCCAGATCGGTACGAATCGGATAACTTTCCATCAATACACATTCCCTCCTTTTATCAAGATAAGCAAATACTACATGTCTGTTTCCAAATATAACTTAATTTTTCCCATTTTTTTTAAGAATATGTATTGACAGCAAGACAAGGTTGGCATATTATATTCTAGTATGTTTGCGATGGAGCGTCCGTGTCTGTTTCACCGCATAATATTTGTTATTTAACATTACTTAAAACGATTATATTTGAATTTGGAGGTGTACAGATTGGCTAACATTAAATCTGCTAAGAAGAGAATTTTAGTTACTCAGACAAAGACTGCAAAGAATAAGGCTGTTCGTTCAGAAGTTAAGACAGCAATCAAGAAGGTAGAGGCTGCTGTTGCTGCTAACGATAAGGCTGCTGCAGAAGCTGCATTCAAGAATGCTTCTTCCGTTATCGAGAGCGCATGCTCTAAGGGAATTTACCACAAGAACAATGCAGCTCGCAAAGTTTCCCGTTTAGCAAAATTAGTAAACGGTGTTGCTTAATTTGTTTTAACTATAATCACCCTATAAATATAAAAGCACTCAGTACCGTCATGCTGAGTGCTTTTTTGTTGTATAAAAATTACTTTTGAATTCTGAATCGTTATAAACGATTAATTCTTTCTGCTATATGCCACAATAAACAATTCCACCGCCATCTGGTCATTCATATGTCCTGTTTTTACTGCAGTCTCATACTCTACCCCATCCTTTATCGCCTGTTTCAACTGCTCCAGCGTAAACGATCTGCACTGCGCCTGATATTTGCGAACTGCCCACTCCGGGCATCCGGCTTTGGACGCAATTTCTTTGTTGGCAAATCCCTGATTCGACATGGACTTGACGATCATAAGCCGCTGAAACTGATTGGAAATCAGATAAAGAATACGCATCGGTGCCTCTTTTAATGCCAAAAGATCATAATACAGATCAAGCGCGCGTTTCTGCTGATGTGCTGCAACCGCATCCACCATATCAAAAATTTTATTCTCCGTCTGTTCTGTTGTGACAGCTTCCACATCTGTCACATCAATATACTCTTTGTCCAGAGTGTAGCAGAGCAGTTTTTCCAGTTCCTTGTCTATATTCTCCATATCCGTTCCTGTTTTCTGAACGAACAGCGCATAGGCATCTCCTGTAATATTTTTTCCATTTCTGCGGATACGGCCATTGATCCAACGCGCCAATGTCTCATCGGTCTGTCGTTTGAATTCCACAACACTTCCTATTTTGTTGACTGCCTTGTACATTTTTGTCTTTTTATCAATTTCTTTCTCCACAAATACAAAGCAGGTTGTCTCCGGCACAGATGCCATATAATCCGCCAGCTCCTCCGCACTCTTTTTGAACAGCCCACTATCCTCGATCAGAATCATACGACGGTCTGCAAAAAAAGGCAGTGTCTCTGCCAGATCGATAATTTCCTTCTGATTGATATCATTACCCTCGAAAGAGGAAAAGTTCATCGTATCAGCCTCGGCCACCATTGCTTTCTTTAACTTGTCGCGGTACTGGCGGATCAGATACTGCTCCTCTCCGTAGAGCAGATATACCTGTTTTAATTGTCCTGTTTTAATGTCGTTATCAATTGTTTTCATGAATTGATTATATAATAAACCGTCACAAAATTGCAAGGTGTCAAGGTGCCGTAACATAACCATCGCAGATCAGCTTTCCATCCACGATTCGCACACGAATTCTTCCATATTCTGTTGTACAGTAAAAAGCACTTCCGCTCGCCCGAATGCGGTCACAGGCCTCCGCGCTCGGATGTCCATACCGGTTATTCTTTCCTGCAGATGCAACCGTGATCTGCGGGCACAGTGCCTGCATCCATTCCTCTCCGTTCGAAAAGCGGGACCCATGATGATTTGCCTTATAAATCTGCACATGTTCTACACACGCTCTCTCTAGAATTTCCTTTTCAATCTCCGATGAAATATCTCCGGCGAACAAAGCTTTCACACCACCTTCTTCATAACAAAGCACCAGACATTGCTCATTGATATCCTCGCTTTGCACCATTGCCTGCGGATAGAGACATCGAATGGTTGCATTTTTAATGTATAAAGTTTCATCCGCTTCCATGTATTGCACGACCGTCCCTGCTTTTTCTGCCAGCCTTGCCAGACTTTTTGTTTTCTCTTTGTTCTTTACCGCCTCTGCAAATAATAACCGCTCTACTGGATAACCGGATGCGAGTACTTCCTCAAGACCGGAAATATGATCTGCATCCGTATGACTGACAAACCAGCAGGAAATTTTTCGAACCCCCTTTGCTTTCAGGAACGGAAGAATGCGATATTGTCCTACATTTTTTATATCGGTGCTGCCACCATCCACGAACATTGCCACACCATTGCCCGTACACAGATAAATGCCATCTCCCTGCCCTACATCCAGAAAATCAATCTCAAAACTCTTCTTCTGTGGCCAGACCAGCACAAGAAACAACATCGCAAGCGGCACGAAAATATGTACAGCTCCTGCCAGCCATTGCTTTATTCTTTTACATATATTCACCTTGCCTGCATCAGAATCGTTCGTAAATCGCAATTTTCCATACTGTTCTTTTGCAAGCTGTGCTTCTGCTAATTGCGATTTCCGATACAACACGAACAGAATGCCCACAAGTCCCATATAATATGCAAGCATCTGCCACATGTCCGGCTTTCCAGTAATATACTGTGCCCCCGGAAGTCCGATAAATAACCGGCACAACTTCTCGTATCCCCACAGAATCCACCCACAAGGTACAAGAATCCATTTTGCAATGCCATAAGACAGCAGTCCGATAGTTGCGCCAAAAACTCCCAGTTCCATCAGATACTTTACAAGCGCAAGAACAAACAGATTTAAAATTATCGCATAGACTGGTATCTCATAATAATGATATGCTACAAGTGGAAGGGTAAAAAGCTGGATTGACAGACTGATCCACAGGGCTTCTCTCTGCGCTTTCCACTTTTGTTTCAGGACATTTTCTGCTTTTCTCTCCTCCTTTTGTTTTCCAACACAAAACTTTACATATTTAAGAATTACCTCCTGTCCTGCACCTACCCCCAACACCGCAGCTACCGAAAACATAAATCCACTATACCCCGTCAGGAACGGATTTTTCCACAACAAAACAATAATCATGGCTCCCAATGCACTAAGCATGTCATAATTTTGTCCAAGCAGATCTGCAAGCAAATAAATACACAACATTCCCACTGCACGAATCGTTGACACACCATTTCCCGTCATGATGGCATATGAAAGCATCATAGCAGCTGTAATTGTGACAGAAACCAGGTATGTCTGTCTCAGTTTGTGTCGCAACAGACGATACAAACCCATGCCCAGAAAAGAAACATGCAGTCCAGAGATTGCCAGAATATGGGATATACCGGCTTTCTGATACAGGCTTTTCACTTCCACATCAAGTCCGCTTTTTTCACCAAGAATCATAGCAGAAAGTACAGCACCATCCTCCATGCAGCTTTCTATATTTTTCTTCAGCCGCTGACGGATATTTTCAAGAATTATACGATACCTATCCGGTTTTCCGTGTACCGCAATCACGTGCTCCACCCAAATGCCAAAATCAATTTTCTGGCTCTGGTAAAACTGTCTTGCATCGAAAGCACCCTCGTTCGGTGCGACATCAAATAATGAAATTGTTCCCTCTACAATAAGGATTTGTCCGATGGAATAATCATCGGAAGAAACATATGCTATCACATCATTGGTCTGCATATGCTGTTCAGACAGACTGATCGTACAGTCCGTTAGATAATAATAAAAACAATGCGCCTTTTCTTCAATACGCGTAACTCTCCCTGCAAGACGAACCTGTTGTTCATCCTGCATGCTGTCCAGATAATTCTGCCGAAATGCTGTCTCCCGGCACATACACAACATGCCAAGAAGAAACAGAAGGGGAAGGCCTGCCGCAAACACTACCTTTCGTATCCCCTTCTCTTTCCATGGTTTTGCATAGATAAGTAAAAATCCTGCAAGCACAATAGCTGCTTTTACTTGTCCAGACAGGATTCCCACACAAAACATTACCGCAAGCAAAAGAACCGGTCTTTTACTCACTCTGTAGAATCCACCTCTTCCTGTCCATTCTCTACAATACTCATATCTTCTTTGTACATCGGTGCCAGATCATACGTATACCGGCACTTTCCACTCGTATCACCATTGATAGAAATCTGTACCTTGTCAATGCTTGACAATTCTGTCAGCGAATCTACGATTGAATACAATACGACCTGTTCGGAAATTTCCTGATTCTGATTCAGGAACGTCTCGTCCATATTAACATAGCAAACTCCATCCACCACTGTAATTGTAATCAGCTTTGTTCCTGTCGGAATCGTGGCCAGTTTCTTTTTTGTCTTAGGACCTTCCATCAGCTGCTCCATAACAAGTTTCTCAAGAGAAATGTTGGAACTGTAATGAACCTCACGGGTTTCCGGAACAAGTTTTGTTCCATCCTTGCTCGAAAAATAAAGCGTCAACGTCGTCTTCTGGCTGGAGTTAATCTGTTCTCCCGGATTCTCCACAAAACTGTCTTCGCTCATGGAGCCTACCGCATTCTTACTACTGTTGAGAAGCGGTTCGGACTCCACCGTAAACATGACATAAGAATATTTCTTGATCTGTAACAGTGTCTTTACAATAGCTGCTCTTGTGAGAACTTCCTGCGTCGGACTCATATCGTAATACTCTTTGCTGAAATCGACCGTAATCTGATATGTCGCAGTACTTACGCCAAGCACTTTTACCTTATTGGGAATCGTCTGACGCAAAGACGCATCCTGCGGCCGCTTTTTTAAGTCTTTCAAAAGCTCCTCCATTTTTTCATCCTCCTGCGAGGATTTTAACTCAACCTTCTCCGGTATGATTCTGGTAACATCTGCATTCAGATAAAACACCTGATACTCACCGGTCTTTTTCTCCTTACCACATGCACTCAGCAACACAAGTAAGCATACACACAGCAGGAGTATTGCACATATTTTCTTTTTCATAAGCATCTCCTACGCAATATAGTTCAAAGGAATTCGCACATCAAATGTCGTTCCCTCACCCAATACCGAATGTACTTTGATTGCACCCCGGTGCATCAAAATAGAATTACGTGCGATGGCAAGTCCGAGTCCCGTTCCACCAATTTCGCGGGAATGTGACTTATCCACACGATAGAATCTTTCATAAATATGTTCTAAGGATTCTTCTGGTATACCAATTCCGGAATCCTCTACTTTCAAGTAAAAATACTGATGATCCGCATTGAGGGAAACATGTACCCACCCCTCTCCATCGTTGCGATTATACTTGATGGCATTCTCCACCAGGTTGGTAATCGCAAGTGTAATTTTCACTTCGTCAACCTCCGCCGTAACCGGACGGAAACTTTCAAGTACAAGCTCTACTTTCTGCTTATCCGCAATCGGCTGCAAACGCTTTAAAATCTGTTCTAACAGTTCATTGACATTAACCGTCGTAACGTTCAAATCAGCTGCAGACTTGTCCATTTTTACCAGAGAAAGCAGATCATTGATGATCTTCGTCTCACGCTCAATCTCATTGGTAATATCCTCCATGAACTCCTGATACAGTTCTACCGGTGCATCTGGCATTGTATTAATGGAATCTGCAAGAACTTTCATTGATGTCATTGGTGTCTTTAACTCATGAGACACATTCGAGACAAATTCCTGCCGGGAATCGTCCATAACTTTCATCCGGCTGAGCATCTGGTTAAAACGATCACAGATTTGTGCTGTCTCCGTGTAATTGTTTACCTGAAGACAATCATCTCCATATCCTTCCTTGATTGCACTGATTCCTTCCGAAATCTTTGCAAAAGGCTTCAGAAAATGCAGCACCATAAGTACACCAAAGAACACCATTGCGACTGCCACAATTACAACAATAATGGTTGCAATCTGCCGCAAATATCCCTGATTGATCTGGATATTATCTGTGGATACGCTAATCAACATCACCCCAAGCACCTTGTCACTGCTGTCATTGGGATTACTGATAGGAATTGTCATCTCGATATAATGATTCTCCGAATCATAATGTGTAATGTCCTCCCCCCGGAAACTGCGAATAACCTCCTCAGCAATAATCATCTTATGATCATCGAGATTATAGGTATCACAATATACACGGAAGTTACGATCAACAATTATCACACGTCCATCGTAAATTGTTGTAAGCATATCAATCTGCGCCTGAATCGTGCTGGATTCCACCTCTTCATCCATATTCATATAATCACTGGTTGCTATCTGATTTGCCAGAATTTTGGCCTGACTTAGAATCTCACTCTCGCGAATGGATACCGCTCTGGACTCGTAGGAATTTAACAGTCCTGCTGCCAGAATAAGACTCGGTACAATCGCAAGAACAAGAATAAAAAGAATCAATCGAAATTTTAAACTTTTAAAAAAAGCAAGTAACTGTTTACTCTTTCGCATGGGAAACCCTTTCTACTTCTGATTATAGTAGTATCCAACACCCCACTTGGTATGCACATACTTTGGCTCACTTGGATTTGCTTCAATCTTTTCACGCAGACGACGCACATGTACATCCACTGTACGCACATCTCCCGGATAATCTTTTCCCCATACAAGACCAAGCAGATCTTCTCTACTATATACCTTATTTTCATTCTTGACCAAAAGCTCCAGCAAATCAAACTCTTTTGCTGTCAGATTTACTTCCCTTCCAAGAATAAAAAGTCTGCGGCTGTCCATGTCCAGTCTCAAATCTCCCTTGTTAATTTCAGAACTGTTTACTTTCTTCTCTTTGTTTCCAGATGTACGACGCATGATTGCTTTGATACGCGCCTTTACCTCCAGAATATTAAACGGCTTTGTGATATAGTCATCTGCACCGTACTCCAGTCCAAGAATTTTGTCCATATCATCGCCCTTCGCAGTCAGCATAACAATCGGCATATCAGAAAATTCACGTATTGCCTGACACACTTCAAACCCGTCCATTTTTGGAAGCATGATATCCAAAAGAATCATATCATATTCGTTCGCCTTGGCCATAGCCAGAGCTTCCTCACCATCGTATGCACAATCCACTTCCATTCCATCCTGCAATAAACTAAAACGGATTCCTTTTACAATTAACTTCTCATCGTCAACTACGAGAACTTTCTTTGCCATATTACACCTCAATCAACTGCTATATTGTCTTTCATTTTTTCAAAAAGTGCCGTTTTGATACCGGAAACTTTCATAATATCTTCGGCCGAAACAAATGCTCCATGTTCCTCCCTGTAAGAAATAATCGCTTCCGCACGCGCCTGACCGACGCCGGGAAGTTTTATAAGTTCCTCTATTCCTGCCGTATTGATGTGAACTTTTCCATCTTCCGGTTGCGCAGACTTTTCTTTGCCGGTCTCTGTAGATTCCAAAGACTTTGCCTCCGCCTTCGTTGGAATGCTGTACATGCTTCCATCAGTAAGTTTCTCCGCGAGATTCCATGCATCTTTACTCGCGGATTTTTTAAATCCACCTGCTGCGTCCACAGCATCTGCGAGCCGAAGCCCGCTCGCTAATGTATAAACTCCGGGCTTTCTGACTGCACCGCACACATAAACTGTGACAGATTTTTCCTCTTCCGGCATCTCACTCACCTGCTGCGTATCACATACTTCCTGTTGTCTCTCTTCTTCCAGATAAACAGCCGTATCCTTACCGGATCCACATCCGGTAAGGATTCCTATACACATCAGGATCATCAAACACTTTTTGCCAATATATCTCATATTTTCCCTTTCCTTAAATTAATTCAGAAAGGAGTCTCAATGCATCCTCTATTTTAACGACTTTTTACATTTATTACAAGTATATTTTTTTACGCCTCTTTTACAGCAAGAAGTGCTTTTTCCAATTTTTCGATCATTTCGTCCACATGCTGTTTTTCAATCACAAGTGGTGGAACAAAACGAAGTACATCTGCTCCGGCAGTAATTACGATCAACCCCTGCTCCAAAGCTTTTGCAGAAACCTGTCCAACCGGAAGGGTACATACAAGTCCCTGCATGAGACCTTTTCCTCTTCTCGCGGTAAGAAAATCGTATTTTGCCACTAATTCATCTAATTTCTGCTCCAGATACGGTGCCACTGCATTGACATTATCAAGCACATTCTGCTTTTCGAACAGGTCAAACACTGTAGATACAGCTGCTCCAACGAATGGATTTCCTCCATATGTTGTTCCGTGATCTCCAGGTGCCAGTGACTTGTCTGCCACCTTCTGTGTCATGAAAAATGCACCGACCGGAACACCGCAACCAAGTGCTTTTGCACAGGTCATAATATCCGGCTTCACACCATAATTCTGCCATGCGAACATCTTGCCGCTACGTCCCATTCCACACTGGATTTCATCGAGAATCAGCAGAATATCTTTCTCGTCACAAAGTTTGCGTACGCCTTCGATAAACGCCTGCTCAGCCGGATAAATTCCGCCCTCACCCTGGATAGTCTCCATTAAGATTGCACAGGTCTTGTCTGTCACAAGTTCTTTTACACTTTCGAGATTGTTGAACTCTGCAAATTTCACACCCGGCATCAATGGCTCAAAAGGCTCCTGATAATGTGCATTACCTGTTACAGAAAGTGCTCCGATGCTTCTTCCGTGGAAAGAATGCTTCATTGCGATGATTTCATGTCCCGCATGACCGTCTCTGGTATATGCATATTTCTTTGCAGCTTTGATTGCACCTTCAATTGCCTCTGTTCCACTGTTCGTAAAAAAGATACGATCCATCTGACTCGCTGCAAGCGCTTTCTTTGCAGCCTCAATTGTTGGAACATTGTAATACAGATTGGATGTATGAAGCAGCTTATCGATCTGTGCTTTCAGTGCATCGTTGTATTCCTTGTTTCCATATCCGAGTGCACATACGGCGATGCCCGCTGCGAAATCCAGATATTCCTTCCCGTCCGTATCATAAAGATGAACACCCTCTCCATGATCTAACACCAGTGAAAAACGATTATATGTATGCAGAAGTTCCTTCTCTGCAGTATTGATATATTCCTGTTTGTTCATTTTTTTATCCTCTTTCAATCTTGACACTATCTCCGTTGCTGCTTACTATGCCTGTTCGTTGTAAAAACGGCCCTCTCCATCTCCGAGAATTGCTGTACCGATTCCCTTATTGGTAAAGATTTCAAGAAGCAGACAATGTGCGATTCTTCCGTCCAGAATATGTACGCGGGATACGCCATTTTCGATTGCATCAATGCAGTTGTTTAACTTAGGAAGCATTCCGCCACCGATAAAACCATCTGTAATCAGCTTTCTTGCCTCAGAAACTGTCAGCTCGGAAATCAGTGTAGACTTATCTTCCGGATCTTTGTATACACCTTCGATATCCGTAAGAAAAGCGAGCTTTTCCGCAGATACGGCACGTGCAATCGCACACGCTGCATCATCCGCATTGATATTGTATGTATCATAGTTGTCATCCATACCAATTGGACATATAATTGGAAGATAATCATTTTCTAACAGATCATAAAGAATCTTGGGATTTACTTCTTTTACTTCGCCTACAAATCCGATATCCTGACCATTGGATAATTTCTTGTCGACCTTAAGGAGACCGCCATCCTTTCCACTGATACCGACAGAACGTACACCAAGTTCCTGTACCATTTTTACAAGTGACTTGTTGACACGGTTCAGTACCATCTCAGCGATTTCCATTGTCGGCTCATCGGTTTTACGAAGTCCATTGATAAACTCCGGCTCCATACCTGCCTTTGCAACCCATTTGCTGATTTCCTTGCCACCGCCATGCACGATGATTGGTTTAAAGCCAACCAGCTTGAGCAATGTAACATCCTGGATTACATGTTCTTTTAATTCTTCGTCAACCATGGCAGATCCGCCATATTTTACTACAATAATTTTTCTGTTAAAACGCTGAATGTATGGCAAAGCCTCAATCAGTACCTGTGCTTTTTCCATTACTGCGTCCATATTCTGCTCGTTCATAATTCTCCTCGCTTTTCCTGTTGTATCCATCTTACTGATTGAACCTTGTAATATTTGCCTCGTTCAACGTAAAATCATAATAATTTAAGTCCTCACGGAAATCCCATCCGGCTTCCTTCCAGAAATGGTTTCCAAGTTCATTGCTTTTGAAGGCGATCAGACAGACTTTGTTAATTTTTTCTTCCTGCAGTGCCCGCATGCATGCAACCGCCATACTCTTGCCGATGCCATGTTTTCTATAATTTTCATGTACGCAGACATGATACAGACAGCCTCTTCGTCCATCATGTCCACACAGAATTGCTCCGACAATTTTACCCTCTGACACTGCAACCATACTGGTCGTAGGATTTCTCTTTAAAAAGCGTTCCACACCTTCTTTTGAATCATCAATGGAACGGATTCCGAAACCGTGAATCTGCATCCACAGCGCATATACCTCGTCATAGTCGTCTAGTGTCATCGGCCGAATTTTATACTCTAAATCACTCATTGTTCACCTCATTATATGGAACATTTCAATTACTTAAGGAAACATCGGAACCATCTTCAGGCCTTCTGCTTCATCAAGCCCAAAGAGTAAATTCATATTCTGTACTGCCTGTCCTGCTGCGCCTTTTACAAGGTTATCCAAAGCACCCATCATAACAATTCTTCCGGTACGCTCATCAATTACAAAATTGACATCTACATAATTGCTTCCCTCAACCCACTTTGTTTCCGGGCATACGCCTTTTTTCAGCACACGGACAAAACGTTCCTTTGCATAATATTTATCATATACTGCCTTAATCTCTTCATATGTCGGATAAGTTCCGTCTGCTTTCTTATTCAATGTTGCGTACTCTGTTGCAAGAATACCACGGTTCATCGGTACAAGATGCGGGGTAAAATTAATCACGATTTCTTTGCCTGCTGCATATCCTAACTGTTCCTCGATCTCCGGTGTATGTCTGTGTGTTGTCACACCATAAGCTTTCATACTTTCATTTACTTCACAGAAAAGATTCGGTGTCTTTGCTCCTCTTCCGGCTCCGGAAGTTCCGGACTTTGCATCAATGATCAAGGTATCCGGATCAATGATTCCTTCCTTTACCAATGGATAGGCAGTCAGAATAGAACAGGTAGTGTAACAACCCGGATTAGCAATCAGTCTTGTATCTTTTGTCACCTTGTCTCTGTTGATCTCGCATAATCCGTATACGGCTTCTTCAATAAACTGCGGACTCTTGTGTTCGATCTTGTACCATTTCTCATAAGTAGCAACATCTTTGATTCGGAAATCGGCACTCAGATCTACAATCTTTACTTTACTTAAGATTTCCTCGCTCAGTACACCTGCTAAAAATCCCTGTGGTGTTGCAGTAAAAATCACATCAACCTGGGAAGCAAGTTCATCCATATTGTCATCCAGACACTTTGCATCTACGATTTCAAAAAAATTCTGATATACATCTGCATAATTCTGATCGATGTAGCTTCGTGATCCAAACCACTTAATCTCCGCTTCTTTATGATTCATTAAAATGCGTACCAGCTCAGCGCCTGCATAACCGGTAGCTCCGATAATACCTACTTTAATCATGTGTTTCTTCCTTTTCTTCTATATAATATGATATGAGGGTCAAAAGGTATTTTGCCCCTCATTTATGATTAATCAGATTACTACATGCTACGCATTCCCGTAATCTGACTCCACCTCGAAATCCGCTAATTTTCTGCGTTTCAGCAGTAAATTGCTACTTTCTCGGTGTAGTGCGGGTCACTAAGGTATACATCGAATTGCATGCAAGCATGCATCGATGATACCTTTTGACCCTTTAATCATATTATAGTTGCTAAAAATCGACATGTATTGTATAGTAAATACGTTAAATGGCAAATCAATAGCATATCGCTGAATTTTCCATGACAAATAAAATTGAATACATTGCATAACCGCTTCCCTTTTTATATAATGTAAGGGCATAAGCTTATCAAGTTGCCAATGCCGCAGTATATTGTATTTTATAATGGCACAGAACAAATCCCAGATGATCACACGCTTGTGTTATCAGATGCTTTTGAAAGTGATCCGACTGCGAACGAGATGGAACCAGCATTGGAATGCAAAGCGCGGGTAATGAATGTCAACAGTGGACATAATGCGGAGCTGATGAATAAGTGCAAACGATTAATGCATTATTCATTGTTTATTGCAAGAATCCGGCAGAATACCAACAATGGAATGTCAGTTGAACAGGCAATTGATGAAACTATCACATATTGCATTGATCATGACATCCTCAAAGATGTTCTGCTGAAAAATCGAAGCGAGGTGCGTCATATGCTTTTAACAGAGTTTGATGAAAAGAAATTTGCCAAGTCCATGTGGGAGGAAGGACACGAATCTGGTTACTTAGAATGTCGCGATTCAATTCTTAAGATCATGGATGAAATCAACAACGGAAATGATACCGTGGAAAAACTGGTTGCATTAGGATATGATGCAACACTTGCCCAAAAAGTATTGGAGAAAAAATAAACCGGAAACGATTATGCAATGTTGAATGGGAAAATTCATAAGAAACACGACTCCAAAAAGCTGTAAAGACAAATGCTTTACAGCTTTTCTTATATCATTCATCTTTTGTCATTACTTTCACCATCGTTTCTTTTATCATGGTTTTTCATTCTAAGTTCATTAATTCCCCAGGCAAAAAATGGAAATGCACCTGCAACCATAATAGAAATCAGTAAATAGATTACATCAATTTCTTTTTTCCCAATACAGAAGGCTACGAAAATACCAATCATGATCATCGCAACTCCACCAAAATGTTTTACATAGTATTTCCAAAACCCGTCTTCTCTCTCCACAATCCATTTGTCTTCAAAATCAAGTTCCTGTTTTTTTCCCATATTGATAACCTCCAACTTTAAACATCAACCCCATTAAAATTGCCTTCGGCCGGGCTGACACTATCCTTTAATTTTTCGCTTTTAAAGCAGCCATTAATTGCTCTCTTGCTTTATTCTCTTCATACATTGTAATGGCTTCCTGGTCATATTTCAAGTCGAACTTCACACGAATATTCCCCCGGTTTTCAATCATGCTTTCTGCAATATAATACAAATCCTCTCGTACCTTTTCAAATTTCTCTTCGGTGCTTTTCCAGATATTATAATCGAAAACATAATTGCATGCCAAAACCATATTTCTATCATCGTCCCATTCTTCTTCTGAAGCATAATATGTTGGATACAAATAAGGAAAATCTCTCATAAGTTCACCCGGGCGATTAATATCTTCTAAATATAACAAGGATATTACTGTTTTTCCGTTCGTGATTTCAAAAAGCATCTGATTCTGTTCATTCCATACTAATTTATATATGTAATTAATCATGCCTGTTTTTTCTCCCTTTGTATCAAATGGTTCCATCTTTTGTCAATAGTTTCTTTTAGCCCATTCGTTTCCATACCGTACATATTGTATAAATATTCTAGCAAATCAAATGGTTTCTGCTCCAATCGAAAATCCTCATAGTATTTACAGACATTTTTATCATAACAAATATTAAAATTTTCATCAGGAATTTCACTATCTTCCATGAATTTTTTGACAAATTCATTTAATTCGTTTCGTTTTTCTTTTGCTTTATTTCCCCATTTATATAAAAAACTATGATTTAAGACATATATTGCCGCCGAATGTTGACCTTCACACTGCCACAAAAGCGCAACACCTTCTCCTTCATTTTGTATATAAAACAGTAAATTACCATCACAGTTCCACTCTAATTCATATATCCAGTTTACCATATTTAATTACCTGTTCCGCTCTTAATTCTTTCCTTATTCTCTTCATAGAAATTCTTAATTATGTTGATTACATCTTCTCCATCTTTTTCTTCCATTCTATAATATACATTATCGATTTCACAAAGTTCACTTGATACCAATACAATCGATTTTGATGTATTGCCATACGAAAAGTCTATACTATAACTCCAACCTGAACCTGGTTCTTTATTTATTATTCTTTTACAATCGATTACACGACATCTGTTTGTTAAATCACTAATTTCTTCTTCCGAAAGATCTAACATATTACCATTATTTCCATTAACAATCCTAACAGAAGTCACCTCATTCGGCTCAACAGAAATCATACTTGTCTTTCTATAAAACAACATCATAAATATTACTATGCTTATAAGTATCACTGCAATTATAAGCATTGCAATTTCTATAATGGTTTTTTTCCTCATTCTCTATCCCTCCATTAGCATCATCACATATACCCAATTTCATTTTCATTCGTTCCTTTTATTATACAAGATAATCAAACAAAAAGAAATTCCATTTGACGGTTTTATTAATTATAAAAATTGCATCTATTTATACACTCTTGAAGCACTTTGCCAGAGCCGCAATTGTACACACGACCGCCGCCACAATCGCAAACAAAAGCAGCGCAATTTTTCCGATTGCAAGCGTTGCACACATAACAAAATCGATCACACAGCACACCACAAATTTACAAAACAAATTCAGAAACAATTCCTGCCTGCAAACATATCCTCTACGAAAAAGTACGCTCTCGTTTTCATACATGGAACAATTGTAATTGAATACAATGACCACATTAATCACAATCGCAATGCCCCAAAACCACTCTGGCAAATAAAGTCCACACACACTAATCACAAGACTAATCAACAAATATGAAATCAGCTTGTCCTTATTTGCCACAACGCGCGCCAACTCTTTGTGCAAATAAAACGCAAAATCATTGTCATAATAGCGTAAGCACCACTCTGTATGTTTCTGTTTTGCCTTTCCAGTTAAACTTTCTGCCACCTTCTGAATTCCACTTTCCTCGCTTGGTCGAAATGCAACCCCGGAAAACCTTTGTCCAATCAAATAAGTTGTCTTGTAAATTGGAAGAATTTCTTCATAATTTAACTTTTGAATACGCCAAAACAGAATTTGAAATACAGCTGCGAACATACATGCTGCGCCCCACAACGACCACTTCATAATAATAATGACCAGAACTGCTATCATAAAATCAATCCATCGACTACCAAAACGATTTCTCAAAAAAATCCACAAATTCACTCCTGCATTAAGAAAGGCAACTTCTATGTAAAAGCTGTTATCAAAAATGCATCCCATTCCCAACAAAAATGCACTTGCACACCATAACTTTCCGCCAAGCAGAAGCTTATATTGTTTCAACGAAATAACTTTCAGTTGGATTAATTGATAATCAATCACGATTCCTTGTGTCGGGTTCAGAATTTTTAATATAAGATACAACATCACCAGTATATGTACATAAGCATATTTATCCACCTGCAAAAATACTTGTTGTAATTCGCTCAGACTGTTTCGATAACAATATCCGGCATAAATGACCGACACTACAATTCCCACAAGCAAAATTGGTTTTTGTGCGCAAAAACGCTTCACCCTTCGAACCTTTTCCCTGACAAGAATTGAAAATAGACTACGCATAACTTTCTCCAATCATACGATTCACATGCTCTCTATCAATCTTTCCAGTCACACTTACAATCTCATTCGGCTTAAAAATCAGAAACTCATCACAGATTTCCTCTAAAGATTCGATGTCATGGCTGGAAATGATCATGCAACGCTTCGCCTTTTCCTGCACACAATACACCAACGCCTGCTGCAGCTGCACTGGATCAAGACCATTAAAAGGCTCATCAAATAGTAGATTCTCATCATGTCTGAGAAATGCAATCATAATCATCATGCGCTGAAGTGTCCCCTTCGACATTGCCGTAGGGTAATAATTCAAATACTCCGCCATATGAAAATGCCGCAGTAATTCATTGATTTTGCGTTCCGCCTCGTCCTTCTGATAGTTTTCTATTTTACAGATCAGCCAGAGATGTTCCTTCAATGTAAGATCGTTGTAGTACACGGGCTCGTCCGAAACATAATAGATATTCCGCATCAGATAGTCCCGGTCGGACACATCTCCCGCGTCCGTACTCAGCTTAAGCGCATCCGCCTCGCAGAGCCCACTCATGCACTTAAGAATGGTTGTCTTACCGATTCCGTTTCTTCCGATCAACCCGTAGATCTTCCCATTCTCAAATGTAAAATGCCAGTTGGTAATAATGTTTTTACTGCCATATGCTTTTGTCAAATTTTCAATACTAATCATCGTTTATCGCCTTATATAAAATTTCTTATTTTTTCTTTTTTAAATGAATTATATCTCTAATCATCAATATCATTGTTCCGATAGTCCAAATCACACTTGAACTTAATCTAACAATATCGTGATTAGCAATACAATAAATCATATTACCTAAACTAACAATAAATAATATAATCCATATTACAATACTGATTTTTTCCCACATACACTCTATCCCTTTCACTTATTTATCGTAAATTTTCCGGTCCAACCTTTAGGTCCTTTCATACTTTTCCCATTCCACGATTTGAACTCATAAAGTGTTTGTTGTTGTGATATAACATATTTGGACACATGCACATATTATAGTTAAAGTAATGAAAATTGTCACTATTTTAAATTTACAAAATTTCATTTTCTCTTCCTTTTAACATACTCATATTTCCTTTCCAAAAGACAAAAAGGAATTCCATTTGACGGTTTTATTCATCAAATAGAATTCCCAATGTTATTGTTCAGACGCAAGCTTGGCACATGTCCTAAATACTTTATTACATGATTTTACCTTCATCATTATTTGTTTTTTTATTAAAATATTTAGCAAGTTTAACAAAAAAAGTAATTGTTAATACTAAGCTTATTATTCCTATGATTAACATAAATGTATCAAAAATAAATTGCACAGCTATCATCCTCTCTATATGATTAATCATAAAATCCTATCAATTCTACTTATGTCCAGCGACATTAATACGTATCAATGCCTTGTGGAGTGCATACTCTGCACGCTTCAAATCGAGATTCTGTGACTTCGCAGCAATTCGTTCTTCTGCACGCTCCTTCGCGGCTTCCGCACGATTGATGTCGATTTCATCCGGCCATTCGGCAAGCTCCGCAAGCAGCGTAACTTTCTCGCCGAGAATTTCTGCAAATCCTGCATGGACGGCTGCAACTTTCTGTTCATCACCGTTGTGTATGATCACAACACCGGGTTCAAGGACGGTGGTCAGTGGAATATGATTTTTGTACACTCCGATTTCTCCATCCGCCGTATTGAATTCCAGCATATCTGCCTCACCGGCAAAAAATACACGATCCGGTGTGATGATCTCGACCTGAAATAAATCTTTTCCTTCTGCCATAATACCCCTTTCCTGCCTTTGCAAATTTTTACTTTGCTTTCGAATAAGACTCTTTTACATCGTCAATCGTTCCGGCATTGAGGAAGTAACTTTCCGGTACATCATCGAGTTTTCCATCCAGGATTTCGCGGAAACCACGGATGGTCTCGGCGATCGGCACGTATTTTCCTTCCAGTCCGGTAAACTGTACAGCTACCGAGAACGGCTGGGACAGGAATCGCTGTACCTTTCTTGCACGGCTTACAACAAGCTTATCATCCTCAGATAATTCGTCCATACCAAGGATGGCAATGATATCCTGCAATTCTTTGTACTTCTGTAAGATTTCCTGTACTTCACGGGCAACCTTAAAATGCTCCTCCCCAACAATACGTGGATCAAGGATACGGGAAGTAGATGCCAGTGGGTCAACTGCAGGGTAAATACCAAGCTCTACGATCGAACGGTCCAATACCGTTGTTGCATCCAAATGCGCAAATGTCGTTGCCGGAGCCGGGTCTGTCAAGTCATCCGCAGGCACATAGACTGCCTGTACAGATGTAATAGAACCGTTCTTTGTGGATGTAATTCGCTCCTGCAATGCGCCCATCTCCGTCTGCAGTGTCGGCTGATATCCTACAGCGGATGGCATACGGCCAAGCAACGCGGATACCTCAGAACCTGCCTGTGTGAAACGGAAAATATTGTCGATGAAAAGAAGCACGTCTTTTCCACCTTTGTCACGGAAATATTCTGCCATCGTAAGTCCGGTCAACGCTACACGCATACGGGCTCCCGGTGGCTCATTCATCTGTCCGAATACCATGGTCGTCTTGTCGATTACGCCGGATTCTTTCATTTCGTAGTAAAGGTCATTTCCCTCACGGGTACGCTCTCCTACTCCGGTAAATACGGAATATCCGCCATGCTCCGTCGCAATATTGTGAATCAGCTCCTGGATCAGTACGGTCTTTCCTACACCCGCACCTCCAAACAGTCCGATTTTTCCACCCTTTTGATATGGGCAAAGCAAATCTACGACTTTGATACCGGTCTCAAGCATCTCCTGTGAAGTTGCCTGCTCCTCGAATGATGGTGCCGGTCTGTGGATCGGCCATTTCTCCTCGGTATCCGGAGCTGCGATTTCATCAATTGGATCACCCAATACATTAAACAGTCTGCCCAGTGTCTTCTCTCCAACAGGAACAGAGATCGGGGCACCTGTTGCAATGGCATCCATACCACGAACCAATCCGTCGGTTGGTCCCAAAGCGATACATCTTACTGTATCATCACCCAGATGCTGAGCCACTTCCACAACCAGTCTTCCGCCATCTTTTAACGGCACTTCGATTGCTTCGTTGATCTCAGGCAGATGTCCTTCCTGGAATTTGATATCCAGTACGGCACTGATAATCTGTGTGATTTTACCAATATTATTACCTGCCATTTATTTTCTCCTTATTTTTTACGTTGAAATTGCATTTGCGCCCGCCACAATTTCGGTAAGTTCCTGCGTAATGGAACCCTGGCGCGCGCGATTGTACTTCAGTGACAGATCACTGATCATTTCTTCCGCATTGCTGGTTGCTGAATCCATTGCCTGCATACGTGCACCGTTCTCACTGGCTACCGCCTCAACGAGTGCTCCGTAAAATAAGCTCGTCACATATTTCGGAATAATCATATTCAATGCCTCTTCCTCATTTGGCTCATAATTCATCAGAACATTGGAATCCTCTGCGTCCTCCGGATCGATTTCAACCGGAAGGAGTTTGATCATCTTTGCTTCCTGACTTACTGTATTCTTAAAATGCGTGTATGCCAGATAGATTTCTCCTACTTCTCCGTTTGTAAATGCTTCGAGTACCTTGTTGCACAAAGCCGCCGCATCCGGATAGGTCGGAGCTTCCATCATGTAAGAAGCATCCAATGCAATGTGATAATCTCTCCGTCCGAGTGCCTCTACACCTTTTCCTCCTACGGCATAGATGTCGAGATCTTCTTTCGGAAAATCACTGCCTGTAATCAGTTTGACAATGTTGGAATTATATCCACCTGCCAGTCCTCGATTCGAAGTAATGACAACGATTGCTTTTCTTTTGGAATCGCCTGCCTGCAAATACGGATGATTGATATTGCCACTTCGTGCCAGCATGGAACTTACGGTTTTGTACATATAATTGAAATACGGGCCCGTCTGTTCCGCACGGCTTTTGGCTTTCTGTAGCTTAACGGTTGAAACCAGCTTCATGGCTTTGGTGATCTGCTGCGTACTCTGTATGCTGCTTTTTCTTCGCTTTATGTCTCGCATGGAGGCCATGTCTTACCACCTACTTTCTGCCATTATCGGAAGGATGCTTTGCATTCTTCGATTGCTTTCACCAGCTTCTGTTCTGTCTCTTCATCCATCACTTTCGTTGCTGCAATGCTTCCCGGAATCTCCGGATATCTGGTATCGATATAATCAAAGAGTTCATTCTGGAAACGCAGAATGTCTGCTACCGGAATGTCCATAAGATATTTCTTGATTGCTGCATAAATAATGATAACCTGTTTCTCAACCGGCATCGGCTGATACTGTGGCTGCTTTAAGATTTCCTTCAGACGCTCGCCCTGTGCCAGCTTCTCGGTCGTATCGGCATCCAGTTCCGAACCAAACTGTGAGAATGCTGCCAGCTCACGGTACTGTGCCAACTCGGTACGAATCGGCGCTGCGATCTTCTTCATCGCCTTGATCTGCGCAGAACCACCTACACGGGATACCGAAAGTCCGGCATTAATTGCCGGCCGGAAACCTGCATTGAACATCTCTGTCTCCAGGTAAATCTGACCATCCGTGATGGAAATAACGTTGGTTGGAATATAGGCAGATACATCGCCTGCCTGTGTTTCGATAATCGGTAATGCAGTTAGGGAACCGCCACCCAACTTATCAGAAAGTCGTGCTGCACGCTCAAGGAGTCTTGAATGCAGATAGAAGACATCTCCTGGATAAGCCTCACGTCCCGGTGCTCGTTTCAAAAGCAGGGAAAGTGTACGATATGCAGCTGCATGCTTACTCAGATCATCGTATACAACAAGGACATCTTCGCCATTTTCCATCCACTCCTCACCGATTGCACAGCCTGCATATGGTGCGATGTACTGCAATGGCGCAAGCTCACTGGCAGTCGCTGCAACTACGGTCGTATATGCCATAGCTCCGTATTCTTCCAGTGTCTTTACAATCGTTGCAACGGTGGAAGCTTTCTGTCCGATTGCGACATAAATACACTTCACACCCTGTCCCTTCTGGTTGATAATGGTATCCACAGCAATCGCTGTCTTTCCTGTCTGACGGTCTCCGATGATCAGCTCTCGCTGTCCACGTCCAATCGGCACCATGGAATCGATTGCCTTGATACCTGTCTGCAATGGTGTATCTACGGATTTTCTTGAGATGACACCGGATGCTACACGCTCAATTCTACGATACTTATCAGTATCTACCGGACCCTTGCCATCGATTGGCTGTCCCAGCGCATTTACGACACGACCAAGCATAACATCTCCGACTGGTACCTCTACCACTCGTCCGGTTGTCTTTACCGTGTCACCTTCATTAATATTTTTCTGAGAGCCAAGAAGTACGGCACCTACGTTGTCTTCCTCAAGGTTCATGACCATTCCGTAGACCTCTCCTGGAAACTCCAAAAGCTCTCCCTGCATTGCGTTCTCCAGACCATGGATACGTGCAATACCATCTGCTACCTGGATAACGGTTCCCACATCTGCAACTTCCAGTTGGGAAGCGTATCGTTTAATCTGCTCCTTGATTACGGAACTGATTTCTTCTGGTTTTAAATTCATGGAGCGCACTCACCTACTTTCAACTGTATTTTGGATAATTCGCGGGTTAAATCATACAGTTTTGTCTGAATACTGCTGTCTACCACGCGGTCTTTGATGCGGATAACCATGCCGCCGATCAATGCGGCATCCACATCGTAATGCATTTCAAATTTCACATATTTTGTTGTCTCAAGCAGTCTCTTTTCGACTGCTGCCTTCTGCGCATCACTCAGTTCCATGGCAGAAGTTACATAGGCGGTTCCGATATTTTTGTACTCTTTGACCTGTTCCATGAAGTACGTAAAAACGCTCTCAATCTCATTGTAATGATCCTTCTCTACAATCATTCGCATCAGACCTACAAGTTCATCCTCTACCTGCCCTTTGAAAATATCTTCGATCAGTTTAACCTTCTCTTCTTTATCAATCTTGGGATGGTTCATCAGCCGGGTCAGATCCGGGTTCTCCTGCAAAGCGACAGCCACAGTCCGGACTTCCTCAAACATGGTGTCAATGCGGTTCTCTTCCACAGCCAGCTGGAACAATGCATCCCCATATATTCTGGATACTAGCTTAGCCATGTTGATTCACCCATCTCTTTCAATGTCTCATCCACAAGGGAATCCTGGATACTGGTATCAATGGATGCTGCCACAACTTTCTGTGCCATCATAGCTGCGATGGTAATCATCTCCTGCTTCATATCATCCATTGCGTGCTTTTTCTCCAGTTCTGCTTCCTGTTTGGCATGTGCAATAATGCGGGAAGCTTCCTCTTTCGCCTCGTCAATGATTTTGGTCTGATTCTTCATCGCCTTCTGTCTCGCATCGGCAAGAATCACTTCAGCTTCTTTGTCAACTTCTTTGAGCTTTGCCTCATATTCTGCTTTCAGGGCTTCGGCACTCTCTTTGTCTTCCTTCGCACTGTCAATATCATTGGCAATCCGCTCCTGCCTGTCTTTCAACAGTTTCCGCGCCGGATTAAAAAGCAGATATGACATTGCAAGTACAAGGAAAAATACTGCAATTGCCAGTAACGCTGTATCGAAGAGCAACTGTGGATCAAGATTAAATAAAAATGTCTGTTTAGCTAACACTCCTGCTTACTCTCCTTTCCTTCTTTATAATGAGACACATCTCCGATATGCCTCAAGGAGCACACCACATGAAAAAATCGCTTCGCGATGCGGTGTACGTAGGAGACACATTTTTAATGTGTCTCATTATCCTAACGGATGAACGAAAAGTAAAAGCATGGCAACAAGCAGACCATAGAGACCGGTTGTCTCGGCAACGGCCTGTCCCAAAAGCATGGTAGACATGATCTGTCCTCTTGCTCCCGGATTACGTCCTACTGCTGCAGCACCATGTCCGGCTGCGATACCCTGTCCAATACCAGGTCCGATACCTGCGATTACTGCAAGTCCTGCACCGATGGCGGAGCATGCTCTAATTAAATCCTGTCCTGAAATATTCATATAAAAATCCTCCTTAACCATATAAGATCTTTTTGTTAATAGTACATCAATTCGCTTCGCGAATGCAATTTGCGTAGGACATGTATCTTCGATACATGTCATCCATCACAAGCCTGTGATACATAAGTCATAGTCAGCATACAGAATACATATGTCTGAATTGCTCCGGAGAACAAATCAAAATATACATGCAATGCTGCCGGCCATACGATGGCCAGTTTTCCAAGTAGTCCATATACCAGTGCCATGATAACGGTTCCTGAAAGTATGTTTGCGAACAAACGCAGCGACAGGGAAATCGGTATCGCAATCTCACTGATAATGTTGATTGGCGCCCAGATTGGGAGCCATGGCGGTAATGGTGAACACATTCCCGTCCAGATTTGTTTTGCGCTCTGATGCTTAACTTTGCAGACACGAATCATAAAGAATGTTATCAGCGCAAGCGCAAGTGTTGTGCCGTAATCGGCTGTCGGCGGCCGGAGTCCTACAAGTCCGGAAATATTACTCATCAGTATGAAAATAAAAATCGTACTGATATAATTTACGAACTTTGGAGCCCATTTGCCCATGGTGGATTCCACCATATCATCTAACTTTTCTACGATCAGCTCAATGACGTTCTGGAAAGCATCGGGTTTGTCCGTTGCATGCTTCAGCTTCCGGTTTGCAATGATTGCAAAAATCAGCATGATTGCCATAACAATAAGAATGCACGCATGACTGGTCGTAATCCAGACTTTCTGCCCGAATACCTCCACCTGAAAAATCCCATGGATCATAAAGTCAATGTCAGCTGACATTAAAATCCCCTGATTCACATAGTCACCTCCTTTATATTTATTTTTATTCCACTATTTCTTCGTCAGAAGCTGCATCACGTCTTCCAAACAATCTGCCCGCTGCTTTTTCAAAAAGCGGCTGAAGGTAGGCTCCTATCTTTAGTCCCAATACCCCAAGAAAAGCGGTAAACAGATTCCCGAAATGAAAATAGCCCAATATAATTAACAGAACTGCCACAACGAAGTACCGTAGCAGGCACTTTGCGATAATTCTGCGATTGGCATCTTTGCTCTCGCCCATGGATACTGCATCCCACAGTACACTTGCAATATGAATCGCAAGTCCGACTGCAATCGCTATTCCATACCACAGGCCTATGGAATAAGCGGCTTTATCTTCTACAAACCACACCCCGGCAAACTGAATCACCAACCCGTATCCGATGATTGTTGCAACCAATCCCGGTAATGCATCGTTTAATCTTCTCAGCATGTGTACGCCCCAATCCTGTCTGGCAGCATATACTGCCTATTTTTTCATTAATTTTCTGGCCATCTTGTATATATTGGTAGATCCGGCCAAAGCACCGATAAAGAAAAACGGAATCATCATCCATGAAATTCCTGTTTTTTCCCCAAGCCAGATACCAAATATCGAGCATAAAAAAATAGGAACAAGCATATTGATTCCAAATTGAAATACCAATATCAGTGCATTCCATACCTGTTTATTATCTTTCTTCATGGCTCCCCTTTATACTTTCTCGCAACTATATTTTATTATACCATTTTTCGTCGATTTGTCCATAAGAACTGGCTTTTGCATAAGCTTTTCGTCAATATGTTAACAAATTTTACCAAAACTTCGTATAAATGACAAAAGGAGCCCTACATTACTGCGCTTTCGTGCATATGTATTGCTCCTGTGTATGTCTCTCTCTAAAATTATTTACTTTTAAAGTGTTTCCTATGCTACAACCCCAACGAAACATTTCTTCCTGTATGCTCATATCTGCGCAGCGTTACCCCTGCGGCACGGAGCATTTTCTTGGAAGCCATGACTCCTGCGGTATCTGCATATTTGTCACTGTCATATACAACTTCGCGAATGCCCGACTGAATGATGGCCTTTGCACATTCGTTACATGGGAAAAGCGTCACATAAATGCTAGCTCCCTCAAGGCTGCCACCGCGATAATTCAGTATCGCATTCAGTTCACTGTGCGTTGTATAAAAATATTTGTTGTCATCTCCTTCCCGAACCCACGGAAATTCATCATCGGAACATCCGGTCGGGAATCCATTGTATCCCATCGATAGGATTTTGTGCTCGGAGCTTACGATACAGGCTCCCACCTGGGTATTCGGATCCTTTGAGCGCATGCCCGAAAGCATCGCGATTCCCATGAAGTATTCATCCCAACTGATATAATCCTGTCTCTTCGTGCTCATATTCTACACCTCTTTAATATGTGATAAGTTTTCATAGAAAACTTATTTTGTACCAAAAATACGGTCTCCAGCGTCTCCAAGTCCCGGAACGATATATTTCTTTTCATTCAGATGCTCATCAAGTGCACCAATAAAAATGTCAACATCCGGATGTGCTTCTTTCAGTCTCTGTACGCCTTCCGGAGCAGCAATGATGCACATAAAGCGAATGCTCTTTACCCCTTTGTCCTTTAACATCTGTAATGCTGCCACTGCAGATCCACCGGTTGCCAGCATTGGATCTACAACAAATACTTCACGGTTTGAACAGTCAGCCGGAAGTTTGCAGTAATATTCTACCGGCTCTGCAGTCTCCGGATCACGGTAAAGTCCGATATGACCGACTTTTGCTGCCGGAATCATCTCAAGCATTCCTTCCACCATACCAAGACCTGCACGCAGGATTGGTACGACTGCCAGTTTCTTTCCCTTCAATTCTTTTACGGTTGTCTTGCAGATTGGTGTCTCGATCTCTACATCTGTAAGTTCAAGGTCTCTGGTCGCTTCATAGCACTCTAACATTGCCACTTCACTTACCAGTGTACGGAACTCTTTGGAACCGGTTTCCTTTCTTCTCATAATTCCAATCTTATGCTGGATCAGTGGATGATCCATAACTACTACTTTTGCCATGCTCGTATTCTCCTTCGTTTTCGTTTAATTTTTTTACGAGTTTTTTGATTGATTTGCGCAATGTCTCATAGCATAATCCATATGCCGGCAACGCACCTCCATATGGATCTAATATTTCCAGTTCATCGCCCACATAAGACGTAAGCACATGAATATTTTCCGGAATCGCATTCTCGAACTGTTCAAGAATCCGTTCTCTCTGCACCTCTTCCATTGGCAGGACCAGCGCATCTTCCGTCAGATCTTCCTCTGTCAACTGCTGCGAAACAAAACCCTCCATATTGATTCCATTACTGATCAGAACAGCCTCCGCCTTCTGGTTCATCGGTTCTGGAAACTGTACAACAAGTCCGCGGGACACAACCTCTACCGGATGTTTCAGTGAAAAATCCCCAAATATTCCTGCGGCCATCGCTTCGCGGCACGTTCCTGTCTGCGAAACGAAAATAATTTTGTTATATTCCATACTCTGCCCTCTCTTATTCTATACATGTATTACGGTATGTCCGGCCGCTTTAAGTAACCTGTTCATAATCGCCTGTCCAATTCTCGGTGTCTGGAAACATTCTGAATAAATTTCCCCCACATTTAATTCATCACATTCCCTGAGAATTTTATATAAATGCTGCGCAATGGCATCCTCGTCTGCACGTTTTCCAATACAGAGGATCACATCCGCATCATATTGTTCTTTTGTCTCTTCGGTTGCAATGACGGCTACTTTCTTGCCTTCTGCCTGACGTGCTGCTGTCAGCTCATTAATCTTTGCAACGACTGCATCCTGCGCACCGTCCACAATCACCATGTCAGCCTTCGGTGCATAATGCTTATACTTCATCCCCGGTGCTTTCGGCTTTCTTGTATCATCTGCCGCAATAATGCCCGGATCAATGACAACTTCCTCTCCTAACACTTCGGACAGCATCTCCGGGGTAATATATCCCGGACGAAGCACCATCGGTTTGTCCTCGGTCAGGTCAATGATCGTAGATTCAATTCCAATGCCTACCGGGCCTCCATCGAGGATCATTGCAATCCTTCCGGAAAGATCTTCTGCTACATGCTGCGCCTCTGTCGGGCTTGGACGTCCGGATGTATTGGCGCTTGGTGCTGCAATCAGGCATCCGCTTTTACGGATGAGATCGAGCGCTACCGGATGATTCGGCATACGCACTGCCACCGTGTCCATTCCTCCGGTTGTGGCTGACGGCACGGCATCACTCTTCCATACGATCATCGTCAGTGGCCCCGGCCAGAATGCATCTGCCAGCTTTTGGGCCTGTTCCGGAATCGTTTTTGCAACGCGTTCCATATCCGAAAATTCTGCAATGTGCACAATCAGCGGATTGTCCGAAGGACGTCCTTTCGCTGCGTAAATCTTCTTCGCTGCTTCCGGATGCAACGCATCTCCCCCAAGTCCATAAACGGTCTCGGTCGGAAACGCAACAAGCTCTCCCTCCGCAATCAGTTGTCCTGCCTGTTCCATTATATGTTCGTCAATCTGTCTGGGATCAACTTTCTCTATTATTGTCTCCATAACTCCCACACTTTTCATTTCTGTCAAAGACTTATTTTTACCATTCAATCTATTATATGATACACAAAGCATCATTGTCAAATTGAACAAAAAAACGCGCGTTTTGCAAGATATGTCGTAAAAACACGACGAAAAAAGTTTGAATCATAAGACCTTAATATCTATAATATACTTATAATTTCAGAAAAGGAGGATATGTCGTGGAAAAAGTACGTTACATGATTTCCGATGCCGCCGCCATGGCCGGTGTGGAGACACATGTGTTACGTTACTGGGAAGAGGAACTCGATCTGACCATCCCGCGAAATGAGATGGGCCATCGATATTATACACGCGAAAATATACTGGAATTTCAAAAGATCAAAGAATTGAAAGAACAAGGCTATCAGCTGAAAGCCATCCGGATGATCATACATAGTCAGGATGTGGAAAAAGCGCAGGCGCTCTATCGCCCGGATGCAGGCACTTCCGACGGTCATTCTGCGAATGATCTGTTAAATATGCCGTCCGGCTGCCAGTCCAGACATACCTTTGTGTCAAGCCACAAAGATACGGAAAACGGACTGTCCGCCGAGGAACGCATGGCGCAATTCCGCGAACTGATGAGTGACATTGTCGGCCGCGCCATTGCGCAGAACAACGAAGAACTAAGTCTGAGTATCAGTCAGGAGGTGCGAGAGACCGTCTTGAAAGAAATGAATTATCTTTTCCGGGAACAGGAAGAGTCCCAGGAGGAGCGCTACAGAAAACTCGATGCCGCAATCCGTAGCAAACTCCGCAAAAAACACTCGCTTTTTTCCCGGAAAGACAAGTCCAAAAAGGTTTCAAAAGTCAAAGGCGATGCCGTGCCTACTACATAACTTCAAGTACGACTGCCTGATATCCGTCAAGTGTGATCTCTGATCCTTTTACGGATATCCCCTGCAACGCGGACGCCGTATTATCAAGTACGACCTTAGCCTCCCCTGTTGGAAGTGCTACGCGTTGCGGTTCTTTCTGGAAATTGACCAGCACCATTAGGCGCTCTCCACCGAGTGTTCTTGTATAGATAAAAAGTTCTTCATTCTCCGGTTCATCTCCTGTAAATACTCATGTACATGCGAAATCCGTCAATTCCCTTTTCGCACCACCAATTCATCATGTCATAGACATGTTCACGTACCTGTGGATTATCCCAGTTGAGATCCGGCTGTTTTGTGGAAAACAGATGCAGGAAATACATGTCTGTCTGCGGATCGTATTTCCATGCGGAACCACTGAAACAGGAACCCCAGTTATTCGGCTCGCTGCCATCTTCCCTGCCTTTTCGCCAGATATAAAAATCACGGTAAGGATTGTCTACGCTCTTGCGGCTTTCCAGCTTCCGCCACATCCTTGATTCGAACCATTTTCCCCTCTCTTTAACTAATCCGACTCGTACATACTAGCCTCTCTTTGCTGCAACAAGTTCGATATACGTACAGATCATTTTCACAACACCGTCCACACCAAGTGCGGTCTCATCCAGACACAGGTCATAATTGCCTGCCTGTCCCCACTCCTGTCCGGTGTAATAATTGTGATATGCACTGCGCTTTTCATCGGTTTTATCTACAAGACGAGCTGCCTCTCGCTCTGTGCATCCATGTTTTTCTTTAATCGTCTGTACTCGTTTCTTCTTATCTCCGGATAAAAAGACTTTTATGGCCTGCTCATTGTATACATAATTGCCACAGCGACCGATCAGCACGCCCTGCGGCTCAGTAATAACTGCTTTCATCGCTTTCTTTGGAATACTGCGAATCACATCGCTGTCCATATCCATTGCGATTGCCTCTAGGAAATCGCTCGTCTCTTTCTCTCCGAAAAAGGTCGGAAATCGCCCAAACGCATCACTTTTCTCTGCAATCTTCTGAATTTTTTTCTTATTATAAAATGGGATAGAAAAATGCTCCGCCAGCTTTTCTCCTATTTTATCTCCGTCACATCCACATTCTCTTGCAATTGTAATAATCATAGTCTACCTCCATTGCTCCCAATTCACAATTTTACCACTTCTGCCGAATCCCCGGAAAAATCCGGCATTCCTTCCCTGCCTTTTTCCTCTGCTTTTAGACACCATAAGCTGCTGCCGAAAATGAAAATCCTCCCATTCAAGCATCGTAAATGGCTGCTCCTCAGTGACAAGCACCTGGGTATTTTTCTTATGGTACTCCGGATAATGCCCGACATATCCGCAACTATGCAGTTCTTTTTCGACCTGTCTGCGTTTCTGCCGGATCTCCAGATTCTTCGTTTCTCCGTAATCTCTTGGCGGATACGGACTTGATGCTTTCTGTACCAGCTCATATATATGCTGATACAAAGCCTCCCTCTTCGGTGACAGCAACTGCCGGCTCAGATACACTTCCATTTTTTCCGTTGCGTTATTTGCGTACTGCTGCACCAGTGAAATAAATTCCGTATCGTTTACCTCTTTTGCCAGACAAAGTGCTGTCTCCACGCCTTCCTCACGCAATGGAAAATGGTCTGCCATAAGATCATCGACCACCGGAGACCATCTCCGGAATGGGGGAAAATAGATCAATCCCTGCAACGCAATCTCCGTCTCATTGCAATATTCCGGTCCCATATAACGGTATTTGTCCGCCATCGTTCCGACCATATAAACCAGTTGCCGCCACTGTTCCTGTCCCTTTACCCAGAAATGCCCGATTTCATGGTACCGGTAACAGGCCACATGCATCACAAGTGTCTCGAACCATAAGGTGACGACATTGTCATATCCCTGATGTACGATCAGCCCATATCTTCCATCCTCCTGCGGGACAAGCAGCTCCACCTCCGTCACTTCCTGTTCCGGCTGGTAATCACCGCGCCGCGACGCATTCTCCAGCGTAAGATAACACTCCACCGCATCATTCATAATATAGGGAATAATATATTCTTTTCTACCATCCTTTTCCTGTATACAAAGCTCAAAAGAGCCATAATCCAATAACTCACCGATCATGTAAAACGGTTTTGGCATGTCCTCCTGCAACCCCGGAAGAATGGATTTTAATTCATTATAATCTTTCATGTTTTATTCAAGTTCTTTCCGTTCTTTCTTCGATTTCATACTGTCTCTGCCACTTACATTATACGCAAAAAGCTGTAAAATTCAATGCGGATTTTACAGCCTTTTTATAACACTTCTCTTGCCTGTCCGCAGAAAACGCGGTACAATGCAAATCAAATACTACATGCACAAGGAGAACTTATGAAAAAAATCGCTTTTTTTGATATTGACGGTACACTTACCTCAGAAATAGATGGGTCCATTCCGGTCAGCGCAATCGAAGCTATACGCGCCGCCCGCGCAAACGGGAATTTAATGTTCATCAATACAGGAAGATGCTTTCAAAATGTGGAAGAACGTTTCCGTTCCATCGGATTTGACGGACTCGTGTGCGGATGCGGCACCAATATTTACTGTGAGGACAGGGAAATTCTACATGTGTCTCAGACACATGATGTCACTATGGAACTCCTAAAAGCTGCCCAGGACGCAGACTTAGATATTCTTTTTGAATCCTACAAGGAAGTTACCTTTGACCGCAGCCGTCCTTTACATGACTCGGAAGCAATAAAGTTATACCGACAGTTTGCAAGCTTTGATTATCATATGCCGGACCCGAACACAACCCCGGATTTTGCATGTGATAAATTTGTTACCTGGTTCCAAAAGCCCGCACAGCTTGCTGAGTTTCGTCAGGTAAGTGATCAATATTTTACCTGTATTGACCGTGGCGGAAATTTCCGTGAATATGTTCCGCATGGATATAGCAAAGCGACCGGTATCCAGTATGTTCTGGATCATTATGGTCTTCGCAAGGAAGACGCCTATGTCTTTGGTGACAGCAACAATGATCTGCCTATGCTCACATATATTCCAAACAGCGTGGCCATGGGAAATGCAAGTCCAGCATCGCTCTTTGACGAGGTATCCTATGTGACAAAGAAAGCCAGCGAAGATGGCATTTCTGTGGCATTGGAACACTTTGGATTCATTTAAACCGCTTTAAAACAATTTCTTACTATAACAAAAAGAAGCCGCTACATGAATTACTTCATGTAACAGCTTCTTTTGTTTTACCTGTATGTAGCTGTGATTAGCCCTGAGCAATAGCTCCAGTAGGGCAAACACCTGCACATGTACCACAATCTACACAAGCAGATCCGTCGATCTCGTACTGAGAAGCACCTGCAGAGATTGCTCCTACAGGACACTCACCTGCACATGTACCACAGCTAACGCATGAATCAGAAATTACGTATGCCATAATAGAATCCTCCTTAAATAATGATCATTATTCGCCTCATTGGCTTAAGGATATTCTAGTACAAACCCCAAAGAAGTTCAAGAGTTCCGACAAATGTATTTAATTTGATGCATGCGCACATATTCCTAATTCCAGGTAATAAAATGATAACTGTCAAGTACCTGAAAGAATTTTGCCAGTCTTTCGTACAATGGATTGGCTTTCTCTCCGAACTGCTCCTCCACTTCTTTGCCAATGGCGATGATGTCTTTCTCACCATCCATGATTGGCCAGACAAAACTTCCCATTTCGTCAAGGTGAATGTGCGTAACCTTTGGCTTGTGAAAAAATTTCTGTGCCAGCCGATTGAAAAAGCCGGTATTTTCGATATCCAGTGTAACGATTCCTTTTTCGTCCTTCGCCCATGCAATGGCTTCATGACGCTTTGGTTTTCTTTCCAGATAATTTTCCTGTTGATCTTTGTTTGTTTTTTTCTTCATCTCTATTTACTTTCTTTTTTCTTCTTCCAAAAAGAAAATTTCAGTACCAAAAGAATAATCAGTGCAAATACAACCAGACTTCCGATTGTAGCTACCGGCTCAGAAAGGTTGAGCTTTCCGGACAAGTCGATAACCTCGTCAATCTTAAATACAGCAAATACGGCAAGAAGGATACCAATGATACCTTCACCTGCGATCATACCTGAGCAGTATAGCATACCATCGCTGATTATACGCTCCTTGTCTTTCTTCTCCTTCTTAGACTTCTCAAAGGCAAGACGGATAAGTCCACCAACCATGATGCATGCGTTCAGCTGTACTGGAAGGTATACACCAATTGCGAATGGAAGTACCGGAATTCCAACAACTTCTACTGCAATAGCAAGGAATACACCGATGAATACCAATGCCCATGGAAGGTTGTTGTTCATAACACCCTCGATGATCATCTTCATCAGCATTGCCTGTGGAGCACCAAGCTGCTCGGTACCGAATCCCCATGCAGAATCTAACAGATACAGTACACCACTGATTGCAAGACCTGCTGCGATAACACCGATGATCTCACCGATCTGCTGCTTCTTTGGTGTTGCACCAAGCAGATAACCGGTCTTCAAATCCTGTGACGTATCACCAGCAATAGCTGCTACAATACAGATGATAGAACCGATAGCGATCGCTCCCTGCATTCCGTGGATACCAGAATCACCAGTTGCCTTCAGAATAATTGTTGCAATCAAAAGTGTTGCAATTGCCATACCGGAAACCGGGTTATTGGAACTTCCTACTAAACCAACCATTCTTGAAGAAACAGTTGCGAAGAAAAATCCGAAAATAACTACGATCACTGCACCCAGTAATGAAACCGGGATCTGTGGAAGTAACCATACAAGGATGGTCAGAATTGCAATTGCTACAAGGATGATTTTCATGTTCAGATCCTGATTGGTACGAACATTTCCACCCTCTTTTGTTCCATTCATGCTCTTTAATGCATCACGGAAAGTACGTACAATAAGTGGCAATGACTTGATCAGACTGATGATACCTCCAGCTGCGAGTGCACCCGCACCGATATAACGAATATAACTTCCCCAGATAGCGCTTGCTCCACCGCTTGCAAACATCTCGCCAATTGGAGCTGTACCAGGATAAAGTGTAAGATCCGATCCAAATAATACGATTGCCGGAATCAATACTAACCAGCTGATGATACCACCGGCGAACATATAAGAAGAAATTCTAGGTCCACAAATGTAACCGACACTCATTACAGCCGGATAAATCTGTGTTCCGATTTCACCTGCATATCCCTTTACGCGGATATTAATTTCACTTGGAACAAGTTTCAAACCATCGATGATGAATTTGAATGCTCCTGCGATACCCAGTCCTGCGAATACAGTTGAAGCATTTGCTCCTCCCTCTTCACCTGCTAAAAGTACCTCTGCACATGCAGTTCCTTCCGGATATGGAAGCACTCCATGCTCTCTTACGATCAGCGCATTACGAAGTGGCACCATGAAAAACACACCGAGAAGACCACCGATTAATGCAATAACCGTAATCTCAAGAATACTAGGCTTGTCCATTTTGCCTTCTGCTGCCCATAAGAACAAAGCAGGAAGTGTAAAGATTGCACCTGCTGCCAGAGATTCACCAGCGGAACCGATGGTCTGTACCAGGTTGCTCTCCAAAATGGAGTTCTTTTTCATAATCACTCGAATGACACCCATAGAAATAACGGCTGCCGGAATAGATGCGGATACCGTCATACCAACGCGCAATCCCAGATACGCGTTTGCTGCACCGAATACAACTGCCAGAAGGACTCCCATAATAATGGATGTTACTGTAAGTTCAGGGGTAACTTTTTCTGGCGCAATATACGGCTTAAACTCTTGTTTTTCGTTCAATGTTATTCTCCTTTCCCCTTAATAGTAAAGTAACTCTAATATTATATCTTATTTTTTCATTATTGGCAACTATTTATGCTTTCCGCCAGTTCCACATCAGCCAAATGTATTTAATTTGATGCACGCGCATGTGTTCTTAAGCATTCTGCTTTTTCTTAAGAGAATCGTAAGTTTTTGCACAGATAATGAATGAAAGGGCTGTCAAGCCCAGCACGATCAGGGTTCCGGCAACAAGCCGGTTCACAAAAAATTCCATGCACTCCAGACGATGCAACATGTCGCTATACACATAGGTCAGATAAATATTGGCAACTACCGGATACGTTCCCATATGAACCATCGGTGCCGCGCATCTGGTTCTCCGCACAAAATCCACCACCAGAATAACCAAATTGATCACGAACACAACAATCAGCCGTCCCTCCAGATACCATCCGACCGAAGATGGCTGCATATGAAAAGGCATCTGCCCCCGGCTGACCATTATGGTGTTGATAAACATTCCGGCAATCATATAGATACCGGTTACAATACTGATCGTGATGATCCATTTTCTAAAACGATCGAATTCCACAACTTTCGTTCGATGATCCATGATATATTTTGCTGCCAATAGTATCAGTACAACGGCAAGTTCCACATAAGTCATGCTGTCTATTGCATTTCCTCGAAAAGCAAGGCCACCTTTAAAAAGCAGATAACACAGTATCACAATCGCGACTCCATTCTCGACAAGCTTGCGCATTTTTTCCTTGCCCTGCATCTTGGCAACACGCACAACTTCTGTGATTGCAGTATCCTGATCACTGTCTTTTGTTCCCGTGATAATATCCTGAATCCGCAGCTCAAGCATCTGTGCCACTGGCTCGATCACACCAATATCCGGAAACGTCTCACCCGTCTCCCTTAATTAAAGATATTGTTGGGTAAAAAAGAAAGGTCAGTCGATTT
>OLPN01000062.1_pt1 | contig 105506 bp, 115 predicted proteins | sample 1672601 | NCBI WGS metagenome assembly OLPN01 (sample SAMEA3136704, study PRJEB25190) | human gut metagenome | reverse complement strand
TTGATATGTTAAATTTCAAATGTTGGTATTACAGTGAGGCTATCAAAGACGGAAATGAGGAAAGGCTCAAAAATATAATTCCGAACGAATTACCAAACAGTATTAAATCTGCATATATGAATTCACACAAAGAATAAAAAATTATATAAAAAAGAAAAAATAATCACTAACGGATTTGAATTGTGATTGATGCTTTTTTGATGATGTACCAAACGAATCGCATGGATTGTGTGGCACAAAGTGAACAAAAAACAGTGTGAAAATGAAAAAGCGGCGTGCGGAAAAAACCGTGCGCCGTAGTTTTATCTATATGGGAAAAGTAAGTAAAATCGCCGTAAAACAAAAGCAATGATTATCATCACAAGATTGCAGATGATATACAAACGGACTTGAAGTTGCTTTGCAACCCCTCTTGCGGTACCCAAAATATGGCGGTGTTACGCCATATTTTGACCGCTGCGCCATCCTCGGCACGCTGCATCTGCCGCCGGCAGCGCTCGGCGACGAAGCCCGGCACGCGCGTGCCTCGGACAAGTTTTGTCTAACAAAAAAGGAACAGTCACCGTTTTGGTGACTGTTCCTTTTTGGCAGGGGCAGAAGGACTTGGTCTCGCCTGCCGGCTCGGTCGGTGCTTCTGCACTTCGTGCAGAGGTCTCCACCGGAGACCCGCACCCCTCAACACGCTCCGCGTGCCTCGGAGTCTAAATCATTTTACTCAATGCCAAAACAAAAACGGTCACCTTTCGGTAACCGTTTTCGATTTGGCAGGGGCAGAAGGACTTGAACCCTCGGCACGCGGTTTTGGAGACCGCTGCTCTACCAACTGAGCTATACCCCTATATTAAATTCTTCCTTGCGGAAATCACTTTGATATTATACATATATTGCATCATTTTGTCAACAATAATTATTTCGAAATGTTTTTATGAAGCTTCTTTTTAAATCTAATACACAATAGAAAAAACGATATCAATCGGCGTCGGTGCTATTGCTCGGCAAAAGCTGCAATCGGATGATGCATTACCGATGACGAAAACCGGTTTTCGCATAATTTTTCTCTTGTCCGTTATCTTTCAAATCAAAAAAAGAAAAACGAAAAGATAAACATACAAAACAAAAAGAAACGACAATCTTCTCACGAAAATTGTCGTTTCTTTGGTGGAGAATTACGTTTCATATCCGAACTACCGTCGGCATTAACCCTATATGTTTGAGTGTTCCCTTTTAGGTTATAAACGGTTGTTATCTTATATCCTCCGTCAGGCTCGTCCCATACCGTGACAGAATTGATTAGCGTATCAATCAAATGTCTGCGAAAGTCCTCGTCTTCTATGTCACCACTCAAGAACTGAGATAACCAACCCACAATGACGGTCTTATCCAATGTGAGATATTCACTCTTAGCGGCATCGAGTCTTGACTCGGTGTCCTTTTTTCTTTTTTCTAATTCTTTGAGCCTTGAGTCGAGAGTCTCCGATTCAACGCCACGCTCTACCATTTTAAGCAGATTTTTGATACTTGTATTTATTTCTTTTAGGTCGGCTGTCAAAGCCGGGATTATAGCGTCACTCTCTATATCCTCTCTATTACACTTGATAGCCATATCTGCGATAGTGTTAATCATCTCAGGGGTGATTAACCGCATAGCGTTCTCAGCTACTATACGCTCTATAAGGTCTTTGCGTATTGTTCTTTTCTTGCACGAATGAAACCGCTTATGCGTGCTGCAAGAATAGTAATAATAGGTCTCCCCTGTTTTACTTCTTCCGCTCTCGCCTATCATATTAGCCCCACAATGCCCACAGAACAGCTTTTGAGATAATAGGTAATTCACTCTTGCCTTACCACGTGCAGGGGCTTGTGCGTTCGCAGAGAGCCTTTTTTGCACCGTCTCGAATGTTTCTTTATCTATAATAGCGGGAATACCCCCCTCTATACGAATATCCTTATATGTATATGTCCCTATATACTTCTCGTTTCTAAACATAGATTTAAACGAGTTTTTATTGAACTCAGTACCTTTCTTGGTGCGATAACCTTGACTGTTGAATTTCTCGCATATCTCGGAGATAGTCGCCCCTCCTGCGTATAAATCAAACGCCTCTTTGACTATTTGCGCGCTGGGTTCGTCAACAGTAAGCTTTTTATCGACCGTTTTGTACCCCAAAGGGATTGCACCGCCGGTGCTGTTGCACTTATGCGCCGACTCATTCAGACCTCGGCTCACTTTTTGCGAGAGCTCCTTAGAGTAAAACTCGGCCATTCCCTCAAGGACTGACTCAAGTATAACGCCCTCAGGGCTGTCGGATATGTTTTCTGTCGCCGATATAACCTTGACCCCGTTCTTCTTCAAACGTACCTTATAGGTAGCGGAGTCATAGCGATTACGGGCGAATCTGTCAAGCTTATAGACAACAACCCCCTGCCATAACCCGTTACTACTGTCCCGTATCATCCGGCAGAAGTTAGTACGTTTCGCTGTTTCTTTATAGGCGGACGTTGCGCGGTCTATATATTCTCCCACTACGTTATATCCTTGTCGCTCGCAGAAGTCCATACAGACCCTCTTTTGACCCTCTATAGACTGCTCCGTTTGCCTGTCACTACTGTATCTCATATATAGAACAACATTCATTGCCTTATACCCTCCTGTTTGCTTGTATATATGGTTCAAACATATCATATACCCGTTTTTCCAACGGGCTCGTGAAAAATCTATTTCTTTCGTACAATATTTGCATTCGTTCAGCACGTATTTTGGCGGCTGTGTAACTTACATCAAATACATCTTGTATATCTTTTGCGGTGTGTATATTTAAACCCCATATGACGCAGGCAGGCATTAACAGCCTACTCGCAAAAATATCTGCTTCCCGTTCAACCCCGGGTTTGCTCGCATTAACCGTTCTCGCGTGATACCCTACGGTTAAAAGGTGTCCTAAGAATATATGCCCTAACTCGTGGGCTATCGTAAACCGTATACATCCTCGTGCCATTGAATCATCGTATACGATATACCACTCGCCCCGATTACTGATACTGGCTCCTACTTCATTACTTTTCAGTTCGTTTACCTCTGAATTTTTAACAACCAAAATATCAGCCGCTCGTGCTATAGCTGTAACGCTCACAGGAATGCTCGTGATATTGAAATCAATTAACACTTGCCACGTCGCGTTTCTTATATCCTTGTAACGTCCATAAAAAGACAACATTATCACCCTGTCGTAGTTTAACCACGAACAGGTGAGATATTCCTTTCATCATAAATCTTCGTCACACGTTACAGTTTTTGCATTTCGCAATCTGTCTATATCCTCTTGTGAACGTGTTACTATTACCGGCTCCGCGTTATCAGATGACCTTGCAGCACGATACACTCTGTGAGTTTTCTCGGACTCGTCCTTGATGTTCATAACAGCTTGAATAATCCTTAACTTAACCTCTTCGCTTGAAGCCCTGTAGACAGCGAGGAGGGTTTTTTCTTGTTCTGTGAGGTCACTACCGAGATCGGCGGTAGCGCTTCTTTCTTCGTTTCCGAGAAGATAATCAACGGAAACACCGAAAAAATGTGACAGTTTGACGAGCGTTTTGCCATCCGGGAGAGTATCATTATCCGCCCAATATTTTGGCTGGTTTTTACCAATAGATAGTTCTTGAGAAACTTGTTTCCAACTGACATCTCTCTCAGTAAGTAGTGTTTTTAAGCGTTCATTAAAAATCATAATATGCTCCCGTCTGTCCCTAATCAAAGGATTTAAATCAAAAAAATCCCTGATATTTTGATTTGTCTCTTGACAATCCCTAATTTAGGGATTATAATAAAAACAACAAAAGTAACAACGACAAGACACAAGGATACCGGAGGAGACCGTAAAGCCTCCCCTTTCTCCAATGCTATGTTGTCAATCGCATTTCAATTGTAGCATTGGGGTACCCTAAAATCAAGTGTTTTTACAAATTTGTAACTTTTGTTTTAAATTGACACGAAGGGAGGGATTATATGACTTCAAGACCTACTGACTATAAGCGGCATTATTGGGCTGCACCTATCTCTCATTACGAGCTACCCGAAGAAGAAAGGGAACGCTTACGCGTTCACGTTAAAGACCGCCTCACCGCTCATTGCCTTACTCAGGTATGGCTGATACAGCAGCTACAAAATGCGGGCTTAACAACCGATAAAAGTGAGCTGTGCTCTATCTTAGCGGGTACACGCTCCGGCCCCAAGGTTGACGAAATTCTTGTGGAGAGCGACAGAATAATAACCGCTTATGATGACTTCTTATGTGCAGTAGACAAGAAGCATAGTAGCCTATGGACAAAAATATGCAAAAAGAAAAGTTGAACCGATTAGCTCGCATTCTTTACAGAACGGTTTATAGGTACTACGAAGACCCGAGGCATCGTAAGGAATTTGAGGAGTGGTATTTAAAAGAGTACGGCACTCCGTATCATTGGAAGACATCAAAGGAGGTACAAAGATGAGCATTGGAGATAACATCAAAGAGAAGCGAAAGGCATTGAATCTGTCCCAAAAAGACGTAGCTCGCGCGGTAGGTATCTCGCAAGCCACAATGACTAATATTGAGAATGACTATAGAATAGTTCATTTATCTTTAATTAAACAAATCGCAAAAGTCTTGCAATGCTCATACCACGAGCTACTTGCAGGTGATGAGCAGAAAGAGTGTTTCGCGTACTCAGGTACAGGTTGTCGAATATTAACAGAAATGATATGCAGAACGCGCGACTGCCCTTTTTTTAAGACGCGACTCGATTACGAATTTGACAAGAAGATTGCAGACAGAAAAGTGAGGAGGATGTAACAAATGTTTGTTATTGAAACTTTAGTAACTTTAGTCGTTTTTATGTGCGGTTTTATCATTGTGCCGACCCTCAGAGACACGCGCTCTGCCCTGTCCGAATTGAAAGAAGAGGTAATTGACAATGAAGACAGGATTTAAATTCATCATTGGTTGTGTTGTCTTTGTCGGAATTGTGTGCGGGGTGTACTTCCTGAGCCTGTTCTTGGCAAACCGTATAATCTTGTTTTTTCTTTGGTTTTTTACGTGTTAACGCAATGGAGGGTACAACAATGTACGAAGTATATTACGCCTATGGTATGAACAAAGGTACAACAATTACTTATACCTCTACATTAGAAGAGGCTGCTTCCTTCGTAAAGACAAAGGTGTTCGAATTATCTCAAAAAGGAATTGACGCACATTGCTATTACGGAATCCGTAAAATATAGGAGGAAATTCTAATGTCTAAATTTAACAACGAAACCCTTAATCCGGGTGAGCACTTCATTTATAACGGAATCGAATTTATCTGCCTTGATATTATCGACGAGAATTACCTTGCGATCACTGCAAAAGTATGGCAGGAGCTTCCGTTCGATGTCGATAATCACAACAACTGGAATGAGTCGTCCTTACGCAGAGTGTTGAACGATGAGTTCCTCAATAAACTCAACAGGAACCATCTTATAATGCAGACATCAGATCTGATTGCAGATAACGGAGATAAGACGTATGGGACAAGCGAAGACTATGTAACGATTCTCTCTTGCGATCAGTATCGCAAATATCGCGAAATCATCCATCTTTTCGGGGAATGGATGTGGACGCTTACTCCGTGGAGTTGTTCCCTCGAATACAGCGACAGCGTTCGTCAGATTATGCCGTCAGGCCACATCGAATACAACTACGCCTACAATGATTGCGGAGTCGCCCCGGTTTGTCTTTTCTCATCCGAGAATCTGAAATTGCGCCGTCGGGTGTGCCTCATAGGAGTTGACGAAGATGACGAAGATGACTACTAAATCTATAAGAGAAGCTAAATGCGTCGAATGCGGAGAACCTATCGGAAACGAATTATACCATTTTACCAAACGCCGATACTATGCACCTGTATTTATTCATAAGAGATGTTATGAAAAGCTTCTTCCAAGAAAGGCAAGTAAATGAGTAACAAGAAAATAGGCAATGATTTTGAAAAAGAACTCTGTGAGGTTCTTGCGGAATACGGGTTTTGGGTTCACAACTTCACCCAAAATCAAGACGGTCAACCCGCGGATATAATCGCCGTAAAAAATAAAAAGGCATACTTAATCGACTGTAAAGTATGTTCCACAAAAAAAGGTTTCGACCTCTCTCGTATGGAGGAAAATCAAGACCTCTCTATGGAATTATGGAAAATGTGTGGTAACGGCGAGGGGTTGTTTGCAGTTAAGGTTGAGAGTCAGATTTATATGATACCTCACTTTACCGTAAAAGCCTTACGAAATCATCAATCGGGAATGTCACCGAAAGATATTTTCGAGTGCGGAAAGCTCCTCGACAAATGGATAAAGTTATGCAGATAACTGTCGGTAGCACCATTACAGTCGAGCATCCTTCCTCAGAGTTGGTGCAATGGTGCAACAAAAACTTAGTTATAAGTAACCCGGAATATGCAAAGAAACTTCGGATGCACTTTTGGCTCGGTAATACACCGAAAGAACTCTACCTCTACGAGACCCACGGAGAAGCCCTTATTTTGCCCTATGGTGTGTTAAGAGACATTCTCCCTATGATTTCCTCGGCAAAGGCTTATCGTGCGTTTACGGAGCGAAAAACGGTCAAGTTCGACTGCTCTGTACCGCTCGACGATTATCAGCGAAAAGCCGTCAACGAGGTTGAGAATCAGAAGTACGGTATATTACAAAGCCCTGCCGGAAGCGGCAAGACCCAAATGGGTATCGCTCTTATGGCAGACCTCGGACTTAAAACTCTTTGGCTCACTCACACCAAGGACTTACTCACACAGAGCAAAGAACGAGCCGAACTGTATATGAGTTCCGACCTCATAGGGACAATAACCGAGGGTAAAGTCAATATCGGCAGCGGAGTCACTTTTGCAACCGTACAAACAATGTGCGTCTTGGACTTGGAGAGGTATCGGGATATTTGGGATGTAGTTATCGTGGACGAGTGTCACCGTTGTTCGGGAACACCTACCGCCATGACACAATTCTATAAAGTTCTCAATAATCTTGCTGCAAGGTACAAGTTTGGCTTATCAGCCACGGTACACCGCTCGGACGGAACAATCAAAGCGACCTACGCTCTTCTCGGAAAAGTGGTCTACACCGTGCCGGAGAAAGCCGTTGCGGATCGAGTAATGAAAGTCGGTATCAAGAGTTGTTTTACGGGGGTCAAGCTCTCTCGCGAATGTTTGAACACAGACGGCACTTTGAATTATGCCAAACTCATCACTTATCTGTGTAAGGATTTCACCCGCAACCATTATATCAGCGCAAGAATAGCGGCTAACGCTGAACATTCTTCTCTGATTTTGTCGGACAGGCTTGAACACCTTAAAACCCTTATGCAAACACTTCCTCGTTCTATGCAGGAAAAATCCGTAATGATAAGCGGAAAAATGACCTCGAAAACAGGAAAAGCAGCACGGAAACAAGCCATTGAAGATATGCGAACGGGAAAGAAAAAGTACCTGTTTGCTACATATTCGTTGGCGAAAGAAGGTCTCGACATACCCCGTTTGGAAAGGCTTTACCTTACGACTCCTCAAAAAGACTACGCCGTAGTAACTCAAAGTATCGGGCGTATCGCTCGAACTTTTGAGGGTAAAGAAGCACCTGTTTGCTATGACTTCGTGGACGATGCAGGGTATCTTGTAAAGGCATATAAAAAAAGGTGTGCGACCTATCGGAAGAACGGCTGCTACTTCGTTGAGGAGGTGACAAAGTATGACCATCATAGTGTACGACTGTGAAATATTCGCCTATGACTGGATCGTGGTGTTCAAAGACATTTCTACGGGAATATTCACTGTCATACACAATGACAACGATGCCGTGAGAGAAGCCATTGACGAAGATAATATCTATGTAGGCTTTAACAGTAAGCATTTCGATTCTTTCATTATTAAAGCAATTGCATACGATTTCTCCCCACCCGAAATCAAGCAACTAAACGATTATCTCATTGGTGGTGGAAGAGGTTGGGAGTATGCTCCGCTAAAAGAGGGCTACTTCAAGTTTAATAATGTAGATATTCGAGACGATGTTCAGAAAGGGCTGTCTCTGAAAGCCATTGAAGGACATATGGGAATGGATATTCAAGAAACGGAAGTATCGTTCGACCTCGACAGACCGCTTACAGAGGACGAGCTACAACAGACTGTCCACTATTGTAAGCACGATGTTGATGCTACCCACGAGCTAATGAAGCTCAGAGCGGACTACCTCAAGACCAAAAAGAACCTCGGTAAACGGGCGGGAATCGATGAGGTCAAATCCCTTGCTGCCACCAATGCTAAACTGACGGCAATGATGTTACGGGCAGAGCGTAAAGAGTGGAACGATGGACGGGAGTATGTCTATCCGGCAAACCTTGATACCGCTGTTATCCCCAAGCCGATACTGGACTTTTTCGAGACTATTCACGATAAGTCCATTCCCGATGAGGTACTGTTTAAGACCTCGTTCGAGATTGAGATTGGTGGTATGCCCTGCAAGTATGCATGGGGAGGTGTTCACGGCAGTCTAACAGGTTATTACGAGGAAGCAACAGAGGATAGGGTCATTCAGAACAGAGATGTATCAAGCCTGTACCCCTCTCTGATTGAGATTTACAACTACCTGTCCCGCAATGTCCCCGACCCTGAACTGTTCTACGCTATCAAGCGTGACCGCATACAGGCAAAGCACAACGGCGATAAGCAGACCGCAAAGGACTTAAAACTGCCACTCAACACCGTGTCCGGCGCACAGGAAAACCGCTACAACGACCTATATGACCCTCTCCCGACCCGCTCTCTGCGAATATCGGGGCAGTTGTTTCTCACCGTACTCACCATGCGTTTGTTAAACGCTTGTAAGACGATTAGGCTCTTGAACCTCAATACTGATGGTCTGATGTATTCCATCGACAAATCGGAACTGGCTCTCGTGGACGAAATTGCTCACGCTTGGGAAGCCGAAACGAAATTCGAGCTTGAGGTCGATGATGTACAAAAGGTTTGGATTAAAGATGTTAACAACCTCTTGATGATTAAGACTGATGGTGAGGTCAAGACAGTCGGCGGTTATCTAAACTACGGTGTGTCCGTCAAGGGTGCGTGGGCGATAAACAACAACATGATTATCGTCAAGAAAGCTCTCATTGAGTATTTCGTTCACGGTACGCCTGTCGAGGACACAATCAACAGTAGTACGGATATTTTTGATTTTCAGCTTATCGCAAAAGCAGGAGCGAAATACCGTGAAGCCTATCATCTTGTCGATGGTGAGCAAATACCTGTTCAGCGTGTCAACCGAGTTTATGCCACGGCAGACGAGCGATACGGAAAATTGTTCAAGGTAAAATCGGAGACAGATGCTACGGCAAGAATTGAAATGCTCCCAGACCATTGCATTATAGACAATAACAACCACTTAACCATAGACGATGTGGACAGGACATTCTACATCAAAATGGCGAAGAAGAGAGTTAATGACTTTCTCGGCATTAAACCTCCGAAAAAGAACACTCGTAAGATAAACGCTCTTGCGAAAAAGGCACTTAAAATCTTGGAGGAGGTAAGTTGATGAAAGATTGGGCAGGAAATAGCAGTTCCACTCATACCACCATTATCAAATGGTTTAATTAAATTGTAAAGGAGATATTCATTATGCCTACAAAGAAACCCGCAACAAACGAACAGGCCACCATTGACACAACTGGAATGAATGTGTGGTCAAAGCTTCTCGCCGTGCGTAACGAATTTTACGCCGCAGGAGCAAAGAAAACAGGGAGAAATCTTCATGCCGAATTTATGTATTTCGAGCTGAGTGACATTGTTCCTATTGCCGCCCCGATTTTCGCAAAATACAATCTGCTCCTTATGCCTACTTTTGAAAACGGCAACGCCGAAGCAGTTGTAATCAATATCGAAAAGCCGGACGAGCGTATCAATTTCTCAATCCCGTTGCAGTTTATTGCAGAACCGGCAAAATTCCGTATGAACGAGGTACAGGGTGTTGGAGCGGCAGTAACTTACTATCGCCGTTATCTGTATATGATCGTCCTCGACCTCGTAGAAGCCGACAGTTTTGACGGCGAAAGTAGCACCGCAGAAGCAGAAGTTACTCCCGCACCTAAGAAGAAACCCGCTACAACTGAGCAGCGACAAGAAATCAAAAAGACCCTTACGAACTCTGACGGCGAAGCGGATGACTTGCAAAAATCGGCATTGAAAGCGGCATTGAAAAAACTGAAAGAAATCGACCCCTCAAAAGAAGAGTTCATTCAGAAAATCGCTATTAAGACTGAGAAATTCACCTCGATTAAAAAAGCCGCCTGTGAGCAGTTGATTCTTACAGTAAATGAAATGATCGAGAACTACGGTGTTGAGAAGGAATAATTATGGAATGGCTTGATACAAAACAATTAAAAATCGTACCCCCAAAAAAGCCGAAGAAGATTACAGGTACTCGCTTTGCTGCTATTATGGGCAAGAACACATGGAACACCCCGTTCAAGACTTGGTGCGAAATCACCCGTACATATGAAGAGCCTTTTGAGGATACTATCTACACCATCGCAGGTAAGGTTATTGAACCGAAACAGGCAGAGTATATGCGCCGTGCATATTTTATGACCGGGTTAAAAACTCCGACAGATATTTTTGGCGAGAACTACTTTAAACGCACCTTCGGTGACTTCTTCAAGAACGAGCCTATCTTCGGCGGTATGTGGGACTATCTGCTCTATGATGAAAGCGGGAAGCCTACTACCGTGCTTGAAATGAAAACAACCAAACGCTCAGAGGATTGGGAGAACGATATTCCCGAATACTACGCTTTACAGGCCGCGCTTTATGCCTATTTGCTCGGCGTTGACTCTGTAATGATGGTCGCATCGTTTCTTGAAGATAAGGACTATAAAGCCCCCGAAGCCTTTGTACCGTCCTCGAAGAACACTATCGTAATCCCGTTCAAGGTCAGCGAGAGATACCCCGACTTCGACAAGCTCATTAAAAAAGCCGAAAAGTGGTGGAAGTCTTGCGTTGAGGGCGGTGTTTCCCCCACCTTTGACGAGAAGAAGGATGCAGACATCCTAAAAGTCCTCCGCACCAACACCCTTAACCCGGAAACAGATATAGAGAGTGTAATGGAAGAAGCAGAAGCCTTGCAGGAGGAAATTGAACGGGTATCTGCCACGGTTGCCGACAAAGAAAAACGGCTCAAAACGCTCAAAGACATTATCAAAGAACAGGCTATGAAGTCGTTTCGAGATGGCGATAAGAGCGTGGCTTTGAAAAGCAAGCGTTATGTATGGGCAGTTTCTCGTACTGAGAGAAAGGACATTGACAAAGATGCCCTGAAAGCGGACGGGTTGCTCGATAAGTATAGCACGAAGTCCGTAGTAACTTATAGGCTTACAAATAAGCCCGTTGAGGAGGAATGACAGTGTATATCAATCCATTTGCGGCGGGAGTTCTCGCCACGCTCTTCACAGAGGTCATAATCATCTTTGGAGTGGCAATTTATTACACAATCAAAAAGAATAACGGAGGTAAAAGATAATGGGAAAAATCGCATTGAGTGAGGGATATACAGTCATCCCCGAAGGAACTCATATCTTCAAGATCGTAGAGGTCAACTACAAAGAAGCATACGGGAAACTCGAAATCAAAATGAAAACGGCAAAGGGACAAGTTCATACCGAACGCTTCTCCCTCATCAAGCAAGACGGCTCTTCCAACGAGGGAGCATTGAACGCCTTTTCGTATTTCGCAAGAACGGCTCTGAATGATTATACCGCACAGGACATTGACCCTGAAGAACTTGTAGGATATTTCATTGAGTGTGATGTCGAACACGACATTCAGCCCTCAAACAAAAATCCGAATAAGACGGTTACATTCGTCCGCCTTGCCGACAAACGCCCCGCAGAGGGATACGATGAGGAGGAAGTTATCACGCCCCCTGCTCCTGCGAAGAAAGTAGCATCGACCCCTTCTGCAAAGAAAACAGAAGTAAAGTCTAAGGAAATTGACCTTGATGCATTGCTCGGATAAGTAAACGGTAAGCGAGTGGCGGTCACCGAGCCGCCCTCGCTTTACCCACTATGAAGGAGAACAAAAATGAGAACTTACGAAGAACGAATCGAACTTTTTTCATCGTTTTTAGAACCCAATTTGTTAAAGGTAGATTTTCTTACGCTACATCAATGGTGTATCGAAAACGAATTTTTCTCACAGGCTGCTTCAACAAAGCATCACGGCAATTACCCCGGAGGTCTGTTCGACCATTCCTACAATGTCGCTAAAGCTCTTGTAAGATTAACCGAAGCCAATAATTTGCAATGGGAACGCCCCGAAAGTCCGTATATTATAGGAATGTTTCACGATATTTGTAAGACTGATAACTATATGCGAGATGCCCACGGAAAATATGAATACAATACTGAAACTCTGCTCAAAGGTCACGGAGATAAATCGGTTATGATCCTTGCTTCCCTTACCTCTCTCACGGAAGAAGAAGTTATGTGTATTCGTTATCATATGGGAGCATTCACGGATAAAGAGGAATGGAACAACTACACACGAGCAATTCACAAATACCATAATGTCCTCTGGACACACCACGCCGATATGATTGCAGCGCACATTATCGAAAGGTAGAAAGGAACGGCTATGCGATACGATACTATCCCTACTGAATTAACAGAACTTCCTCAATGGGTTTGTGCTTGGAAAAAGTCAAAAATACCGATGCAAGCCAAAGTCAAAAAGGGCGCATCTTCCGTTAGCCCTGATACTTGGTCTACCTATGAAGAAGCAAAAGCCGCCGTAGAGCGAGGTGCGTATGATTATCTCGGTTTTGTCTTTAATAATAACGGCATTATCGGAATTGATGTGGATTGCGGTTATGACGAGGACGGTTTTCTCTCAGAGGTCAGTATTGACATTATGAGGGCTTGCCGCTCCTATACGGAGCAATCCCGAAGCGGTAGAGGTATTCATATATACCTCAAAGGAGAACTGCCCTTCAAAGGAAAAAACAATCGTACGGGAGTAGAGATTTATCGCAGTAGCCGCTTCTTCATCGTTACGGGTGAAAAACTGATTTACGACCACATAATCGAGAATCAAGAAGCGATTGATTATGTTGTAAAGAAGTATTTCCCCGAAGCAGAAAAAGAAAACACAGGTACCGGCTTAACAAATCGCATTTACTCTCCGTGCTACTCAAAGCCGGAGAAAGGTAAAATCTCTATTCAACCCACATACCCGCCCATATCGCAGGGTATGAGAAACCTTAGTTTAACCTCTCTCGCAGGGCAGTTACACAATCAGGGTTACAAAAAGCAGGAGATTTATAAAGAACTCCTCAAAGCCAATCAAGCGGCTTGCAAGCCCCCGCTGCCTGTCGGAGAAATACAAACGATAGTGAACTCGGTCACAAAGTATAGGAGGTAATTGAGAATGATTGACGGTATTACTATATTAAATAACGTTACTGTTAGTGATTTTAATCCTATTCCGTGGTTAGGTGTGTTTATTGGCTTAACTGTTGCATACATTATAATTTATATTAAATATGATAAGTTTGATAAGAAAGATGTACGGGGTGTGTGGTACGCAATATTTGGTATTACACTTATACTTCTTATAGCAGATATTCGTTTTTCAAAAGTAGATGCTATACAATGCACCATTGAGGATTATGTATCAATCAATGAGGTTTATGATAAATACGATGTTATTGATAAGCAAGGCGAAATATGGACTTTAAGGAAGAAAACAAATGAAGAAACGTGAAACCATTTATATCTGTGACCATTGTGGTGTTATAGCTCGTGAAAAAACAGAGTTTAGCTTTGGATTTTATTTTAAAACTTTACCAAAAGACTGGACTCTATTAGGCAGAGAGCATCTATGCCCAAAATGCTCGGAAATATATCGTAAATTCAAGGAAAAGGTATGACAATATGAAAGAAGTTTTAATTAGCATTAAGCCTTATTGGGTATTTCTGATTATAGCCAAAACAATGGGCTGGGCTATAGATAAGCAAAAAACCGTTGAGGTTAGAAAAACTTGCCCTCAAGATGATGAGTGGAATAAGGTGGGAAAGATATATTGCACCAAAGATAAAAAGTCTTTTAACCATATTCCGAAAAAATATCAACCTTTTATGGAAAAGTTCTTGGGCAAGGTTGTCGGAGAGTTTATATGTGATTATATCTACGAAAATATGTCATACGATTGTGAAGACTCTCGTGTCTCGGTGTCTGAGCTTCAAAAATATGCAAACGGCAAACCGCTTTACGGCTGGCATATATCTGACCTCGTTATCTATGACAAGCCCAAAAATTTAAGCGGATTCAAAAAAATAAATCGGGAATGTTGGTATGCCGACTTAGGTCTCGCCAAAAGAGACTGTCTCGAATGTAAAAACGAAGAGTGTTACGTAAGCCGCCCACCGCAGAGCTGGTGCTATGTTGAGGGCACAATATATTGCAAAAAATTGTAAATATTTAATGTTTTCGGATTTTTACGCAGAATGTGGAAAGGGTTATAAAGGTATTTTGAATTTTGACGATTTTTGTGATAAAGGAGAATTAAGATGACCGATAAGGTATTTACTGATGAAGAAATTATAAAGGCAATTGGAAATTTATTTAAAAACACAGATGGGATATATGAACTCACAATCCAAAATAGTACAAAAGGGGTATACGGCGAGAAACAATATTATTGTATTCCCGAGGGTGTTTATAACCTCATTATGCGACAATCCAGCTTTATTAACCGCCAAAAGACAGAAATTGAGAGGTTGAAAGAATGCCCGAAATGTGTTTATGAGTATGACGGTGAAGTAACGGAATATTGCGTACAAGGTCCTTGCCCGAACTTTAAAACCGTTGAGCAAATCAAAGCCGAAGCATACAAGGAGTTTGCTGAAAGGATAAGAGAATGTTGTAATTCTAACGATGACCTACTGGCTGATGCTTGGCTTTCTGTAACAACAGATATTGACTGTGTATTAAAAGAAATGGTTGGCGAGGAAGAATGAGAGAGATTTTGTTTAGAGGCAAAGACTTTTCTGGAGTCATAAACCATAGCTGGTGTTTCGGCAGTCTGGACACAACCGAAAAGGACCGTGCAGTAATTATATATCCCGATAGGTTTGGAAACAAATGCCGAGTTTTTGTTAATCCCGATACCGTAGGTCAATACACAGGATTAACGGACAAGAACGGAACAAAGATTTTTGAGGGAGATATTGTAACATACGAGGACGCTGTAGCAGACTATGAGGGCTACCACGATGATGTATTTTTAAATTGTGGCAGTGTAGAAATTTCAGAGTGGGACGGAATATGTTTTACAAACAGACAAACCGTAGAAATGGATGACTTGTATGAAAGCGAAACAACGGTTTGCTGTGAAGTTATCGGGAACATACACGACAACCCCGAATTGTTAAGGAGTGTTACAGAATGAATTGTCGAGATTGTCTGCATTTTAAGGCGTGTTATGAAATGGCGACAGCAAATAATGCGGACGAGTTTAACACAATGTTCGCTGAGAAATGTGAAGATTTCACCAACCGTTCCGAATGGGTACATTTGCCAAGCGACGAATATACCTTTACTGTTCGCGGTGATATTGCAAAGGAACTTATTATTTCAAATTGTCGAGCAGCAGAAAGGAGTATTGGAAATGAACAGAATAGAAGAGTTTAAGAAAGTAAAACAGATTATCAAAAATCTATATCCACAAGCCAGTTTGGGAATATTCAACACTCGCAATTGGTGTGGGGACTTAACTATAAATATTTTTTCAGGTGAACATTTTGAAGTAGATATATGCTATCAGTGTGAATATTTTGAGGTATTTGGCACAACCGATGAAGAATGGACTGAATTAGAAAGACTTTACGAAGAACTCACAAATGATTAGTTAATTGAAATTTGTTAGTTTACAAAAAAGAGACGATTGTGCGGATTCAGTCCGCAGAAAAGAGGTATAGAAAATGACGATATCCGAAAAACAGGAATTGGTACGGCTCTTGAACTTGTACCAAGCAGACCTTCTCAATCAGAATCGGGAGAACATTGAGAATGGAATTACAAAATATTTTGTTCCCGGCGTGAAAGCCCAGTACGAACACGCCCGAATTATCAGCACGAAACTCTCTGTCGAACTCGGCAAGTGTATCAAGACATGGTGAGAGGTATAGCATGGACGAACTATTGTTATACAAACTGGTTACGATACCCGACCCGGAAGATTTAGACAAAAGATTAAGGAGAATTATATCATGAAAGTTATTAGAAACATGACTATTGACACTGAACGGTTTGAACTTGGAGACATTATCTCCTTCACACTCTCCACAGGGGAGAAGGTTAAGGCGAAAGCCATTCAAGAGACCCCGAATGGTATGCTGTTCATCACTGTTGACTGTCTCAAGGACGAACAGTCGATGTTCAAGACCCCGGGCAGAATGGGTGGTATGGAAATCAGTTATTTCAACTCTGACCTTCGCCACACTCTGAATGGCGAAATCCTTGATACCTTCCCGGAGGAAATCAAGAGACGCATGGTTGGTATGCAAGTAGGTCAGACGAACTGCTTTGATATGCTTCGTATTCCTACCGAGCGTGAAATCTTCGGAAAGAACCATTATGGTATAAGGACGACCCCTGCCTCTGTGAGACGTTTCTACGGTATGGAGAATCGCCGTGAGCGTATCGCTTTTCAAGGTTTGGAGACAGGCATAGAGGAATGGTACTGGTTACAGAACAAAGTTGAGGATTCCACTCCCTATTTCTCCGATTTCGCCATTGTCAACGGCAGAGGTCGTGCGGACTACGGCAACGCTTCCTGTTTTAATGGCGTTCGCCCGGTCTTTCTCTTATCCTAAAATCTCGCTTCCCCTTGTGGGTCGAGTTCAATAAAAACGGAGGTGAATGTCGTGCAGACAAGATGTGAAGACTGCAAGAAAAGATGTGTTTACCACGCTTACCATCTACATAATCAATGCCGCTACGCTTCGAGGTGCAAAACCTCAAAGTGTTACTGCGGAAATATAGGAGGTAAAAATGATACCTTTTCCGAATAAAAAATACAGCGTTATATACGCAGATCCGCCATGGAAATACCAAGACGAGCGATGCGAAGGCACTGCTGCCGACCATTACCCTACAATGTGTATTGAGGATATATGCAACCTGCCGGTGCAGGAACTGGCGGCTGATAACTGCGTGCTTTTCCTTTGGGCAACTTACCCAAAGCTCAAAGAGGCATTGCAAGTAATTGAGGCATGGGGTTTTAAGTATAGAAGCATCGGCTTTCAGTGGATAAAACAAAACCGCAGTGGCAACGGTTACTTTTTCGGCCTTGGGCGTTGGACCAGAGGCAACACGGAGCCTTGCCTTATAGCTACTAAGGGTAAGCCCCACAGGACAAGCAACAGCGTAAGCCAACTCATTTTTGCACCGCTGCGTGCCCATTCCCAAAAGCCGGATATTACACGAGATAAAATCCGAGAGCTTATGGGGGGGGAACACTCTTACATAGAGCTTTTTGCAAGGAATACAACACCGGGCTGGGATGTCTGGGGAAACGAGGTAACTAAGAATGACAAACGATGAACGCCGCCCTACTGGGCTATTCCATTCTGCTGACGAACTGCGTCAACTTATCCGCGAGAACCCTACCCTCCCACTTCTCGTCATTGCGGGAGAGGAAGCCAACATCGGAGACTACTCTTATATGTGTTGCAGTAATATCAAGGCATACAAGGGGGAATTTCTTGACTGTGCTCAGACGGTCAACGACTGTATGTGCTACACTGACAGGGACGAGTTTGAGGAAGCTGTCGCAGACTCCCTTGCCGATGTTGATTACACCGATGAGGAGTTTGACGCTCTTGTGAAGAAAACGGTTGCCGAATACGACCCGTACTGGAAGCCGTGTATCATTCTGTATGTGGATAACTGAGGAGGTATTACAATGTTTATTTGGCTCACATGTCCGACTATCGGGCAGGTACTTGTAAATCTTAACCTTGTCACTGCTGTCACCTGCGTAAAGGGTAAGAACGCTGTCTCTTTCGGCGAGGATGATTATATCGTGGTTACGGAGTCTCTTGAGGACATCTACGAGCGGATTCAGTCCGCAAGGAGTAAAGAATAGTATGGAGAAAAAAGCATTTCTAATCACCAATATTGAAGAGTACGGAAAACTCATTTCGTTTTGTATCGACAAAGATATTTGCGTTTTTCGGACATATTGGAACGAGCGAGAAAAAGGTGACAGATGTTTCGTTATTGATTGGCAAAAGAAAAAGTGTTTCTATTCTTCCCGGCTTTATTACGAAAACAATGGTTATGAGATAGTAAGTCCAATTTTTCAACTCAACGAGTACGGCGAATATAAAGCAATCACACAAAGCAATGCGAAATGAGAATTGAGAAATAAAGGAGAAAAAATCTAATGATCAAATTTGAAAATACAGAAGTCCTTGGTTGGGAGTCCGCCATCCGAGGAATGAGAAATCCTATGAACTCTTGGGAGAAGAGCGATAGTGGTTGGAGCCCAGATTGGCCTAGAGATAATTATATTTTTGTAGACGAAGACACTGATGATTATTACGAATTAGCAATCGGTCCTAATGACCAGAAGCTCATGACGGCTCTTCGCAACGCTGGTACAGACCACCGTAAGTTTATGCGAATGATTACTGTATATGTGGATATTACTGCGCCTTTATATTGGTGGAAAGAATTTGACACATATAAGGTCGGCACAGTTGCTAACTCTTGTTCTACTATGCATAAGATTCACGCAAAAGAATTTACAGTAGATGATTTCAGTCATGAACATTTGTTTACAGAAGAAAACCTTCGGTATGACGCAGAACCGGATTCATTGAAACTGCTGAACACTATAATTGATGCTCTAAATGTTTATAGATTGGCGTATTTAGAGGAAGGCGACAAGTCGATTTGGTGGCAGCTTATTCAGTTATTACCTAGCTCTTATAACCAGAAACGTACAGTAATGCTTAATTATGAAGTTCTGGCAAATATTTACAAATCTCGTAAAAACCATAAACTAGACGAATGGTCTATTGGTTTTATTGACTGGATTAAAGGTTTGCCATATTCGGAATTAATTACTGGAGGGACCATAAATGGGTAAAAAGTCATGATAAAGAAAACACTTTACATTGCTAATGACGGTACTGAATTTGAAACAAAAAGGAGTGATGATATGAGCAATGAAGTCGGATGCGAGGACAAAGAGTTATTTCAGTTGAGCAACGGACGGTATATTATGTCAGAAGAACTCTCCGATAAGATGTTTTACATAAAACGCATTCAGCCGGAGTCCTATCAACCCGATAACACAGGTTACTCTTGGGACGAAAGCGGTATGGCAGAACTCTTCTCGGAGTGCTATAAGAATGATACCCGTTATTGCCCGGAAGCGAAGTCGTGGTACACCTATGATAGTGGTGTATGGAAAAAAGATGTTGGCTCTCTGCTCGTGGCTGAGAAGATTAAGGAGTTCAGCCGCCTAATGGTGCTTTACTGCGGAGAAATTACGGACGAGGACAAGCGGAAGTCTTATTTTACTTTTATCAATAAAATGGGAGACCGGCGTTTCCGTGATAGGCTTATGAAAGATGCCGCAAGCGTATACCCCGTAAAGGCAGCGGAATTTGATGCAAACCCTAATCTTATCAACTGTCTTAACGGTACTTATGACCTTAAAAATATGTGCTTTCGTGAACACGATTGGCGGGACTTCCTCACAATGCAAACAAACTTTGAGTATACAATGCAGGAAGATGTACGGTGTGACCGTTGGGAGCATTTTATTGACGAGGTAACGAGCAACGACAAAGAGAAAGCCGACTACCTACAAAGAGCGTTAGGTTATTCAATGCTCGGCACTTCCAAAGAAGAGTGTATGTTTATCCTACATGGCAAAACTACCCGTAACGGAAAATCAACTTTGCTCGGTACAGTTCATCATTTGCTTGGTGATTATGCCGCCGTCAGTCCGGTATCCATTATTTGTAAAAGCGACCGTGCAAAAAACGCCGAGGCTGCTTCACCCACGATTGCCGGACTAAAAGGCAAACGCTTTGTTACAATGGCTGAGAGCAACCAGTACGGCAGATTGGACGAGGAAACTATAAAGCAGCTAACAGGTGGCGAGGAAATTTCAGCTCGTAACCTGTATGAATCACAAATAACATACCTTCCGCAATTCACAATGTGGCTTTCCTGTAATGACCTCCCGTCTGTGCAAGATAAGTCTCTGTTTGCTTCTGATCGTGTCAGAGTAATTGAGTTCAATCGGCATTTTTCAGAGGAAGAAAGAGACGAAAACCTGAAAGAAACGTTCCGTACGCCCGAAGCAATGATAGGTATTTTTACTTGGCTGCTCATCGGCTACTTTCGCTATAAGCGTTTCGGACTGAAAATGTGTGAAAGTATGAAAAGAGTAATTAAACAGTATGAGAAAGACAACGACCTTGTATTGCAATTCCTTGAAGAAAAATGCACAAAAGTTGAGGACGGCGGCACAAAGGCAAAGACTCTTTATGACGCTTATAAGATATGGTGCAGGAGTAACGGGTACTTTATAATGAGTGCGAAAAAGTTTAATGCAAACTTGGAAACACATCCTGAATGGCACAAAGGATTTGTTCGTGAAAATGATATTCTTATGTGTAAGGGCATAGGGCTGAAAGGAGTATAAAATGACCGTAAAAGACTTGATTAGTCTGTATTGCAAAGAGCGAGGAATTACACAAACCGCTCTTGCACAACAGATTGAAGTTAGCAAGCAATCCCTTCATACTACCTTATTACGGGATAACGGAATGAGTATGAGATTAAGCACTTTTATAAAATGGCTTGATAAAATGGATTATCAGATAGTTATTGAGCCGATAAATGACGGCGAGGAAGTGCTTTTAGACGGTGAAGACGATAGTTTTCTCTTTGATGAAGTATGAAAGTATATGTATTGTCTTACTATGTCTATAACTTTTTATAGTACGCGTGTATATATAGAGAAGTTATAAAACCTGTAAGACAATATGTTTACAGAAACGAAAGGAGTATTTTTATGAATAATAAAGAATTAACGGAAGTGGGCAAACAGGTCACAAAGCGGAAACGTCCCGACTTGTCGGAAAAACATAGCGTTCATACTGAGCCGGGAGACAATCGGAAATACATTCAGCATTCGCTTCGATTGTATAATCTTCCGAAGTGTAATCTCAAAAGTGTTGAGGATGTAACACAAAGGATAACAGATTATTTTACAATCTGCGCAGAGGACGATATGAAACCCTCTGTTGCAGGATTGGCTCTTGCTATGGACATCACAAAGGAGTATCTGTGGGAAATCAGGGTAGGGCGAAAAGGTAAAAATCCCGACATAGCCGATACGATTAAAAAAGCAATGCAATTACTCGATCTTCAAATGGTCGATTATATGCAGAATGGCAAGATTAACCCCGTGTCCGGCATCTTCCTGATGAAGAACAATTTCGGCTATGCCGACAAGCAGGAAGTTGTACTCACTCCCAACAATCCGCTCGGCGACACAAAGGACACAAAGGAGCTTGAAGAGCAATATATAGACAGCGTAGTTGAAGATTGAAAAATTTGACCGAAGCAAAAATTTGACCGAAGCAAAAATTTGACCGCTACCTTTTTAGGTGGCGGTTTTCTTTTTTTTGTGCTCGTCCTTCTACCCTTTTGTTATTTATGGGTTGTTAGTGTCTTGTTTATAATGTCCTCTTGCTCCCCTCTGTGGCTCTCTATCGCGTTTTTATACCCTATATAATGGAACTACATTGCCGACAAATAAAAATCCATTGTAGAGCATTACAGAGAGCGACAACCTAAAAGCAGCAAAAAAAAGAACCCCGAGAACGTGCCTCGGAGGTTCTTTTTTTATGTCTTGTTGTTTAGTCGGGGAATTTTCCGGCTTTTTTAATTTCGTCTGATGTTATCCATACACCCTCGCGCCATTCGTCAAAATCCGGGGCGAATGCGTATTTTTTCCCTTGTATTTAAGTATTACGGCATACTCCCAGCCTAATTTTTCCGCTATGTCGTTTTCGTTTTCCTCTTTTTCCAACTCTACACCCTCAGCTTTGAAACATACTGCAGCGTGTCCCGCTTCGCAAGCATACGGGCTTGTAAAGTCGGTAAAGCATTCATATTTGAGCGCCTGCAAGGCGTAGCTTTTAGCCGTTTCGGGATTATATCCGAGCTCCTCTATTTGCGGCGCTTGGTCCGGGTTTTTGATGCCGTATGATGCTGTTATTGTTGCAGTTGTCTTTTTCATTGCTCGTTGCTCCTTTTCTTTATTCGTGTATATCGAGTATAGCATATCAAATTTACGGGGTCAAGCCTTACAGCTTCAACCCCGCTGCGCTCGCTACAATGGCGAACGGTAAAATTACAAATAATATTAAAATCAAACGTTTATACCTCCACTTCATAAATATTACCATCTGATCCGGTAAAGCTGTACCCGTCACCCATATTTATAATATCCTCCACGGTAGCCCCGGCATCGTATAACATCATTAAAAAGTAATCGCCGCTTTGCTCAATTCCATTACATAAATATTTCATTGTAAAATCTCCTTTAGTTTGAATGTTTCAGAATCTCGTAGCATAGAAACGGGAATATAAAAATGACGGTTTGTCTGTGGATTATATGCAAGATAACCCATATCATTTTTATACACTCGGATTATATCGCCGGGGCGCGTTTCCGATGTTTCAATGAGCATTTTGCCCGTTATCCTTGAAAATTGGCGCGGTATTCGGTTATTCATAATATATTACCCCCGTTTTTCAAAATATAAAAAATAGGTTTGAATTTCGGGCGGTGATTGCGTAATATTCGCCCGTTTCGGTGTTCTGGATTAAGCCGCCGTTAATGCCGTATATGCCGGAGCTGTAGCCAATCTTTTCGCAATGTTTCCATTGCTCTTTAACTTCGGCAGTGGGCGCGTTCGTTAGATCGTGCGCCATTCCGCAGCGGACAAGATTTTTTAATTCTCTAAGCGTGTATTTTCTCATAACTGCACCGCCCCTTTTTTTAACTCTCTATATATCAACATTGTAAGCGTTTTTTCGGCTTGCTTTTCGGTATATCGTGCTTTTTCTTTGTCTGTTTCCTCAAGGATAGCGCCGAGGTCATCGACCGCGGAGCGGTTGTAGTAATAACAGGTATCAAGGACTCCGCAAAGCCCCGCGCACCAGTCTATAAACGCCGCAAATTCGTTATTTCGATAATATTGGAAATCCTCGGGGGTGTTGTATTTTTCGCTTTTAAAGGTGGCTAAAATAAAATGGGCTATTTCGGGGAAGTCCTCCGGCGGGTTGTCCGTGTAGTTCTCCGGCGTAAAGCCGTTCATAATGTAAGCCCGGATATTTTCGGCGGCTTTTTTACTGTTTGTTTTTAGCATTGTATATCCTCCTTGTATTTGTGCCGGGGTTGTGCTACAATGGAGAAGCAGCCGCCCGGCGTGGGTGTGTTGTTGTGGGCGTTCCGCTTTTGCTTTGGTCGGCTGTGCGGTGCGCCCTTTTCTTATTACGGTATTATAGTAGCATATTCACATTTACTTGTCAAGCGTTTTTGCGAAACTTTTTCAAGATTTTTTGCGACTTTATCCGGTTTGCTTGCCCAGATCGTGCGGGGCGCGGTCTATACCCGCGGGGGATCATGGCGGGCGTTGTAGGCGGGGGTGAGTGACTTAACCACACTCGAAAAATAAAAAGGACTTTTTCGCATAAACATCTTGACATTCTCATTTACTTGTGCTATATTAAATGCAACAAACAAGGAGGTCTCACCTATGCAGACATTCAAAAACGCCATTGGCTATGTTCGTGTATCAACAGAACAACAGGCGAAAGATGATAAGTTCGGTATTGATGTTCAGAAGCAAGCAATTCTTCTCTATGCTAATACCAATGGATATAACATTGTTGATTGGAAGATTGACGAAATCAGCGGCGTAAAGGATGACCGCCCCGCGCTGAACGAAATTCTCTATGGGGATAATGTTACCAACCCCCCGTTTGAGGCGGTAATTGTTTTCAAAAACGACCGTCTTGCTCGTGAAACAAAGTTGTATTTCTACTACCTATACACTCTCGAAAAGAAGAACATCCGGCTTCTCAGTACCAAAGAGGAATTTGCAGAAGGTAGCGAGTTTGCGAATATCTATCGTGCGCTTCTTCAATTCGTTGCAGAGCAGGAGCGGAAGAATATTGCAATCAGGACGAGTAAAGGCAGGAGTATCAAAGCACAATGCGGTGGCTATTCGGGTGGTCGTTGTCCTTACGGTTATAAGGTTGAAAATGGTAGGCTGATTATCAATGACAAAGAGCGACCTATAGTCGAATATGTATTCAAGAGAATTGACGAGCATACACCCAGACTTACGATTGCCGATGAACTTAACGACCTTGGCTATCGCACTCGTAAAGGGACAAAGTTTCACGATACAAGCGTTCGTAGTATAGTTAATAATCGTCCATTGTACGAAGGTATGTATAAGTACGGTAAGGAAATGAATTGGGTTAAAGGAGTTCACGAACCCATTCTCACAAAGGAGGTATAGCAATGAGTAGACCTGTTTATTTTATTTTCGATGGTTGGTATTATAAAATAATAGGTACTATTTTGGCGTTTGTCGGCGTATTCGTCGTTATACCGGTACTCTTGCTTCCACAAACAACAGCCTCCGACAAGCACACAAAGGAGGTTTTAACTCGCATAGACCAAGGTGACATAGATTATACGTTTGGGGACGTGTCGGAACTCGCATCGTGTTTTACCACAAACGAACAAGGTGAAAAGTACAAAGGGAAAATAGTTAGTTTTACGTGCATTGTATCATACATTGGTGAAGAGACGTATGACGATTGTCACCCGGGAATATCTTTGGAAAGCGAGAAAACTGGTAGAATCTTAGCGAACTGTCGTGTAGCAATTCCAAACAAAACCAGATATTCAACTGTTGATGAGTTGAAAGCTCAATTTAACGAGGGTGACAAAATTATTGTGATAGGTGAAGTTGCTGGAGGAGGCGGCGGTTATGGAGCCCTTAATATAGATAATTGCAAGGTTATCAAGTGTAGCTAATTAAATAAGGCGTACACAAACGGGTGTGCGTAAACAGTCAACAGGGACTATCTCATTTGAGGTAGTCCCTTTATTTTTTTGGAGGCAATAATGCAAAAAGTAAGTATTTTAGGAACAACGTACAGCGTACATACGGGTGTCTCGTATCAAAAAGATGCCGATCTTAAAGGTTTATTCGGATATTGTTCTCATATAGAGCGAAAAATCGTGGTGGGCGATTTGCTTACTTGTGACGGTTGGTCAAATGAACGAGAAGAAGACCTAAAAGTGCAAGAGCGGCTAACACTTCGTCACGAAATTATACACGCCTTTCTTAACGAGAGTGGATTAACTTCAAGCAGTAATGGGGTTGACTGCTGGGCAAGAAATGAAGAAATGGTTGACTGGATTGCTATTCAATATCCGAAGATTAAAAAGGTATTTCAGCAGTTAGGGTGTGATGAATAATTATGAATAAGTTACTGATTGCAAAAATTTTTCAGAAAATAAAAAAGGCACCTACGGACATCACCGCCTATGAGGATTTGTTCTCACTTTGCCGAAACATTGAGCAGGAGGATTTTGCACTTGCACATTCAACCAATGAGGCATTGAGGAAGAGAATCTCGACAGCAATAAAGTACAGAAAAAATGTTGAGGGTTTCTTTGAACTGTACAAAAAGACATTGCTCTTTGATGCACCACACTTTTTTGACTCTTATCTTCTCTATCTTGAAATAAATCGTAAGCCGAAGGAACGGTTTTATCAGCCACGGCGCAGAGTTCTCAAACGGGTAGTCGATGCTTTGCAGAAACTAACCAATGACGAGTTGGACGAATTATTTATATCTATGCCCCCTCGTGTCGGCAAGACAACCATTTTGATGTTCTTCGTTACTTGGCTTATCGGCAGAAATAGCGAAGCGTCTAACCTATATTCGGCGTATTCCGATACCATTACCAAAGCATTCTACAACGGCGTTTTGGAGATCATAAACGACCCTGTAACCTATCTGTGGCACGATGTTTTTCCGAATGCTAAGGTCGTTCAGACCAATTCGCAGGATGAGACAATTAACATTGACCGAAGAAAACGGTATCCCTCGCTGACTTGCCGGTCGCTATACGGAACATTGAACGGTGCTTGTGACTGCAACGGGTTTGAAATTTCCGATGACCTTATCGGCGGTATTGAGGAAGCACTTAATAAAGACCGCCTTATTTCTGCGTGGAGCAAAGTGGATAATAACCTGTTGCCACGTGCAAAAGAAAAAGCCAAAATTCTTTGGTGCGGTACACGGTGGTCTATGGTTGACCCTGCCGGTCTGCGAATGGAACTTTTGGAAAATGACGAACGGTTTAAGAATCGTCGTTATGAGATAATCAACCTCTCGGCTCTTGACGAGGATGATGAGAGTCAGTTCGACTATGATTATTCCGTAGGTTTCTCTACTGAGTATTATCGTATGCGTCGCGCTTCATTCGAGCGTAATAACGATACGGCATCGTGGCAGGCTCAGTATATGGGAGAGCCTATAGAGCGAGACGGCGCGTTATTTTCACCGGGAGAATTTCGTTACTATAACGGTGTTTTACCTGACGAAGAACCCGACAGGGTGTTTATGGCCGTAGACCCTGCTTTCGGTGGCGGTGACTTTGTAGCTTCTCCTGTGTGCTTTCAATATGGGGATGACATTTATGTACACGATGTTGTCTATGATAGCGGAGATAAGAGAATAACACAGCCATTGCTGGCGCAGGCTGTTATCAAATACAACGTAGCGGCGATGCAGATTGAAGCGAACAAATCTACCGAGGCTTATAAGGACGGTGTGCAAGACGAGCTTAAAAAGCAAGACCGCAGAATAAACCTTACGACTAAAGCCGCTCCGTCCGATAAGGCTAAGTACCAACGTATATTTGATAAAGCTCCCGATATACGTGAGAATATGATTTTCAGAGAGTCCGGCAAACGTAGTAAGGCGTACAGTTTGTTTATGCAGAACGTTTTCTCTTACAAAATGTTCGCAAAGAACAAAAACGACGACGCGCCTGACAGTCTTGCTATGGCTATGGATATGGTACGAGGTTCTACGATGCGCACACAAGTGTTTAAGCGTCTGTTTTAGCCTTGGCGTAATATTTTGTAATATTTCCTGAAATTTTAAAAATTTAATGTATAATTTACACAAAGAGGTATAAGGTGGTGTACGAAACGGATACTTTACTTGGTCGAAAAGTCATATATACAGACGAAGACGAAATAACGCAAGATAATGTTTTGGAGGTTCTGAATGACGCTATGCTCATTCATTCTGTAAACCGCTCCGAAATAGACTATCTGTATAAGTATTATCGTGGCGACCAGCCTATCCTCAAGAGACAGAAAGATGTTCGTCCGGAGATATGTAACCGCATAGTAGAAAACAGAGCAAATGAGATTGTGTCTTTTAAAGTGGGTTATCTTATGGGAGAACCCGTTCAGTACGTAGGCCGCGGACGAGTAAACGCCGATGAGCTTAACACTCTGAATGACTTTGTTTTTGCAGAAGACAAGGCGGCTAAAGATAAAGAGCTCGCGGACTGGTTTACAATATGCGGAACTTCTTACCGTATGATTTTGCCTGACCCCAAAGACGAAGCGGACGAATCACCCTTTGAAATTTATACGCTTGACCCACGCAATGCTTTTGTGGTATATCACAGCGGTTTAGGTAACAAGCCGATGATGGGTGTTAAGTATGTTATCAAGAAAAACGGAAGCATTGTATTTTCGATTTATACCAAAAATCAGTATTTCGAGGTATCACAGCCCGGAGTATTCAGTCAGAACAGCAGTAATAATTATAAAACGATAACGAGGGCAGAGAATCACACTCTCGGTGATATTCCGATTATAGAATACCCTGCTAATTCTTTTAGACTTGGCGCTTTTGAAATTGTACTTCCCCTACTGGACGCAATGAATGTTATAGCTTCAAATCGTATTGACGGGGTTGAACAGTTTATACAGGCGTTACTGGTGTTAAAAGGTATTGACCTTGAGGCTCCTGAGTTTAAAGAGCTGCGCGAGAACGGCGGGCTCGCCTGCCCTCCTGATGGTGACGCTTATTATCTTACACAAGAGCTTAACCAAACGCAGACACAGACTCTTGTAGATTATATGTACCAAACCGTACTTACAATATGTGGTATGCCTAATCGCAACGGTGGCAGCTCAACAAGCGATACCGGCTCAGCGGTTATAATGCGCGACGGTTGGCAGGCTGCCGAAGCAAGAGCTAAAGACACAGAGCTGATGTTCACGATGTCCGAGAAGCGGTTCTTGCGCCTCGCTATTCGTATATCAAACACCACTCGTGATATGAATTTGAAATTGTATTCTATTCAAATACGATTTACAAGGCGTAATTATGAGAACATACAGGAGAAGTCTCAGGTATTAACTACTATGCTTGCCAATGATAAGATTCATCCGAAATTGGCTTTTGAGCATAGCGGTATGTTTATTGACCCCGACCTTGCATACACGATAAGTGCCGAGTACGCCGAGGCAAACAAAGCCAAACAATTACAAGAGCTTGAAAAAGCTGCGGAGTATGAAACGGCAAAGGCTAAGTCTGCTGCTGTTACTGAGCAGAGCAATCAATCGCCCGACGATACATCAGCCACTTAACGCGAGGTATGAAGTATGTACGAACTGACCGATATAGTTATCGAAAACATTCGGAAAGAGTTGATACGCGATTTCTCAAAGCTTAAAAGCTTGCTCTCTTATGATGAGTTAAATGTGATGTCTGCTACTAAAGCTGTTTATTCTAAGATAGACCTTTATGTAAGACAGATGTTTTTACAACTAATGCAGGCGGTGTACAAAAAGGTAACCAAAAGAACCTGCCCGTATAACTACGCGTGGCTTGAGAGTTTTCTTCTTGAATACGACGAAGTAAGTAAATATGTTTATGCTAATGAATTTGAGAGAAAAAGAGACCGATTAGCTGAGGCTCTGATAGCCAGCAGTAAAAAAAATGAGGAAATAGACGCTGCTTTACGTTATTTGTCTTTTATGCTGACGGCGTATGCTGTTAGAGTTACGGATCAGGTGGTTTTGATGGCTTATCGAGATATGGGTATAGACGCAGTCAGATGGAAAGCCGAAAAGGACAATAAGACTTGTACCATTTGTAAACATCGCAATGGGCATATTTATGATATTGAGCAAGTACCCCCTAAACCGCATTTAAATTGTCGTTGTGAGTACGAGGAGGTTTGATATGGAGTTACCCCAGAAAGCTACCGAAGAAATTGAAAAAATATTAAAAAAAGGTAATACTGTAGAGTTAAAAAAAGAAAAAGGTTACATTGTCATCGTGGAGATACAACGTAAAGCCAAACACAAGTCAATATTGTAGATACGCATAAACGGTTGCGTAGGAACAGTCAACAGGGACTATGAGATATTCTCATAGTCCTTTTTTTTATTTCACAAGAGGGAACTTGTAAAAACGCAATTGGGAGAAAACCCAACTCAAAAACGGAATTTAAAATGCAGTGAAGCATTACAAAAACGCAGGAGGATTAAAATGCCAAAAATCGAAACAGGAAACATTGAAGGCTACGAGAGTATGACTGTGGAACAAAAGTTGTCAGCCTTGGAAAACTATGAGCTTCCTGATAGCAATTCAGAGCTCGAGAGATACAAGAATGCTGTCAGCAAAGCCAATTCAGAAGCTGCAAGCTGGAAGAAAAAGTATCAGACTCAGCTCTCAGACGATGAAAGAAGCAAACAGGAACGAGAGGACGAATTAACAACGTTGCGCTCGAAAGTGGAGGAAATGGAGAAAGAAAAGCTTGTGACAGGGCATACCGCCCGCTTCCTCGCTTTAGGGTATGAAGAAGCGTTAGCTAAGGAGACCGCTCAGGCTCTCGCCAACGGTGAGACTGATAAGGTTTTTGCAAATCAAAAAAAGTTCCTTGAAACGCACGATAAAGCATATAAAGCTTCGCTAATGAAAGAAACCCCTACACCCCCTCCCGGACAGAGCGGAGAACAGAAAAAGGATTACACCGCAATGATTGAAGATGCTCAGTCTCGTGGGGATTTCGGGGCGGCTGCTTATTATATGCGTCTCCGGGAACAAGAAAAAACTAATTAAAGGAGAACGTTAAAAATGGCAGACACTATTGCTACAAGTTTCGGGGTGTTGAATTACTCCGGAATGCTATTCAACAAAGGTAATACAAGAACACCTTTGTCATCGCTTATCGGCGGAAAGATGAAAACTACCAACAGCACCGAGTTTGTTGTAGGTCAGAACTACGAAACTGCGGGTGGCACACAGCCGGAAATAAGCGAAACCGCGTCGCTTACTGCTCCCGATGCAAGCGTCGTAACACGTACACAGATGACTAACGTCACACAGATTTTTCAGGAGACGGTCGGCATATCTTACGCTAAGCAGTCCAATATGGGAACTCTTGCAGGCGCTAATATCGCTAATCAGGTTGCGAACCCCATTAACGAGCTTGACTTTCAGGTGGCTGCAAAGATGCAGAAAATAGCACGTGACCTTGAGTATACATTCGTCAACGGTGCATACAGCAAGGCCACATCCGACGCGACGTTTAATAAGACAAGAGGTCTCGTTACCGCTATAACCACTAACGTTAAGGCAATGGCCAAAAAGCCACTCGGTCTGTGGGATGTTGCCGATATGGTTAAGAAAGTATACGAGAGTAATGCTCCTACTACCGGACTTTGTCTCTGGTGTGACGCTGTAACGATGTTCCAGATTAACGCTGACGCGGTACAGAACGGACTTACTGTCGTTCCTGCGGCGCGTGAAGTTAACGGTATATCTCTTTCAAGCGTTATAACACCCATCGGCGTTGTGTATCTCTACCTCGGTGAGTGTTTACCGGCAGGTACTGCTCTTCTTCTTGACCTTGATGTAATAGCACCTGTCGGACAGCCTGTTCCGGATAAGGGCAATTTCTTCCTTGAACCTCTCTCAAAGGTTGGTGCAGGTGAGAAATATCAGATATTCGGTCAGATGGGTCTTGACCACGGTCCGGAGTGGTATCACGGAAAATTTACGGGTATTTCTACCACTTTTGAGGCACCGAAATACAGCCGTAGCGTTTATGTCGCAGGTGGTTCTATTAACACCACTACTTCCGCTGTTGGCGGTTAATAATCAAAGGAGGCAGACAAATGACCGAAGAACAGAAACTCTCGCTGTTAAAAGCAATGATAGATACAGACGAAGAGGATGTGTCTGACGAGACTTTGTCTGCCTATCTGTATTTAGCCGGGCGCAAAATTATGGAGAAACGCTATCCGTTTCATACCGATAAAACAGAAGTGCCCGAGAAGTATCAGGCATTACAAGTGGAAATAGCGTGTTATCTCATTAACAAACGCGGTGCGGAGGGCGAGACAACTCATAGCGAAAACGGTATCTCCCGATCATATGAAAGTGCGAGCGTACCGAACAGTATGTTAGACGGTGTCATTCCTGTCGCAAAACCCTTTAGTTTTGGCGGTGATGACGTATGAAATCACTCCAAAGAAACAAACGGACATTTTACTATTCCAATTATGCAAGTAAAAAGCCGGTGGTGGACGACAGCGGAAATGAGACGGGAGAATATGAAATCATATATACCCCTCCGCTGCGCGCCAAAGCAAACATTTCCGCCGCGCAGGGTGAAACACAGATTGAACAATTTGGCACATCTATAACGTATGACCGTGTCATTGTTACAACAAAGCGATTACCTATCGATGAAAATTCCATCTTATGGGTCGATGTTTTACCCAATTTTGAGAATAGAGCACTCAAAACCGAAAGAGGCAAGCTAATAGACAGCGAGAATGGTAAAGTGCTGTTAACAGAAGGGGCGAAAATTCCCGGAAATTACGATTACATCGTTAAAAAAGTAGCCACTTCTTTAAACAGTATGTCTATAGCTATCAGTAAGGTGGACGTGTCGTAATGGTTATTAAGGTAATAGGGGCTGACAGTTTAATGAACAAACTAAAAGCCTATCAAAAATCCATCGAAGAAAAGCAACATCGCCTTCTAAACGAGCTTTTCAAGATAGGCATTGACGTTGCGAGCGTCAAATTTCAAACAGCACAGTACGACGGTGATAACGATGTGGTTGTTAATCGCCGGCCTGAGTGGGTCGGAGATAACAAACTGTTTCTGACGGCGACCGGCAAAACCATTACTTTTATAGAGTTCGGTACGGGCGTACATTACGCAGAGCAGCACCCAAAGGCTGCCGAACTCGGCGCTGTCAGAGGAGAATACGGGCAAGGCAAAGGCTCCAGCGATACGTGGGGATATTATGGCTCTCCCGGCACAAACGGGCGTGAGAGGAAAGAAACAGACAAAGGGACGTTAGTTCTTACTCACGGCAATCCACCTGCTCGTGCGATGTACGACTCCGCTAAAGAAATGCGTAATCGAATTGTAGATAAGGCACGGGAGGTGTTTGGAAAGTGATAGACATCGAGAATGAAGTTTTCACAAATGTTAAAACCGCGTTGACAGAACAGTTTCCGAACATCTCTGTGGAAAGTGTTACAAATTACAGTCCCTCCAAATTTCCGTTTGTGTGTATTGAAGAGACAGACAACTATTCGTATGTTTCTACAAGAGACACAGGTAGTAATGAGAACCACGCTGTTGTAGTGTTTGAAGTTAACGCCTATTCCAATAAAGCGGCGAGAAGAAAAAGCGAGTGCAAAGCTATCATAGCAGATGTAGATAAAGTAATGCTTGGATTAGGATTCACTCGTAATACGAAAACCCCAATCAATTTAGACGATGCCACCAAATACCGTATTTTTGCACGATATACAGCGGTGGTATCAAAAACCGATACAATTTATAGGAGGTAAAATAAATGGCTATCTCAACGTATAAGGTTTTCCTTATGAAGAAAGGAACTACCGGAGATACATACGAAAAACTTATTGATATTAAAGAGTTCCCCGACCTCGGCGGTGCTCCGGAAATGCTCGAAACAACGACCTGCTCCGACCCCGCACAGACATACATTAAAGGTATTCAGTCGCAGGATGCGCTTGAATTTACCGCTAATTACACTAAAGAGGATTACGACAAGCTCTCTAAGTTGAGCGGTATTGAGACTGACTACTCCGTGTGGTTTGGCGGAACAGAAACGGCAGGTAAAGCCACCCCTACCGGCTCAGACGGTAAGTACGATTTCAAAGGTGATTTGTCTGTGTATATCACCGGTGGCGGTACTAACGAAGTCGTAAGTATGACGGTTTCTATAGCTCCGTCAACCGTAATAAGTCCTAACGCAGCAGGTTGATGTGAGGAGGAGACATAATGGCAAAACAGTTAAGTATTAAATACAACGACAAGGAGTATACGTTGGAATATACTCGCAAATCCATTGAGCTGATGGAGAGGAGAGGTTTCAAAATATCTGATATTCAGGATAAACCCGTAACCACTCTTCCGGCATTGTTCGCGGGAGCGTTTCTCGCACACCACAAATTTGTAAAACCCGAAGTCATCAATGAGATATTCACGAAGTTGTCAAACAAGGACGAGCTTATCAATAAACTCGCTGAAATGTACAACGAGCCTATCATTGCTATGTTAGGCGATACGGAAGACTCAGAGGGAAACTTGAATTGGGAGCCGAGCTGGTAAGTAGCCCGTCTCCCAATAAGGGGGGCGAGTCTGAAAACGACTCTGCTCCCCTTGTTTCATATACGGAGCAGTTTTATCTTTACTTACCGTTCTATCTGTCAATAGGGATGACCTATGACCAATACTGGAATGAAGATTGCTGCTTGGTTAAATATTATCGTGAAGCCTTTAAACTACAGAGAGATAGGAACAACGAGCAGTTGTGGCTACAAGGTATGTACATATACGAAGCTTTTTGTGACGTATCGCCCATACTTAATGCTTTTGCAAAAAAAGGTACAAAGCCTCTCCCCTACCCTACACAGCCATATGCAATAACCAAAGAGGAAGCCGAGCGTAGACGTGTAGAAAAGGAAAAAGCAGAGTACGAAAAGATGAAAGCAAAAACAGCCGCTTTTGCAAGTATGTTTAATGCTTCTTTAGACGCTCAAAGAAGGGAGGTTGAAAACGGTGAATGATAATGTTATTGATACTCTAACTATTAAAGTGGAGGCTGACACAAAAACAGCCACCAACGGTTTAACCGATTTACAGAAGACTCTTTCAAAATTTCAAGGTGTGTCTAAGACTTGCTCAACCTCTACCAACACAATAAGTTCGAGTTTCTCAAATCTTAAAGGTAAGTTGCATAGTACAACAGCGTCTTTTCGCAAAATAGTAAAAGTGTTTGGCGGTTGGTTTAATGAGACTAACGATTATGTTGAAGCACTTAACTTATTCAACGTAGCGTTGGGTGATTGTGCCGGGGCTGCAAAAAAGTACGCTGAGAGTGTATCAGCTATCGCGGGCATCGATATGAAGGAATGGATGACGTATCAAGGCGCGTTTTACCAATTAGCCGACGGGTACGGTCTTGCTTCCGATGCTTCCGAAAGAATGAGCAAAAATCTAACGCAGTTAGCGTTCGACTTATCGTCTCTTTGGAATGTCGATGCAGAGACCGCCTTTCAGAAACTCCAGAGCGGTATGTCAGGACAGATTAAGGGGCTTAAAGTATGGGGTATTAACGTATCTGTTGCTCAGTTAAAAGAAACGGCTCTTGCTCACGGTATAGACCTCGCTACGTCAAAGATGACCGAAGCTCAAAAAGCAACGTTAAGATATGTAACGATTATGGAGCAAACGTCAAAGGCTCAAGGAGATATGGCAAGAACCATAGCCACCCCTGCTAACGCACTGAGGATCTTAAACGCTCAGTGGACGCAGGCGAAACGAGCAATGGGACAAGTTGTGAGTTTGGTTGCCGTTGAGGTTATTCCTTGGTTTCAGGCTCTTGTTCAAGTTATTAGAGATGTGGCGGAGGTACTCTCAAAGAAGTACGAAACTCCTACCCCCGATTTAAAGGATCTATCAAACACAACGATAGACCCCAAACCTTTTGATAAAGTTTCAGACAGTTTGGGAAAAGCAACCGAAAGTGCCAAAGAGTTAAAGAAGACCATATTAGGCATTGATGAGATTAACGCCCTCACCGATAATTCGGTATCTTCTCCCACGGCAGGCACAACCGGAACAGGTAACGGTTACGCTTCCGATTTCGGGCTTGATTTAGGGAAATACGACTACGACTTTTTATCAGGTCTTGACAGTACCGACCTTGATGACAAAAAGAAAAAACTCAAGGAAATATTGTCTTATGTAACGGCGATAAGTGCCGGTTTTGCCGCTATGGCAATATCCAAAAAGCTAATCGATGGTATTAGTTGGCTTCAGAAAGCTTTAGGCGGTGTCAAAAGTCTTTCCTTGAATTGGTCGATTTTCGGAGCAGCAGCTTTCTTTTCGGACTTGGATAAGTTGAGACAGTACATTAAGGACATAGAGGATAACGGGGCTAATTGGTCTAATGTGTCAGGTGTGCTCGGCGAGTTTGCAGGTTCCATAGGTGATGTGCTTATAGTGCTCGGTAAAACTGAGATAGCCGCTCCGCTTAAAGCGATTCAAGGTATAACCGAAATTATTAACGGTGTAAAAGGTTTATCTGACGGAGATACCGAAAACGACATTGACAGTGCGTGTACTGCTATACGCGGCTTAGGTGATGTCGGTATCGCTATAGGAGCCGCAACTAAAAATATGACTTTGGCAGGAGCAAGTGGTGCTCTCGTAGGTCTTACCGGCATTATCTCAGAGTTAAGTGAGAATTGGGAGGCAATTAAGTCCGGCGATTGGAGCGGTGTAGATAAGGTTTCTCTCGCAACAAACGCCGTGTATGTGTTAGCAGGTTTAGCAACCGCTCTCGGCGCGTTCAATAAGGCGAAAGACGCGACCGACTTAACTAAAACAACAGAGAAACTTGATGAAGTTAAATCTGCTACCGAATCTGTTAGCACTTCAACGTCCGCGTTGACCTCTAAACTGACTACCCTTGTTAAGGACCTCGGCTTGGGTTTGGTAGTAATAGCCGAAGTAGCAGTAGCAGCAGGGCTAATTGTCGGTGCTATATGGGGCTTAGGGCTTATGTTGCAGCAAGTCGGTGAGGCGTGGCAGCCCGTACTTGACAACGGTTCTACGGTCTTAACTGCGTTAGGGCTCGGCACGGCTCTACTGTTAGCGGTAGGAGTTGCGGTGGCAGCTCTCGGAAATACTGGGCTCGGAGGAGTGGCTACTTTAGGCGTAGGACTGTTAGCTCTTTTGGAACTCGACGCCGCTGTTTTGTTATTTGTCGCCGCTATTTGGGCGGTAGGTTATGGCCTCAACCAAATAGGGATAGCGTGGCAACCCGTTCTTGACAACGGCGAAACGGTTACCGCGGCTCTTGAGAGAGGTACTCTTTTATTGTTGGCTGTAGGTGTTGCAACGGCAGCTCTCGGAGCAATAACGGTAGCCTCAGCCGGCGCGCTTCCCGTCGCGGTAGGTCTTGGCACCGCTATGTTGGTGTTACTCGCTGCCGCATTTGTTGATTTCATTGCCAGTTTGGTTGTTGTTGCAGACCAAATAAGCGTTGAACTGTACCCTGCATTTGAGCGAGTTAACAGCGTATTGCCGAGTCTTACTACCGATATGAGCAATTTTAAAGACTTTATGGGTCAGTTTGCGTCAATGGCTGCATCTTATGCTGCCGATAGTGCCATAGCGGGACTTAGCAATGTTGTGGGTAACATTGTCAACTTATTTACGGGTGACCCTATACAGAGGTTTGCTGATAACGCCGACAAGCAGTATACACAGGCATCTAATTTGAACAAAAAGCTACAGCTTGCTAATCCCGAATTAACCACAGCCATAGCTCTTCTTACTGCTTATAACAACTTGTTCTCAAGACTTGAAGCATTAACAGGTCAAAATTCAAACATACAGTTGGCACAAGGCGTGTATGCGAACCTTAAAGAGGTCGGTAAAAAGCTTGTGACAGGTCTTGTGGACGGTATTAAGGGCGAAATGAGTTCTCTTAGTAATACGATGAGACGCCTCTTGAGCGATAATGTTTCGTCACGTGACGCTTCGTCTCTCGGTAAAGATTACGGCAGGGAGTTCGCCAGAGGTATATCAAGCGGCTTCAAGGGTGCGTCTTTCCCAACGCTCCACGGTAACGTTGATGTATCTGCAAGCGGATATGTCAGTCTTTCCCTTAAAGCGTATGCAAAAGGTGGTTTTGTTGATAATGGACAGATGTTCATCGCTCGTGAAGCCGGGCCGGAAATGGTCGGTACGATAGGCAATAAGACATCCGTCGCAAACAATGAACAGATTGTCAGCGGTATCGCACAAGGCGTTTCTGACGCTAACAGCGAACAAAACGCGCTTCTTCGTGAACAGAACAACTTGCTCAGACGCTTACTCGAAAAAGACCAAACCGTAAGGGCTGTTATAACAGCAGGCGATGTTGTTGACGGTCTGAACCGTAAGAACCGTCGAGACGGTAAAGTTACCGTCCCTGTAGGATAAGGAGGTACAACGTATGGAATTTAACCCTATTAAAAGTGTAGACGGAAAAACTTGTCGTTGTCCCTCCTCTTATCAGTGGAAGCTGGCTGACGTGTCAGCTTCCGACGCAGGGCGAACAGAAGATACGGTAATGCACAAAAATCGTATAGGTCAAACCGTGGGAATAGAGCTGTCGTGGAATAACATATCGACACAAGAAGTTTCCGCTATTCTTAAGATGTTTAACCCCGAATACATTACCGTATGCTATCTGGACGCAATGGAGGGTGACTACATAACTAAAGTGTTTTACGTCGGAGACCGTACCGCGCCGCTATATAACACCCGTTTGGGGCTTTGGCAGAACGTATCTTTTAATTTAGTTGCGAGGAAGGGATGAGAGAGGATGTATAAGGTTTCGCAAGAGGTTATTCAACTTTTCAACAGCGGGAAAAAGCAGACTGTCGATATACAAGTAAAGCCAATCAGCGGTGAATCTTTTACCCTCTCGTCCTCTGACATCACGAACGGCGGGTTTTCGGTAGATAGGTATTCGGCTACAGGAGATAAAATTGAAATAGGCTCAGTAGTTTCGGCAGAGTGCGATATTACGCTCGAAAACAAAGACGGTCGATTTGACAACGTGGTCTTTGAGGGAGCGGAGCTTGTTATCAAGATTGGAATTAAGGATTGGGACGATAGCACAGCAGATATGCACTATGTGCCTTTAGGTGTGTTCATAGTGGACGCACCTCCCCGAGCCTTGAACACCATATCTATAACGAGCCTTGACAGAATGGCGCACTTTGACCGAACCGTATCTGACGCAGATTTAGCGGAGCTGTTTTACAATGCTCCCACCATAGCGGAGCTTCTCATTAGGTTGTGCAACAAATGCGCGGTATCTTTAGCTACTACTCCGAGCACTCTGCTGAACTCCGATTATATAGTTACAGAGAAGCCTACTGATGAGAACTTGACATATCGACAGATTTTAAAGTGGATATGCGAGATTACAGGTACTTGCGGTTATATGGACTGGGACGGTAAGCTTAGGCTTGAGTGGTACAACAATCAATCCGACATAACTATAACCCCCTCTATACGTTACAGTAGTGACGTAGCAGAGAACGATATAACTCTGTCGGGCATTGAAATTGACGTAACCGACAACGAGGTATATAAAACGTCACCTTTTACAGATGATTACGCCATTGCTATATCCGATAACAGTCTTATGTCAAACGGTGAGTCGGTCGCAAACGGTCTGTCACAGCGAGTAGGTCTTACCTATCGCCCTTTTTCAGCTAAGATAAAATCCGCTCCATATCTGTACCCTATGGACGTTGTTGCTTTCCAAGTCAAAGTACCAGACGGAGACACCATAGACACAGAGTCTGACGCGGTTCTGACAACTGAGGACGGAGTTAAGCTAACCACCGAGGATTACAGCGAGAGCAAGAGCGTAACTACTATTTTAACTAATGTTAATTATACGCTGAACGGTGCTACCGATATATCTGCTAAAGGGGAAACACAGGCACGTGGCGGTTACGCCGCCCAAGGTAGTCTTACGTCTCAACAGAAACTAATAGTCAAGAAACAGCAGAAACAGATAGATAAAACCGCTTATGACCTCTCTACACAGGAGAAAGCTACGGATTACCTCAACAACGCCGCTGCAATGTCGTTAGGTTTGTTTCATACGGAAGTGACAGACGATACAGGCGCTATAACGTACTATTGGCACGACGCAACAACTCTTGAAGAGTCACAGTACATCTGCATGAGGAACGCAGCAGGCTCTTTTACAACGTATAGTGGATGGAACAACGGTTCGCCCGTATGGGGTTCCGGGACAGACAAGTACGGTAACGCTCTATTCTCTCTATTGGATACTATAGGTATTCAAGCTGAGTGGATTAAAGCGGAGAGTATTACTACAGACAAGATGTCTATAGGTCAGCCGGAACGCGGAACTAACCTTGTTTTAGACTCGTCTTTCGAGGCTAACGCATTGTACTACGATGTTACTCTTAACAAGTTGGGAGAAGCTGTAGACTATGAACATAACGAGTATTGGAACTTTGCAAAGTGTGGATTAGGTGATAATTATGACCCCATCCCGTTCGCCGGAGTAGACGGACATTCGGGGGAAGCCCCTCGCGAGGGTGCTGGATTTGACAACGGCAAAGCCCACATTGATACCTTTATAGGCAGAAAGAGTGAGTTAAGTGCTGTGAGTGATAACGCGTTCGGATATTCAACCCGTAGTCCTTTCCCAATTAACGTTACTACACATTGTCTATCGTTTTATTACCGTATCAAAACTCACAAAACGGGTACTATATCGTCCTCAGCCACAGCTACCGGACAAATTCTTGTTAAGCTACAATGGCTCAACGAGCAAAAACAGGTGCTGAGCACGTCTATATGCCCCGTGACTTATACGGATAGCAATAACACCTTGTGGCAGAGAGTACACACCACAATTACCCCTCCGAATAGCACGGCTTACTGTAATCTGTTAATAGCCGCACATTGTGACAGTATTACCTCTACTGACGATAGTTCAGCTTACTTCGATTTGGACGGCATACTTTTCGAGGAGGGGTTAACGCTTAACAATTGGACGTGTGCTCCATCTGAGGTCTCGCGTAACGGCGTATTGATAAGCAGTAAGGGTCTTAACGTGTCCGACGGCAAAATCAAAGTAACTGACATCGGTAAGCGAGATGTACTATATACGGATGGTAATCAGATTCTCCAACACAACGGCGGCGTGACAGTTGAGAAGTACAACCCTACACCCGATGAAAAGACGGGAAAAAACGATGTCGCTTTAAGGATGTCTCTTAACCCTATCCAATTCAGCGATAGCGGACAGAGAGGTAGTGTATTAGGTGCTACGTTTGAAAGTTATGACGATAACGGAAGCGTAACGAAACTCGGATATATGGGTATTGATAGTCCCTATGAGTGCGATTCTCAAGGTACGTATGAACCTCACCCGGAAGATGACAAACATCGTCCGCTTACATTTCAATCTGTGAACGGATTTGTATTCGGCGACGGAGTAGTAAGTGGCAACCCTATAATGACAGTACCTACAATACTTCAAACCGGAGCCGATATGAACTACATCACAACCCCGGGTTATTATCATATTGAGAATAATGTTGTTGCAAACAGTATCGCCAATCTTCCCGAATTAGTGAATGGTACTAAATACAGCACAGCTGGTATCATTAAAGTAGAACAGATAGGACACACTGGGTGGGTCGTACAGACCTACTACCCTCAAGTAGAAAACACCGGGCGCGTATTTATGCGAAGTGCTTCACTTGATGATACCTCTTACTCGTGGGGGAGATGGTATCAATTCTGCGGAGGCGAGATAGAAAATCCTTTTGTAACAGCGCGCACTGTAAACGCTGACTTGGGTATGTTCAATACTGTAACGGTTGACGAGTGGTGTCACGTGAACGATGGCATTTTGGTAATGAGCAAAGATGATAAAGAAGACGCTCTTCACGTTGATGGTAACGGAGTCGTGCAAGGGAATCTTCAAGTAATTGGTACTTGCACGGCTACGGCGTGGGAGACTTTATCAGACCGAGACAAAAAGACAGATATACGTTCCGTTGATGAGATAAATGCTATTGCCAAGATTAACCAGTTACACTTTTATACCTACTCGATGAAAGGTAATGACACTCACATTCCGTTGGGTATTATGGCTGACGAAGCACCGAACGAGATATTAGGTGCTGACAGGAAGTCTATTAACTTATACTCTTATATTTCACTCTGCGCTAAAGCCGTACAGGAACTGTCGGACGAAGTCGCAAATCTAAAGAGAGAAATAGAAAAATTAAAAGGAGACGATAAAAATGGCTAAGATTTCGGAGCTCCCTAATAGTGCTACCCCATTAACGGGCGAAGAGACTTTTCCCGTTGTGCAGTTTGGTATCACGAAAAAAGCCCGAATCAACGACATTAAAATGACCGTTGACACCGAACTGTCCGAAACATCAGAAAACCCAGTGCAAAATAAGATTATAACTGAAACGTTATACGACCACGAATTAGGTATAAATACGTTATGGGAACGAAGCGACCTTAAAGAGTTTAAATTGTGGTCTAAGCAGACGTTGGAAACCGAGGTCTCGAGCGTAGAATTTAATTTTACCACAAGTGCTTTAAGCCTTTATCCTACCGAGCTTCTTGTAACGCTTGTTGTGCCCCCTCCCACGCAGACCTTGGCATATGTTAAGGCAGAGTTTGAAAGTGCAGGAGGAAGCAAGAATTATTTCATCTCCTGCGGCGGTGACGGCAGTAATACGGTTATAAAGCCCGATACTGGTCTTAATTTCTTGGGAGGATTTAGACTTAAGCTGTCCACCCCCTTCGCGTGCTGTACTACTTGGGGGGTGCTAAACAAGAACTCCTCTCCTTACGGGGCATTTCCTAAAGTCGGATATGGCGTTATAAAGCTCCCCGGGAAAACAGAAGAAGAAAACCATTTTAAAAAGTTAACGCTGAGTGCCACGGGGGGCACGTCCAGATTACTCCCGGTAGGAACCCAAATTCAAGTGTATTTCAAGTAGAGAGGTGTATTGTATGAAAAAATATGTAGACGGCGAACTGGTTGAGACCAACGAGGAATTAACTTCTGTTGAAGAGCACATCCCGTTGACGGTGGAAGACCGAATAGAAGCTAATTCTCAAGCAATCCAAGAGATAATGCTCACTATAATCGAGGAGGACAACAATAATGTATGAATTTCTTTGGCAGCGGTATATTCTCGGCAAAATATCGGTAGCCAATTTAACCAAATGCGCTAAGAAATGGCTTACGCCGGATGAAGCAAATCGCTTGATAACGGCAGTTAAAGAAAGCGAGGGAGCAAATGAGTGACGCTGTAGCCGTCGCGCTTATATCGGGCGGACTTGCCCTCTTAGGCGTGATTATTACGTCTGTAAGCACTTCTCGCAGAATGACCGCACAGCTTGAGCGTAATCAGGCTGTGACAGATACCAAAATTGAAGAACTTACACGTGAGGTAAGACTTCACAATAACTTCGCGCAGCGTATTCCCGTAATCGAGCGCGACATTAAGGTCATAAATCATCGAATTGATGATTTGGAAAAATATCACAAAGGAGTATAAAATTATGAAAATCAATTTGAAGCAGAGGTTCAAAAACAAGACATTCGTTGTATCGTTGGCAACACTTCTCTTAGCAACCGTGTATCAGATACTCGGAATGTTCGATGTCGTACCTAAGGTGAGCGAGGATACATTGACGGGTATCCTAATGCTCGTCGTCAACTTTTTATCCGCACTCGGAATACTCGTTGACCCGACTACTGAGGGCTTGTCGGACTCGAAGAGAGCGCTTACATATGGCACGGCAGATGATGTAAGACAGAATGAAGAAACGGGCGGATATGCGGCAGGAATGCTTTTCTCAGGGCGCAACCGCGTAACTCAGCCGTACACCTATAATGTCAATACCAAAAAGGGACACGGCGGTATAGACATAGTCGGAGACGACGATAGAACCGTCCACGCGGTAGAGGGCGGCAGGGTGTCAATGGTTTCTGTTTGGGACGGCAAGACCAAAACAGGCACACAGAGCTACGGCAACCTTGTTGTTATAACCGATTCAACCGGCAAAAGACACTTTTACGCGCACCTTGCGTCTATCTATATGAGTAAAGGTCAGAGGGTATCTGCCGGTGATGTTGTCGGCATTATGGGCAATACCGGCAACAGCTTCGGTGCGCATACTCATTACGAGGTTCGCACCGGCCAAGGCACGGTTACACGTATCAATCCTGCCGAGTTTTGCGGCGTGCAGAATGCCAAGGGTACATATGTGAACAATGTATCTGCCGCGTCACCTGCTCCGTCACACAGAGGCACAGCCTACACAATGACGTGCAAAATGTTATACGTCCGTAAAGGCCCGTCTGTAAGGTATCGCCGAGTCGGGCAGTTCTCAAGAGGCGAGATATTCTATGTCGTTGCTCGTCAGGGTAACTGGTGCCAGCTTGAAAGCGGTAACTGGATGTGTGCCGGAAAGTATCTTAAGAGAGTGTAAGGGGTGTATAAAATAGTATGGCAGAAAAGACAAGCACTATATATGTGACTACCGAAAACGTAAATGTACGTGTTCGACCCACGTATGCCTCTCCTATCGTAAGAACAGTTGAAACCGGGGCAGAATTAGAAATTGAAAAAACATATTTACGCTCCGGCGCGAAGTGGGGTAAAATCAAAGACGCAAAAGAATTTATATGTTTGAGCTTCTGTGAGATAAAAGCCTAATAAAAAATAAAGTACCGGGTAGATTACTCTACTCGGTACTTTATTGTATATCCAAACAAGCTCTTAAAAAAGAACAAAGAGTTCGGATTATACTCCTTTGGTGGACCATCAGGGACTCGAACCCCGGACCGCCCGGTTATGAGCCGGATGCTCTAACCAACTGAGCTAATGGTCCGCATCTAAACTGCTTGACTATTATATATATAAACGGCACAATTGTCAAGAGTTAATTTTTCTTTTTTTAAAATAGTTGTCGTTTCGAAGTTCGCCGCCGAAACTTGTGTAAAAACGCATAATTTTATATGTTTTTGACGCTTTTACATATTGCAAATCCGTAGATTTATTATATAATTATAAAAACAGACTTTTATCCGGTTTTGTTTTTGTACAAAACATACATCAAGTGAGGTGAGAACTTGTACGGACTTATAGATCATCAGGAAGAAATTAACCGTCTTATGTCACGTTACGGCGTAAAATTCGGACTTTATAAAAACAACAAATTCAATGAACGGCTTTTCCCCTTTGACACCATACCGCGCATAATACCGAAAAACGAATTTGAATTTCTTGAAAAAGGCTTGAAGCAGCGCGTTTACGCTCTTAATTTGTTTTTAAACGATATTTATTCCGACAAAAAAATCATACGCGATAAAATAATTCCCGAAGAATTCATATATACTTCGCCGGGCTTTTCCGCACCGTGCGACAAACTGACTCCGCCTAAAAAGATATATAATCACATTTCGGGTATAGATTTGGTACAAGGCAAGGATATGTGCTGGTATGTACTTGAGGACAATTTACGCATACCCTCCGGCGCGTCATATCCGATGATAGCACGCGAGCTTTGCCGCAGAGCAAGTCCCGACACGTTCCAAAACAATTCGGTAGACGACAACCGCGACTACGGCGGGCTTTTACGCCGTGTTCTCGATGATGTAAACACCGGCGGAATCAACGTTATTTTGACCCCCGGCCGATACAACTCAGCTTTCTTTGAGCATTCGTACCTTGCGGAGCGCACAAAGGCTGTATTTGCTATGCCGCAGGACCTTTTCGTTGAAGGCAACGTGCTTTATTACAGTGAATATTCCGGTAAGCGGCAGCGCGTAGGCACGGTTTACCGCCGAATTTCAGATGAATACATCGACCCTATGACATTTTACGCAGGCTCTCTTCTCGGAGTACCGCATATCATAGATTCTTACAGAGCCGGAAATGTTGCGATTGTAAATGCGCCCGGAAACGGCATAGCGGATGACAAGGGCGTATATTATTTCGTCCCGCAAATGATAAAATATTATCTCGGCGAAGAACCGATACTAAACAATGCCGTTACCTATCTGCCGATAATAAAAAAAGATCTCGATTATATAACCGAAAATCTGCCATCGCTGGTTATAAAAGATGTATCGGAGTCCGGAGGCTACGGGGTCATATTCGGAAATACTCTGTCTAAAAACGAACTCTCTGCCATAAAAGAAGCCGTTAAAACGTCGCCGCGCCGATTTATAGCGCAGGAGGTAATAGACTTTAAAGGGCTCAAGGTTTTTGAAAACGGCAGGCAAGTCGAAAGGAAAGCCGATCTTCGCGCGTTTGTGCTCTACGGCGACGAAATAACCGTTTGGCACAGCGGTCTTACGCGCTATTCTCAAGATCCGGATTCTTTTGTTGTAAACTCATCTCAGGGAGGAGGATTTAAAGACACATGGGTATTATCTCGATAAAATCCACGGACAATCTCTTTTGGCTCGGCAGATATGTGGAGCGCGTCTTTACCACTCTTCGCGTTTTTTCGGAATATTACGATAAAATGATAGACAAAGACGAAAACGCCTATATTGATTTTTGCAACAAGCTCGGTATAGAAAACACATATTCATACAAGCAGGAATTTATAACGAAATATCTTTTTGACGAAAACGACCCGAATTCTGTTATGAGTAATTTACTCTGCGCCTATGATAACGCCGTTGTTATGCGTAACGAGATAAGCTCCGAAACGCTGTCATATATTCAAATGGCGGTAAATTATATGGAGCAAGGCAGAGAGAGCAGCGCACCGATGCTCAAATTGCAGGAGGTATTTGACTGCATATTTGCCTTTTGGGGCAGTGCCGACGACTTTGTTGAATCGGAGACAACGAGAAATATACTGAAGTTCGGCAGAAGCGTTGAAAGACTTGACCTCTATACCCGTTTTTTCTTTTCTCCGACTCTCATCAAAAAGGAATTCAGTATACTTTTAAACCGTCTTTACAAAGTCGGCGTAGACTGTAACATAGACGCTATCAACACCCTTATGAACATCATTCTCGAAAAAGATGAGTACAGCGACTACGACCTATATACCGTGCGCGACGAGTTGTCTAAGGTATTTATTACGGCACCGCAGTATTGATCAAAAAAGGAAGATAAACGTGAAGCACATCAAATTTTTTTACAGTATGAAAATTGATTTTTCGTCCCCTGTGATAAGGCACTGCTTTTCTTTGAGATGCTTGCCGTTTGATACGCCGTCGCAGAGGATAGAGCTCATAAATGTGGACATAGAGCCGCATAACATGCTTACCGAAACGGCCGACGGCTTCGGCAACAGAGTCCTCACCGACAGAATTATCGAGCCTCACTCAAAATTCGTTGCAATAGTTGAGGGAAAAGCGAGCTTAGACTTTTCAAAGCGCGAAAAGGAAGAGCTTAACTGCATTTATAAATATCCGTCGCAGCACACGGTACCCGGAGAAAAAATCATTGAACTCGTGTCGGGGCTCGGTGATATGGCAAACCTTACCGCGCTTGAGACCGCACAGGCGGTTTCAAAAAGAATCGGCGAAGTATTCAGCTATAAAAGCGGCGTAACAAATATAAATACCACAGCGGAAGAGGCTCTGCACCTCGGGTGCGGCGTTTGTCAGGACTACGCGCATATATTTTTATCGGCGGCAAGACTTTCGGGCGTTCCGGCAAGATATGTTGCAGGCATACAAAAAGGAACCGGTGAAACGCACGCCTGGGCAGAGTTTTACGACGACGGCATATGGGTCGGAATTGACCCCACTAACCACAGAATGTGCGATGAAACGTACCTTGCGCTAAGCCACGGCAGAGACTTTGCGGACTGCGGCATCAACCGCGGACTGTTTATCGGCGGAGGCACTCAAACACAAAGCATCGTGGCTACGGTGGAAGAAATATAAAATGAGTGGTTATCCATGGCCCATTAAACAAAGTGTTCTCATCTTTTCAGAGCGAGCGAATACGAATGCTCGAATTGCGGCAATAAAAGCGACAAGCCCTATACAGAGTGTCCGCACTGCGGCTCGGAAATGACATCGTATCAAAGCTACCACAGTTATGACCCAAGTTAGATTGACGAGATGCGGATTACGACGAGATGTTCGGCGACGATGACGACCGAAAGCAGAATTTGTTTCAAAAAAAGAATCGAGCAGCGTATATCTGCTCGATTCTTTTCTCTTTTATCGAATGTTGTTTTTTATCACCGACCAACTGTCTGTTAACCGTTCGAGATTATATGACGCATTGGCGGGACTTGTTGACGGCAAAGCCACGGTATCTCTGCCGACGGTATCTTTAATATACTTATTAAACAATTTTTCGCTTGTTTTGCCGTTTGAGTAGATTTGTCTTATACCGCAGGAGGATAAAATCGTCCCTATATCATTCGGTACAACATTTTTAATAGAGCTGTCGGAAGATCCCACTATATCGCAACTTTTTATAACGTCCCAAAGCGCGATATTATGGCTCTGCAAAAGAGCTGTTTTTTCTTCATTAGACGATGGCACCGCACAGCCGAGTACGGCGGCGAGCACACGCCAAAAACGATTTTGGGGATGCCCGTAGTAAAAGGATACTTCCCTTGATTTAACCGACGGAAATGAACCGAGAATCAATATTTTGGAATTGCCGTCATAAATCGGCGGTATAGTATGCAAAAGGTGCTCCGAAGTCATTGGTTTTTATCCTCAACTATTCTGTAATATGTTCTTGCCGTTACAGCATACACCAAAACGTAAATAATTGCAAATACGGATATTGTTGCGACGGTGCACCAGAAGAACAGCGTAACATTGCTGAGGTTCAGCAGCTTTAATAGCTTTGTAATTACTTTAAATCCGAAGCAGATATGAATTACGGCTGTAACGAGCGGCAGGAAAAATACGGTGAGCACCTGGGAATGGATACTCTTTTTGACCTCTTTTTTGCTCATTCCGACATTTTGCATTATTACATAACGCTGCTTATCGTCAAAGCCCTCGGAAATCTGTTTATAATAAATTATCAAGACAGTTGCAACAAGGAAGAGAAGTCCCAAGGTTATGCCTATAAAGAACAGACCGCCATACAGAGACATCATACTGTCGCGAGAGGTTTCGGCACAATTTAAATCGACTGCGGAGGTCTCGCTTATATCGCAAAAAAGAAGCGATATATCCTTCATATACCCCTTTTGCACGTCTTTCGGCGCATCGGTATCAAAGCCGTAGGCGAAGCTCAGGTCGGTGTGAGAGGCGTCTGCACCCCCGCTTTTGTAACCCATGGAATTATATATCGACATGGCGGCTTTCTCATCGGAAACAATATAGTAGCTGTAATTTGAGGTAAACGCCGAATAAGAGTCAATAGTAGGGAAAACGTCCACGGTATGCTTTATTTTATATGCGTCGTCGCCGAATTTAACCGTACCCGAAAAAGCCTTGCCGCGCGGCGTACAAGACAGCACCTCATCGCTTTGGAGCGTTTCGTTTTTTCCTGTTATCCTGTTGTATTCCGATACCGGTATCAGCGTCACAATGTCTACTCCGAGTCCGTCGTTGTAGTCGGGGGTTACGGTAGGCGTATAGCCGCTGTCGTTAGCGTAAGACGAAAATGAGAGATAGCGGTAATAAAGCTCATTCTTACTTTCTATACCGCATTTTTGAGCCTGCGTCGTCATAACATCGGCATAATCTTTGCAATTTTCCGTTGTTGCGTTTTGCACGTCGATATAAATATTGCGAGGATACCGCGTGCGCATAATGTCCTCCGTACCGGCATATAGCGATACCGTAGTGGACACGGTGACAAGCACCGCGGTGGAAAGAATGCAGATGCTCGCAAGTCCTGCCGCATTTTGCTTCATACGGTATATCATACTTGAAACAGAAGTAAAATGCTTTGCTTTATAGTAATATTTTTTATTTTTTCTGAGAGCTTTTAATATCCATATACTGCCCGAGGAGAAAAGCATAAAGGTTCCGACTATTACGAGCAAAACCGCCGCAAAGAACGCGCCCATCGCCGTTATCGGTGATTTTACAACGAGAGCTATGGTATAGCCCGAAGCAAGACAGGCTGCACCTAAAACAGCCGTAAGCACCTTTGCCTTCGGCTCTTTTTCGCCCTTATTTCCACCTTTTAAAAGTTCAACGGGATTTGATAGGCTGATGCATAAAAGATTATGTGCAAGATTCAAAAGAGCTATTACGCCGAATACCAAAGCAGTAATGTCAACTGTTGACTGATAAAATCTAAAATCAATGTTTCCGCCGAATTTCAGTATTTTAAGCAGCAACAAAAAGGTCAGCTTTGAAAAAAGCGCACCTATGGCGATGCCTGCCGCAGTTCCGAAAATATAGGTATAGGCAGTTTCAATAAAGAGTATTTTCGCTATATGGCGTTTTTCCATACCGAGAATGTTGTATAATCCGAATTCCTTTTTACGTTGTTTAATAAGGAAGCTGTTTGTGTAAAATAAAAATATGGCAGAGAAAATACCGACTGTTGCAAGGGCAAACGTCAAGAGGGAATGCAGAGCGTCGCTATCTGCCCATTTTATGTTTGCTATTGTACCGACCACAAAAAACATAGCCGTTGTAAATATACACGTCAAAATATACGGCACATATGTTTTACGATTATTTTTAAGATTTTGAACGGCAAGCTTTGAATAGAAAAAATTATTCATTGCTCTCACCTCTCGTTGCCATTGCGGTCAGAGTGTCCGAAATCTTCTGGAACATCTCGTCGTTATCCATACCTCCGCGATAAATCTGATTGAACACCTCGCCGTCCTTTATGAACATAATCCTGTTGGCGCAGGACGCCGCCTTTGTGGAGTGAGTAACCATCAAAATGGTCTGACCCTCCTCGTTAAAATCGCCGAACAGCTTTAAAAGAGCATCGGAAGCCTTTGAGTCAAGCGCACCGGTGGGCTCATCAGCCAATACGATCTGCGGATTTGTTATGAGAGCTCTTGCGACGGCGGCACGCTGTTTTTGTCCGCCCGAAACCTCATATGGAAACTTTGAGAGTATATCGGTAATTCCTAACTTTTCGGCAAGAGGTCTCAACCTCTTTGCCATTTCATCGTACGGCTTGCCTGAAAGCACAAGAGGAAGGAAGATATTGTCCTTTAAAGAGAATGTGTCCAAAAGATTAAAATCCTGAAATACAAATCCGAGATTATCGCGTCTAAACGCCGAAATTTCTCTCTCTCCTATTGCTGATAGACTTCTGCCGTTCAACAGCACCTCTCCGCTCGTAGGCTTATCAAGCGACGCCAAAATATTAAGCAAGGTTGTCTTACCGGAACCCGACTCTCCCATTATTGCAACATACTCACCCTTTTCCACGGAGAAACTGACATTGGAAAGAGCTTGAACGTGCGCTCCGCCGAAACGGGTCGTATAAACCTTTTTCAAATTGTTTACTTCTAAAAGCGGCATAATAATTACCGTAGCCTTTCTGCTACAAATATTACATAAACAAACACGGTTAACCCTTGCTGTAGCCGTACAAGGCGTGACGGGAATTTCGTCTGTCTCAAAAACATAACCGAATAGCTTTTCTTTTTCGGCGTGATTTTACGTACCGAATGTATCCCTTTGTTTATTGCACGTTCAGTATATCAAAACGGAGAATCGCAAGCCATCGAAAAGGCTTACAATTCCCCTTTTAAGCTTACATTTATGTAAGGTAGCGTTATTCCACTCCGAGGCTGACGGTGTCAAGACAAAGTTTGACCGCAGTCCCCTTTCCCACCTCGGATGTCACCGTAATTGTGTGGGAGAGCTTTGTAAGTATCTTTTTGCAGAGAAAAAGTCCTATTCCCGTAGATTTTTTATCTTCTCTGCCGTTAAATCCGGTAAAGCCCTTTTCAAAAATACGCGGTAAGTCCTCAGGTCTTATTCCGATACCGTTATCGGAAATGACAAGCGTTTTCGCAGTATTTTCATCCAAATAAATATTGATTTCACCCTCGGACGTATATTTCAACGCATTTGAAATAAGCTGTTCGATTACAAACGACAACCATTTTTCATCCGTCAACACCTTGCAATCAATATTGCCAACAACAATCTTTGTTTTTTTACGCAAAAACTGCTTTCTGTATTTTTTAACCGCCGCTCTGACTATTCCGCCTAAATCGTAGCTTTTGATTTCGAGGTCGGAAGAGATACTGTCGGAACGGATGTACTGAAGCACCATTTCAACATATTGCTCTATTTTAAAAAGCTGCTCTTCAAGTTCGTCGTTTTCCGGAGAACAGTCTGTTTGCAGCAGCAGCCTCATAGCGGCTATGGGAGTTTTTATCTGATGCGCCCAGAGAGTAAAATAGTCCGCCGAATCGCTGTATTTGCGATTCATACGTGTTTCGGCATCTGTTTTGAGTGCGGACATCTTTTCGGCAATATCGGCAAGGTCCTTTTTTATTGGGTCCTCATAATCCGGCAATTTAAGAACGGCATACTCTGCGTCGTTTTTAATTTTTTCAAGTCTCTTATGCTTTTTGTATACCGAGGAAAAACGCAGAACAAATACAATCAAGAGAATTACGGCGGAGATGAGCGTCGCATACAGCACCGGCTCCGTTTCCACTCCGTAAAGCCAGAACACCGTATAAAATACCGCCGCTGCAAATACAAACGATAATACGGACAAGATATTGCCCGCCGTATATTCGAAAAGTGCTTTAAACCAATCTTTCATAAACCCTACCTAACTATATAACCGAGACCCTTTTTGGTAACTATAAAGTCGCAAAGCCCGGCATCTTCAAGCTTTTTGCGAAGCCGCGTCATATTTACCGTGAGTGTGTTGTCGTCAATAAAGCTGTCGCTTTCCCAAAGCTTATCCATAATCATATCGCGCGGGACAACCTTGCCTGAATTTTCCATAAGCAGCTGCAAAATTTTAAACTCATTTTTCGTAAGCTCGGTTTTTTTGCCGTTAAAATCTATCGTCGCGTCATTGAGGTTGAGTATTGCACCGCCGTGTTCGATAACCGACGTTGTCCCCGAAAAAGAATACGTGCGGCGCATTACCGCCTGCACCTTTGCAGTGAGACGCTCAAATCGAACGGTTTGGATATAAAATCGTCACCGCCCATATTAACAGCCATAACTATATTCATCTTGTCGCTTGCCGAGGAAATAAATATTATAGGCACATTTGAAAACTTGCGTATTTCGCCGCACCAGTAAAATCCGTTAAAATACGGCAGAGATATATCAAGGAGTATAAGCTGCGGCGCAAACGACACTACCTGTTCGGTTATATTTTTAAAGTCAACAACAAAATCCGCATCATAATCCCATTTGCAAAGATGCTCTTTAAGGGTTCTCGCTATGACCTTATCGTCTTCAATTATAAGTATCTTTTGCATAGTTTCACCTTCATATGTATTGTAACACGAATACGGCAACTTGTCGATATAAAACAAAAATCGGCGCGGTATAAGACAATACTGCCCTATACTGCGCCGAAATAAGCGGTTAAATTATATCAGTCTACTCTCTTGTCGCCGAAGAAGAAGAGCGCAACGGTACCAGGGCCCGTATGTGAGCCGATAACGGTGCCAACGCTGTTGATTTCGACCTTGCCGTTGAGCTTTTTGAATTTTGACTCAACAAGGTCGGCAACGGCTCTTGCGTCATCATAGCAGGCGGATTCGGAAATGTAGCACTTGCCGCTGTAATCAAGACCGCCGTCTGCGTGCTCGACCATACGGTTAACTATCTCTTCAATAACCTTTTTCTTTCCGCGGTACTTTGTTCTCGGTATAAGCTTGCCGTTATTATCCATATTGAGGAGAGGACATATGTTGAGCATTGTGCCGAAAATCTGCGCGGTCTTTGTTATTCTGCCGCCGCGATAATAGCTTGTAAGGTCGGTAGAAAAGAACCAATGATGAACATTGAGCTTACGCTCCTCGGCAAAATCACGAACCTCTTCTATGCTCTTGCCGCTGTTTTTAAGCTCTGCCAAAGTGTCCATTAAAAGACCGTAGCCGGAGGAAGCACCGAGAGAGTCTACTATATATATTTTTCTGTCGGGGTACTCTTCGAGGAGCTCGTCACGCGCAATGCAAGCGGAATTATATACGCCCGAAAGTCCGGTTGAAAGAGAGACGTGAAGAATGTCCTTGCCGTCCTTTAAGAACTCTGAAAAATACTCCTTAAACTGACCGACGTTGACCTGGGAAGTGGTAGGCTCGGCTCCGTCGGCTATTCTCTTGTAGAACTCGGCGAACGGCATTGATTTACCGAGGTCATCGGGATACTCCTTACCGTCCATATTGAAGTGAAAGCAAACATAATGCACTCCGATTTTATCAAAATGCTCCTGTGAAAGATCTGCCGTGGAGCAGCAGCTTAAAATATAATCTGACATTAGATATACTCCTTAATTTTCTGTATCTGTCACCGGTAAAACTTCCGGTATTTTTGTTTTAGGTTTGCTCTGAACGCTCCAGGCTATGTTGATTGCATGGTCTGCCACACGTTCAAAGTCTGTTATTGTGTTTATAAACAGCATTCCCGCACGGGTTGTACATTCGTGACTGTTGAGCCTGTCAATATGAGCTTGCTCAAAAGTCTCCTGCATTTTATCAACCTGCGCCTCAAGGGAATTGAGTCTTTCCGCCGTTTGTACACTCAGATTTTGCTCTGAAAAAGCATCTACCGAGCCGTCAATCAGCGAAATGACGGTACTATGCATAGTTTTTAACTCTTTTTCACCCTCCTCTGAAAGCTCTATATTTTCATTTACACGCGACAAGGCGGCTTCCTCAAGGTTTGTCGCGTGGTCGCCTATGCGCTCTATGTCGTTTATAACATGGAACAGTCGACCGATATATTTAGCGTCCTTATAGCTTAAATCAAGAGAGTTTATCTTGACCAGCACGGGCGTTATATTGTGATTGAGATAATTGATAATCTTTTCGGTGTGATTTACTTCGTCAAAATGCTTAATTTCCTTGTTTATAAGGTCACTTGACGCAATATCGAAATTGCGTCTTGCCAAAGCAGCCATACGAAGTACCTCTTTACCCACCTGCACTACGGCAAGCGGAGGGGTGTTGAGCATTCTCTCGTCAATAAACTGAAGGTGCATTCCGTCGTCCTCTTTACCCTTTTTGTCGGGGACAAGAATGCAGGAAAGCTTTACAAGGGCACCGGCAAACGGGAACATTATTATGGTGCTCACTACGTTAAATATGATATGAACGAGCGATATCTGCATCATCACGTTGTCACTCATAGCCTGTATCCACTTTGTAAACGGAAGGAACATAGATATGACAACAAAAACAACCGTGCCGATTACATTAAATAGAATGTGCATAACCGCGGTACGTTTTGAATTTGTCTTTGTTCCGATTGTCGAAAGAAGCGCGGTAACACAGGTACCTATATTCTGACCGAAAATAATATATACCGCGAACGAAAGCGGCACAAGCCCCTGCGATGCGAGAGCCTGAAGTATGCCTACGCTTGCCGCAGAGCTCTGTATAACACCCGTAACTCCGGCGCCTATGAGTATGCCTACAAGAGGATTGTCCGCATTTATAATCCAGTTGCGGAAAACCTCGGAATCCTTAAGCGGATCCATGGCGTTTTGCATAAGCTCCATACCCATAAACAGCATGCCGAAACCGGCGAGTGCCTGCCCGACATATTTCAGCGAATTCTTTTTGGCAAAAAGAATCATAAATGCGCCTATAAATATAGCTATCGGAGCTATCCCGGTAAGATTCAGCGAAACAAGAACGCTTGTGGTTGTGGTACCGATATTTGCACCCATAATAACGCCTATCGCCTGCGTTAAATTCATAAGACCCGTATTAACAAAGCCCACGACCATAACCGTGGTTGCCGAGGAGCTTTGTATAAGCGTTGTTATGAGAAAGCCGACAAGTACCGCAAGAAAGCGATTTTTTGTCATTTTTTCAAGTAAATGCTTAAGACGCGACCCGGCTGCAAGCTCAAGTCCCTCGCCCATCAGCTTAATACCGTACAAAAGCAAGCCGAGACCGCCTGCAAAGGTCAGATAATTAGTAATACTCAAATTTTTTCCCCTTTAAAATACTCAGTTTTCCGCTTCTCTGCGTTTTTCGCTGAGCTTGAATTCCTTGCCGTCTTCACCCATGTGATATATTGTTTTGCTCACGGAAATACCGCTTTTACCGGTCACCCTTGAATAGTTTATGCCTTTTTTGCGAAGATAAGTTTTATACCACTCAAGTCTTCTTAAAAAGTCCTTGTATCTTCTGTTTTCAAGATTTGTCCACGCGACCTCGGATAGTGCCAAAATACGCGGATAGACGGAAAACTCCAATGCACGCTCCGAATCTACCCATTCAGTCCACATTTCGGCTTCTATGCCTATTACGCGCTGCCCGGATTTTCCGAACCCGGATTTAACGGTATTATATTTATACACTTTTTTAAGCGATATAACAGAATATTTGCAGTCAAAGTAAAAGTACGCCGTGGGAGAAAGAATAATATCACGCTTATATGACTGCCTTTTGACCTCGCCCGAATTTGACGGCAGCCAATACTGACACGTAATATCAGGAGAAAAGCTGTCATTGATGCAATCGTTCCAGGCAATGGGTGTTTTGCCGTATTTTTTAAGAATCTCGCCTATGCGAGTCATATAGTAGCCCTGAAGCTCCTTTGAGTTTTTAAGACCGTTTTTCTCTTTTGCCGCACGGCACTTAGGACAATCATCCCATATCTTGTGCCCCTTTGAGGCCTCGTCTCCGCCTATATGGAAATGTGTGCTTGTAAAGAGCGGACAAATCTCGGAAAACAGCTTGTCAATGAAATCATACGCATCTTCGTTTCCCGGGCAAATTGCAGCGTCAAATATACCGTTTTCGCAAGTTGGCTTGAATTCACGCGGCTTACAGGCAAATTCCGGATATGCGGCAAGCAGAGCCGAAGCATGACCCGGCAAATCAATTTCGGGAATAACCTCTATATTAAGCTTTGCGGCGTACGCCACAATATTCTTTATTTCATCCTGCTTATAGTAATAAAAATATTCTCCGCCGCGGTGCTTTAAGCCGAGTCCCTCAAGCCCGGCATATTCACGTTTAGAGCCTATTTCGTTGAGCCTCGGGAATAATTTACTCTCTATTCTGAAACCCTGATCATCGGAAAGATGCCAATGGAACTTATTTAATTTCAGCATTGCCATATTGTCAAGCAATTTTTTCACGGCTTCCGTGCCGAAGAAGTGGCGGCACTCGTCGAGCATAAATCCGCGATATTTAAATGCAGGCTTATCGCTTATGTAAAGTCCGTTTATAACTGCCCTGCCGTCTGTTTTTTCGGCCTGCATTATTATGGTTTTCAGCGTGACAGCCCCGTAAAACGCACCGGAAGAAGATGAAGCCTTTATCATTATACCGTCTGTGGAAACCGAAATAGAGTAAGCCTCGTTTTCCATTCCGGCTACCTTTTGAAATTTAATTGCACCCTCGCCTTTTACGGGCTTTGTTCTGAGATAATCGGTCAAATATCTACCAGCAGAAACAAACTCGGGTGAGCAAAGGACCTCGGTATTTGAAGAAATTACATATGTCCCGTCCTTTGAAGTATAGTTATTCGGCTTGGGAATAATATTGTATTTAAGCATTTCCAATAACCCTTTCGCAATAAATAATATCCTTTTATCTCAGAAATTACCATTGTGGTAATTATAACAAAAATAAAAGGATATTAAAAGTCTTATTTCAATTTCTGCGTTAATTTCTCATAAATCTCTATAATTTTAAACCGAGGTTCAAATTTTGGGTTACTTTCTACAACTTTAAGCTCATCCTCTGACAAAATGTCTTGAAGCTCCGCATCATCGGATGACTCGGCTGCGGGCAGACACATAGGCGGAAACATAACGCACCACCAATTTTTGCCTTTCCCCTCTCCTATTATGACGCGCACGGCCTCATATTCACCGGCAGGCAAGGTTATACGATCATCATAAGTTCGCGTCGAAAAAAAGTCCTTGCCTATTTCGAGCCTTACATCATAATCGAAGCCGTTTTTACGTATTACCTCGCGCGCCGTCTCTTCAAGCCGCTCCTTTTGCGGAATAAGCAGCTTTTCGGCATTCGCACTTGTCAAAGAACCGTCAAATATCTCCTTGCCCTCATTGAGCACGGCATCGCGCACCTTAAGCTTCAGTATTTGGTCCTCATCGCTGTCGGAATTAGCTATTACATGCATACGCAAAACGTCGCGTCTTACGTCGCTGCACGACGCGGCAAATGACACAAAGCTGAAAATCGACGTTATGACAAATGCTGCGGCTAACGATATTTCAAATCTTCGAATAAGCTTTTCTGTTTTTGATTTCATATGTTTTTCATCCTTTCGTAAGGTAATTATTGGAAGAAAAATCATATTTATACAAAAAAAGGAACGCAGGAAATTTTCCCTGCGTTCCTGAAGCTCGATGTTTAAAGCTGACTCAATGCGTCGCCTATGCTCTTCTCAAGAGCTTCTTTGCCGTATTTGTCTATCTCGTTTTTATCTTTTGCCTCATGGGTAAGACAGCCTGCGCCGCCGATACATCCGCCGACACACGCCATACCCTCGATAAAGTTATTTTTAAGGATTCCTCTTGAAGCCTTCAAAAGAGCCGTTTTGCATTCTTCTATGCCGTCACACGGAAGCGGATCAACGGTGAAATCTATATTCTGCTCCTTAATTGCCTGGCCGACAGCCTCCGAAACGCCGCCGCTTCGTGCAAATATTCTGCCGTAATAGGAAGCATTGTCAAGAACATCCTCAGGAAGCTCGGTAAGCTCGATATTACGCGAATCAATGAGAGCCTGAAGTTCCTCAAAGGTGAGAACGCAATCGACATACTGTGCGACTCTTTCCTGCTTCGCCTCGGCTTTTTTTGCCGTACAAGGGCCTATAAATATAACCTTTGCGGTCTCGTCGGTCTCTTTTATGTATTTTGCAATCGCCGCCATGGGAGACAGATTGTGTGAAATGTTCTCGGTAAGCTTCGGATAGAACTTCTTTACATAGTCAACAAACGCCGGACAGCAAGAGCTTGTAAGGAAACCTTTTTCGGCAAGCTCTTTTGATTCGCTGTATGCTACAATATCGGCACCGAGAGCAGCTTCAACCACGCTGTAAAAGCCGAGCTTTTTAATCGCGGTCACAACCTGACCGAGCTTCGCATACACAAACTGACTCGCTATCGACGGAGCCACAACTGCATACACATTAAAACCGTCGCCTTTATTACTGTCTTTTAAAATCCTGATCGCATCAAGTATAAACGACTTGTCCATAATTGCGCCGAACGGGCATGCATAAGAGCAGGCGCCGCAGTTTATACATTTATTGTTATCAATCTGAGCGGGATTTTCTTCGCTGTCTGCCATAGAAATAGCCTTTATTTTGCACGCCTTTTCACACGGTCTTGTATAATTTGAAATTGCGCTGTACGGACAAACCTTGGCACACTGACCACAGTTTACGCACTTTGTTTTGTCAATATGCGCTTTCTGATTTTCGTCAAAGGAAATGGCTCCCTTGCGGCAGGCACTCTCACAGCGGTGTGCGATACAGCCACGGCAGTCGTGTGACACCTGATAACCGCTGGCAGGACATTCGTCGCAGGCTATATCTATAACCTCTATTATGTTCGGATTTGCTCTGTTGCCTCCGCAGGCGAGCTTTATACGCTCGGCAACTATTGCACGCTCCTTGTATATACAGCAGCGCATAGTTGCCTTGTCACTCGTTACGGTCTTTGCAATATCATTGAAATTGTTGGCAAGGGAAAACTCTCCCTCGTCAAAGGCTATTCTTGCGACCTCACGAAGGACCTTGTATTTTAAAAGCTGTACCTTCGTATCAAATTTTCTCATTCAATTCACCCTTTGTTAAAAATAGCTTACTTTGATTCGTTTACCCATTTTTTTCAGATACTCCGAAAGCTCTGTAACAAGCTGCATCTTGATGTTAAAGTTTATGGGAAGATTTGGATTTTGATGTGCCGGATTTATTGCAGTTCCGACAAAGAAATTTATATCAGTCGCCTCCTGGAAAAGTATGCGCGCTATCTGCGACGCACCGTCCGCACGGACGCTCCAGTCGGCGTAAATATCATCGTCATTTAGATAACTCTTGGCGTATTCAAGCACTCGGCTCATTGTAATTACACCCTCGGTCGTCAAATCGACGCCGTCAATTTCGGCGATGGGCGGTATTTCGGGGTCGAGATATTTTAAATCAGTCTTAACCTCTTTGCCCAAAAAATCCGCCGCAAGAGTTGAAGTTGTTCCGCCGCATACAATATGCTTGCCGGTCTTGCCGAAAAACAACGACATCATTTTATTGACATCTGCAGGGTTCCTCGGCGGTCCCATGAGAAGATTCACGGATTTTCTCTCGCGGATTTTGACAACGCAAACGGTTGTATCGTCACCGGGCCTTCCGCCATATAGTTTATCACACTGGTCAAGCAGTAATGATGAAAGCGTTTTTGCCGTGAAATCGGGGCGATAATATTCCTCCATAAACTCGATTATCTGGTCGCGCTGCCAACCGAAATTCATATTTTCACCAATACCGGCATAAACCGCTCCGTCACTCGTAAAAATGAGCGTATCGTTAAGCTTTAACGATATTTTCGATTTATATATCATCTTACCGTCGATTTCCACTGCGCTCTCGGGATACACAAGATTTTTTCCGTCGCGCAGCAGAATGACATGCGGATTGTCGTATTGGGCTATTTCTGCCTCTTTGTTGTCTATTACACGCACTATTGTAAAAGTGCTGTATGCCACCTGACGTACCGAACATATAGGCAGTGTTTTCGCTATTGTATCAACACACATTTCAAGCGGCATATTATTTGCAATCATGGTGGATATTATTTTCGAAGTCAAAGTAGAGAGAATATTTGCTTTTACACCGGAGCCGAGTCCGTCCGCAAGCACAACAACATAATCGTCATCGCCATGCTCTATAACCTCCACCATATCGCCGCACAGCTCCTCGCCGTACTTGGTAAGACTCATATGGCCTATGTCCGTGCAAAGATTATTCATCCTTCAACGACTCCTTAAGCTTAGTGAGGGCTATCTTTGTCTCGGCGGTAGTCTCGCCAAGCAGAGAAGCTATCTCCTGAACTATGCGCATTTGCTTTTCGACGACCTTATCCGTTATTTCTATTGTTTGACGGCTAAGCTCCGCCTTTTTCTCTTTTTCTGTCTCCTCGGCGGTAACGTCGCGCATAATGCACATAAGTATATGGTAGACATGGTCGTATACTATTGTTTCTTCAATGTATTTTTTATATTCGGCGAGGTATACGCGTTTTTCGTGAATATCCCTGCCGTTTGAAAGAACATCTATAAAATCAAAAGGTTCCAAAATACGCACAACCGGCTCACCCACAACATCCGAAGCATAACGAATGTTCATAATCTCCCTTGCCGCGGCATTTATCTGCTGAACCACCATATCCTCATTTAAAATGAGTATGCCGTTGGGAGTATTGTTGAGTATATTGTCGGAAAATTTTTCTGCTTTATCCTTAAGGAAAGGAAGGCACATCTCGAGATTTGCCTTGCCCTCAAAAACCGCCTGAGCCTTTTCGCGGCAGGTATTATAGCCGCACGAACCGCAGTTAAGCTCATCCTCCGGCTTTTGCTTACCCATTTTGCGAAGTATCTCCTCTATCGCTCTGCTGCCTGCCATATTGCGCGGTGAAGCAAGATAAATAAGATTTTTTGAAAGCTCGTTTTCGCTCAAGGCGTCATATTTAAAATCATTGTCGCCCGCGTCTTCGGCAAAACGACGCACGGTTATATAATCACGCACCGGAGCGCGGTGATTTTTCTCCATAGCCGGACCGCCTATACAGCTCCCCGGACACGCAGACATCTCTATAAAGCAATGGTGTATATTACCTTTTTCAATATCCTTTACGGCATGGATGCAAGACGACATACCGTCAATCGACATATACGTGTAATCGTCGTTATCACAAAGCATTGTTTTGAGAATTCCGCCGGAGGTCGGGAAAAACCTCGTTTTCCCCTTTTCAACTCCGTCATCATCAGGCTCCTGCGCCAAAACAGTATCGGTTTCGGCAAGCCAATCGGAAAGCTCTTCAAATGTCAGCACACAGTCAACCGTGCCGGGATACTCCTCGGCCTCTGCCTTTTTTGATATGCACGGACCTATAAATACTGTTTTAGCCCCCGGATGCTCTTTTTTAAGTTTCGTACAATGCGCTTGCATTGGGGATACCACTTTGGCAAGATAGGGTATTACATCGGGGAAATGCTTTTGTACCAAGAGATTTACGGTATGGCAACAGGTCGAAATAACAACATCCTGCTTTTCACCGTCAACTATTCTGTCGTACTCGTCCTTTACTATTGCGGCTCCGACCGCCGTTTCTTCAACGCCGGCAAAGCCGAGCGACATAAGTGCTTTTTTCATCGCGGTAAACGACACGTCGTAATTGGCAATAAACGACGGCGCAAGGCTAACATAGACCTCACTGTCACCGGACAACAATTCCTTTGCCTTATAGACGTCGTCGCGTATGATTTTGGCATTTTGCGGACACGCAACAAAGCACATACCGCAGAGAATACACTCATCCTCAACGATCTGCGCCTGATTGGCCGAAAAACTGATAGATTTGACAGGACAATTCCTGATACATTTATAGCAGTTTTTACAGTTGGATTTTTTAAGCTTTATGTACCCCGCCATATTATACACCTTTTTCCTTGCGACGCAAGATTTTTATGACAGTTTGTCAAGCACGTTGGTTTTAAAGAATTCCTCAACGGTATCGGGAGAAACGGAGAACAGCTCCCCGTCTACGGTAACGCTGACGCCGTTTTGGCAGTTACCCATACAAAACTTTCCGCTGAGAGTGACTTTGTCTTTCAGGTCATTGTCGTTTATGAGGTTCTGAAGCTTTTCAACGACTTCACGCGAACCCTTAAGGTGGCAGGAGCTGCCGATGCAAACTACTACTTTCATATTATTACAATCCCTTTCCCGTAAAACTTTGCATATGAATTTTACTTTAATTCATTTTACCAAAACTTAAATAAAAAGTATATAGGTTTTTTCGGAAAATTCTTATTTCGCAAACAGGTACGGAAAGAAATATTCAAGCCGTACCTGTTTGTAGTTATTTTTTTGTTTTAAGCACAACTTTAGCGAGATTCGATGAGAAATTTGCTTTGCGTGCCCCGACGCGTACTAAGGTACGCAAGAGGGTGAGCAAAGTGAATTTATCGCGAAAAATCGCCGAAAAGAATCATTCGTAATCTACTACATCTGCCCATCTCAAGAGGAAATCCCTCTCTTCGGGGTTCCCCTTAACGCTCTGCGAAGCCGCTACGATAGGAAGCCATTTCTGAACATACTGCTTTGCGGTATCGGTCTTTTTGCAGAACAAATCGAGATACTTATCGGCAAGCTTCTGATCGCCTCTGAGGCAGAAAAGAAGATACGTTCTTGCGGCATCGGCCGCTCCGTTACCCTGTGTTACGTGCGCCCAGTCGATTACGTAATTCACGCCGTCATTGCCGATAATAATGTTACTCGGTCTGAAATCACCGTGGCAAACCTTGTTATGGGTATGCATACCGGCAAGACGTGTGTGAAGGTCATAACGTGTTGTTGCGTCAAGGTCGGTCTGAGATATTTTACCCTGCATTTTATCCTTGAGCTTGTTGAGCATAGGGCAGGTCTTAGCCAAAATGCTCATTTGAATATCAACAAAGAGGTCAAGATATTCCTCTGTCTTAGCAGGATTTTCGTCCATAAGCTGCTGAAGAGTTTTGCCTTCGATATAATCTGAAACAATTGCCCATTTGCCGTCAAGCTTGCAAACCTCTATGAGCTTCGGCATAGGAATACCGGTTTCTTCAACACGTGCCTGATTCAAGGCCTCGTTTAAAATATCGGATTTTTTGTATTCGTCACCGAAAACCTTAATGGCTTTGTCACCGTCTCTGTAAACTGTTTTTGCTGTTCTGACTGCAATAACTTTTTTGAGTTCCATAAAATAATCCTCCCTTATTTACCGTAATATGCTTTAAGGTACATCTCTTTGATTTCGCTCATAAGCGGATATCTGGGGTTAGCACCCGTGCACTGATCGTTAAATGCCTGTTCAACCATTTGGTCAAGTGTGTCAAGGAAGTATTTTTCATCAACGCCGTATTCCTTGATGCTCTTCTTAATTCCTATGCGGTCCTTGAGTTCGTCTATTTTCTTAATAAGATTGTCAAGCTTCTCTTCGTTATTCTTGCCCTTTACACCGAGAGCGTCGGCAACCTCACAATATCTTTCAAGTGTGTGCGGATGGTCATACTGCGGGAAGGTACCCATCTTCGTAGGAACCTCGGCGGCATTGAAGCGAAGAACATAATCTATTAAAAGAGCGTTGGCTATACCGTGAGGAAGATGGTGGAATGCGCCGAGCTTATGTGCCATGGAGTGGCATACGCCGAGGAAGGCGTTGGCAAAAGCCATACCTGCCATAGTAGCGGCATTGCCCATCTTTTCACGTGCTACAGGGTCATTGGGGCCGTTATCATATGCTCTCGGAAGATATTCAAATATCATCTGAAGAGCGCGAATTGCAATACCGTCGGTGTAATCGGTAGCCATTACCGAAGCATAAGCCTCAAGGCAATGTGTAACGGCGTCGATACCTGAAGCCGAAGTCAGACCTTTCGGAGCATTCATCATCATATCGGCATCGACTATTGCCATATTGGGCATAAGCTCATAGTCTGCAAGCGGCCATTTGACGCCGGTGTCGGCATCTGTGATTATCGCAAAAGGAGTAACCTCCGAGCCTGTACCTGCCGAGGTGGGTACAGCTATGAAATATGCTTTCTCACCCATCTTCGGGAATGTATAAACTCTCTTGCGGATATCCATAAAGTCCATAGCCATATCAGAGAAGTCAACATCCGGATGCTCATACATTACCCACATAATTTTTGCTGCATCCATTGCGGAACCGCCGCCGATTGCGATAATTGTATCGGGCTCAAAATGACGCATCATATCGGTACCCTTGCGAGCGCACTGGAGAGTCGGGTCGGGAGCAACCTCCGAGAAGCAAGTGTGCTGAATACCAAGCTCGTCAAGCTTATCCTCAACAGGCTTTGTATAACCGTTATTATAAAGGAACGAGTCGGTTACTATAAACGCCTTTTTCTTACCCATAACGTCACGAAGCTCATTGAGAGCAACGGGAAGGCAGCCTTTTTTGAAATATACTTTCTGCGGAGCGCGGAACCAAAGCATATTTTCCCTTCTTTCTGCAACAGTTTTGATATTGATGAGATGCTTTACGCCGACATTCTCGGAAACCGAGTTGCCGCCCCAAGAACCGCAGCCGAGTGTAAGCGACGGAGCAAGCTTGAAGTTGTAAAGGTCACCGATACCGCCCTGTGAAGAAGGTGTATTAACAAGTATACGACAGGTTTTCATTCTCTCGGAGAATTCGGCAAGCTTATCCTTTTCGGTAACAGCATTAAGATATACGGATGAGGTGTGACCGTAGCCGCCGTCGGCTATAAGATGCTCAGCCTTTGAAAGTGCGTCCTCAAAGTCCTTAGCCTTATACATGGCAAGCACGGGAGAGAGCTTTTCGTGAGCAAATTCCTCGGAAATGTCAACACTCTCGACCTCACCTATCAAAACCTTTGTTGTTTCGGGGATTGTAACGCCTGCGAGTGCAGCTATCTTATATGCCGGCTGACCGACTATCTTTGCGTTAAGCGCGCCGTTTATGATAATTGTCTTTCTTACCTTATCAAGCTCATCCTTTTTAAGGAAATAGCAACCGCGATATAAAAATTCGTCCTTAACCTTTTTATATATTTTTTCGTGTACGATGCACGACTGCTCGGAAGCACAAATCATACCGTTGTCAAAGGTTTTCGAATGGATTATGGAGTTTACAGCCAAAACTATGTCAGCGGTATCATCGATAATTGCGGGGGTATTGCCCGGACCGACGCCGAGAGCCGGTTTGCCCGACGAATATGCGGCTTTAACCATTCCGGGGCCGCCCGTTGCGAGGATTATATCGGCCTCCTGCATAAGAAGATTTGTCATATCAAGCGACGGAACGTCTATCCAGCCTATTATGCCCTCCGGAGCACCGGCTTTAACTGCCGCTTCAAGAACGATTTTTGCAGCCTCTATTGTGGACTTTTTCGCTCTCGGGTGTGGGCTTATAATAATGCCGTTTCTGGTTTTAAGACAAATCAAGGTCTTGAAAATTGCGGTAGATGTAGGGTTGGTGGTGGGGATAACCGCCGCAACAACGCCTATCGGCTCTGCAACCTTTTTCATACCAAACGCGCTGTCTTCCTCTATTACACCGCAGGTCTTTGTATTTTTATATGCATTGTAGATATATTCTGCGGCATAGTGGTTTTTGATTATCTTATCTTCGACTACGCCCATTCCCGTCTCTTCAACAGCCATTTTGGCAAGCGGGATTCTCGCTTTGTTTGCTGCGATAGCCGCCGCTTTAAAGATCTTATCGACCTGCTCCTGAGAATAAGTCGCAAAAATCTTTTCTGCCTCTCTGACTCTTGCGAGAAGGGCTTCGAGTTTTTCTACCGAATCGACAATCTCATGCTTGTTTTGAGTTTCCATAGGTATATAATCTCCTTTTCAGATATTACAAAATTTACAAAAGTTCTTTTCTGATATGAGAGGAAAGAACCGCCAAAGCCGAAGCAATATTCATATTCTGTATAAGTATGCCCGGACCTGCCGTAAGATGAACCGGAGTGAAATTAAGAATTGCAAGTATTCCGCTTTTGACAAGCTCGTCGCAAACATCCTGAGCACTGTCCGCCGGCACAGCTATAACCGCCATATGCACCTTGAGCCTTTCGCAAAGCTCGCCGAGCTTTCGCATGGGAAAGACGGGCTTTTCCTTTTTGAACGGCTCTTCGTCAAAGTTTACCGCGTCAAATCCCGCAACTATACGAAACCCGCATTCGGAAAATCCGTCGTAATGTAAAAGCGAGCTGCCGAGACTTCCGACTCCTACTACAACGGCATCGGTTGTGTTGTCGTAGCCGAGGAATTTTTCCAAATCCTTTATAAGCTTCGCGGTCTCATACCCGATTTTAGGCTTCCCCGCACAGGAGCTTACCTTTGCAATGTCCTTTCTTACTTGAACCTCATTAAGGTCAAGGTCTGCCGCCACCTTCGGCGCGGATATATACAATACCCCGTCAGCCTCCGCCTTTTTGAGATATGACAAATAAAAAGGTAATCTATAAAGTGCCTGCCTTGATATTTCACGGACAGGCAAAGCCTGCTCTCGCATATCTTTGACCTCACTATCAGTAATTACTTACTGATAAAATCATAGCTTATTGTTAAATGTTTGTCAATGGTAAATTGTTATTATTTTAACATTTATAGCCATAAACAAATTAAGCGGTTCGGCGCGGCGGTTTTTGTACGATTTTACAATCGTTTTTTCGGCCGATGCTTTGTGCCGGGCTTTCGCTTGCTTAAAATATCAGAATCCGAGATAAAATGCCACTACTGTGCTGCAAGATGAATATACTCAGCCCAAATTCCATGGTTTTTATTTAGATTGCACATTTACAACAAAAAGCAAAAATGTTAAAATATATTTTTAATGCGTATACAAAAGTAGAGGTTGATGGGTAATGAAGGTAATTTCAATAGCAATAGGTTTGCTCTTTTTGGGACTTGGAATTCCGATGGTGAGCGGCAAAGCGGAGAATTTTATCGTCGGAAGCGCCTCGCCCGACAATGAGCTGAGGAATAATTTCGATACAAAAAAGCTGTGCAGAATATTCGGCATATATTTGATTTTTGTTGCAATATTTACGGCACTTTTAGGATTCTTCTTTAACAGGGAATTCTTTACCGCCTATTTCATCTGCGTTCTTGCCGGTGCTTTTATATGCATCGCCGCCGTTGTATTAACTTGCCGTAAAAAGTCCGAATAATTTTGCCGCGAATGTCTTATCAGGCTACATAAGACATCCGCCTTAATTAAAGCTGTAGCCGGAAAGGCCTGAAAAAAATGGATTACGCTAAGGAATCTCTCAAAAAACATTATGAATGGCACGGAAAAATAGAAATCAAAACACGCGCCAAAGCAGACAGTAAGGACGCGCTATCGCTCGCCTACACACCCGGTGTAGCACAGCCGTGCCTTGAAATACAAAAGGACATAAGCAAGTCTTATGAGCTCACAAGACGTTGGAATACCGTGGCCGTTGTAACGGACGGAACGGCGGTTCTCGGACTCGGAGACATAGGACCCGAAGCCGGTATGCCCGTAATGGAGGGCAAATGCGTTCTCTTTAAGGAATTCGGAGACGTTGACGCCATACCGCTCTGTGTGCGTTCAAAGGATGTTGACGAGATTGTAAACTGCATTTCTCTCCTCGCAGGCAGCTTCGGCGGAATAAATCTTGAGGACATTGCTGCTCCGAGATGCTTTGAAATAGAACGCAAACTCAAGGAAAAAACAGATATTCCGATTTTCCATGACGATCAACACGGCACAGCGGTAGTTGTTGCCGCAGCAATAATAAATGCGCTCAGAGTCGTTAAAAAAGAGCTCAAGGACTGTACGGCCGTCTTTTCCGGTGCGGGCGCGGCAGGCATAGCCATTGCAAAGCTGCTCATAAGTCAGGGAATCAAAAATGTAATTATGTGCAACAGTCGCGGCATTATTTGTGACGGCGATGAAAAGCTGAATCCCGCACAGAGGGAAATCGCGAAAATCACGAATAAGGAGCACAAGAGCGGTTCACTTGCCGACGCATTTAAGGGTGCAGACATATTTATAGGCGTTTCGGCTCCCGGAATCGTAACAGAAGAAATGGTTGCCTCCATGGCTGAAAATCCCATCGTACTCCCCATGGCAAATCCTGTTCCGGAAATACTGCCCGATAAAGCAAAAGCCGCAGGTGCCGCCGTTGTCGGCACGGGCAGAAGCGATTATCCCAACCAAATCAACAATGTGCTTGCGTTCCCCGGAATCTTCCGCGGAGCACTTGACTGCCGAGCTTCCGAAATAAACGAGGAAATGAAGGTAGCCGCAGCAAGAGCGATAGCTTCGCTTGTCTCTGATGATGAGCTTTCCGCCGAGTACATTTTACCGAAAGCGTTTGATGACAGAATAGGGAAAACCGTTGCGAAAGCGGTTTATGACGCAGCCGTAAAATCCGGCGTAGCAAGAATATAATCTATAAGAGAGAGAAAGCGCCTTTAAGGGTTATCCTTAAAAGCGCTTTATTTTTGCTTAGATTTTTTTGAGTCCGACAGACAGGCCTTTACCTATCGCAGAACCGAGAACGGCGCACACAACAAGCTCAATGGGAGCGTTGATTCCCGCTGCTATACCTATAACGGTGGTGAGAATATTTTCAGCTCCGCCGAGAGCGGCTGACTGCTCGGGCGTAAATGTTGTATTTATAAACAACAAAGCTAAAAATCCAAGGAAAAAGATAGTATTAAAAGCCGAGCCGCAGATACTCGCGACAAGGTAATTGGCACCGTCTTTTTTTGTCTTTTTTGTCACGGCGTTAAAAATGAGACCTGTGAGCCAACCTGCAAGCACGCGAGGAACTACGCAAACAACAAGCGTTTTAAATACGCTTATAGAAATAAGTATCGCGCCGAATGCGCTCAGAGAAAAGCATTGAATAAAGCTCGATACACCGAAAACGAGCCCCAAAAAGGCTCCTGCGGCAGGCCCTAAAGTAACTGCGCCTATGATAACAGGTACCATAATAAGTGTCAGTTCAAGCGGCCCGAGCTTCAAATAGCCTATCGGCGTGAAGGTCATAACGGCGATGATTGCGGTAAGGAGAGCCAGCTCGACTAAGCGAACGGTTTTTTGCATCCTTGCCTTGTTTGTGGTTTTTGACATATATAATCCTCCTTGCTGCTGCTCCGCAGAGCGGATGCAACGCAAAATAATAAACTATGTAAAAACTGAATAAGATATTTAATTTTTAATTACGGTTAATTGCTGTTTTTATCGTAAATGGCTTTAAGCCCGTATAAAAGAAGATTGTCATCATGAATTATATTGTGACGGCAATATCCTATTACATAGGAGGAAAGCCCACCTGTTGCAACAATGGTTTTCGGTTCACCGAGCTGTTTTGCAAAACGGTCAAGCATACCGTCAATCATATCTGCGGTGCCGAAAATGATGCCCGACTGCAAACACTCTATCGTATTAGTGGCACAGGCATGCGGCGGAGAAGCAAGTGAAAATGACGGTAAGAGAGAAGCCTGCCCCGAAAGTGCTTTCATAGAGATTTCAACACCCGGTGCTATTGTGCCGCCGTGATAGCCGCCATGCTCATCAACTGCGTATATTTTTGTGGCTGTGCCGAGGTCAATGACAAATGCGGGCATTTCATATCTCGCCATAGCTCCTACCGCACCTGCTACAAGGTCGGCACCGAGCTCTGCCGGATTATCTATTAAAATATTAAGCCCTGTTTTTACACCGGGGGCTATTATAACAGACTCAATGCCGCACACCTTATTAACCGCTGTTTTAATTTTCCCGGTAAGCTCAGGAACAACAGAGCTTAAAACAGCTCCGGTAATTTCAGTCGACTCCAAATCATGCATTTTAAACACGGCAAGAAATTCAACGGCAAACTGATCGTCAGTTCTGTTACGCTCGGTAGCAAGTCGCGAAACAAAGTTCAGCTTATCGCCGTCAAACACTCCGAAGGTAATATTAGTATTACCGATATCGATCGTCAGTATCATAAATTAAGCAAAAGCACAAAATGTGCCGTTCCTTTCATATTGCTTTTAAATCTTGAGACATTTATATTTTAATACATCCGGCAAAAAAAATCAAGCGGCTTTGCCTTTACAAAGCCGCTTGTAATAATTACAGGGTTAATTATTTATCCTCTTTTTTCTTCTTTGTGAGAACAAGAGCAATACCTGCTGCCACAGCTACGCCTGCTACTGAGAAGAGAGCAACGTCGCCGGTCTGCGGAATCTTACCTTTTGTGGTTGAAGAGCCGCCCTTAGAAGTTGTTGACTTCTTGGTTGTTGTGTTTGAATCTCCGCCGTTGCTTCCGCCGCCGAAGAGACCCTTAATTGTCTCAAAAGCCTTACCGATGAAGCCCTTAACGCCGTCGATAGCACTTGTGGTAGCCTCTGTCGGGCCTGCAGTTGCTGCATTGTTCTTGGAAACCTCTTCTTGACGAACAACCTCGGCTGTAAGAACCCCATAAGCCTCATCTGTCAAAGCGGGTGTGATGTCTTCGCCCTTGGCATTCTTGGAAGAATGAAGTTCATCAAGAACCTTCTGGATATCGGCATAATCCATTCTGCTCATAGCATTGATAAGAGCCGTAACCTTTGCCGGGTTGTAAGCAGTATTGCCGTCTTTATCGTTATAGTCATTGTTATCAAAGTCGGTTGTAAGATATACATCAATAAGTCCGCTGATATAATCTCTCTGGTCATCGGTAAGTGCGTCAAGAGCACTTCTTACGGAACCGCCTGCCGGAGCATCGGGGTTCGGAGTGTTTCCGCCGGAATTGCCGCCCTTGGTAAGAGCGTTAAGTATTTTAAGAACCGTATCGGGATCAACCTTTTCATTGCCGGCCAATTTGCCGAGAAGAGTAATGATCTCTGCGATAACAGCCTCATCCATCTTGCCGTTGCTGTTGATGATAATGCCGACAAGCTGCTTAATGGTATCGACAGCTCCGCCTAAATCAACATCGGGAAGAGTGATACCGCCGAGTATGTCGCCGATTCCGCCGCCGCTTGCAGTAGTGTCTTCAGCAAAAGCCGGGAGGCAGAATGAAAATGCCATCACTAAGGAAAGCAACACTGCTAAGAACTTTTTCATAATTAAATCCCTCTTATTTCAATTATTTGAGTTGTCACTCATTGTTTAATGACATTTTACTATATGTTTTTGCGGTTGTCAACTATAAAAAGAGAATATTTTTCCGCAATTTTGGTGTTTTTTTAATAATTCCACACTTTGCGGCGTCAATGTTTTAAAAAACCGATTTGATGCGGTGTTTCCGCCGATTTTGTGTTGACGGCAAAGACAGACAACTATATAATGTATATAAAAACCAAAGGAGGCACTTATGCGAACAGAGGAAAAAGTATTTTTCGGAATCGGAACGGCATCGTTTTTGCTTATGCTCTCGGACCTGCTTCTTGAGGTCTTTTCCGCATCGCTTTTTATAGGCTCTAAGCGGCTTATTTCTTATATCGGTATACTTATTATAGTATGTGCCGTCAGCTTCACGGTCTTATGCTTTCTTGTTGTTAAAAATCACCGAGGCCGTTTTAAAAGCAAAGGAACACGGATTTTTTTAAGAGTGCTTTCGATAATAATTTGCATAATGCTTTGCCTTGCCGGTATTACAATTGACGGAATATTATACACCGATACCGTAAAAAAAGCCACATCGGATGACAAGCGCCATACTATTATAGTAGACAGCGAACCGGGATCTGGCGAATGGAATATGACCGTTTACAGACGATACTCCCCTTTTCTTATGTCCGCTCGCGGAAACGGAAAAAAAGTCGTTGATATGGCAGACGAGAACGGAGATATAGACGTTATATGGACTGACGGCGGCTGTCTTGTAAGTTACAAGGCTTATAAAACCGATGCAACAAGCGTTGATGACACCGAAACCATAACGCTGCGATTTTTTTACAATGAAAAATCAGGCAAATAATTATACAGCTGCTTATAAGAGGTGTTTTTATGTGGCTCGTTTTAGCATTTTTATCTGCCGGATTTGCCGGAATAACGGCAATTCTTGCTAAAATCGGCTTACGGAACGTCAACTCAAATCTTGCCACGGCTCTGCGCACAATAGTTGTGCTGTTGTTTTCGTGGCTGATGGTTTTTATTGTCGGATCAGCATCCGAAATAAAGGATATAAGCGTAAAAACGTTTATATTTTTGATTTTATCGGGACTGTCCACCGGGGCTTCTTGGCTTTGCTATTTTAAGGCTTTGCGTCTCGGCGACGTAAACAAGGTAACTCCAATCGATAAGTCAAGTACGGTACTTACAATGATACTTGCCCTGATTTTTCTCGGAGAAAAGCTGACCGCAGTTAAAATAATAGGTATGGTTCTTATCGGCACAGGAACATTTCTTATGATAGAAAAGAAAAAAACAGATAATTCCTCCGCCGACAAAAGGAGTGGGGCTTCGCTTATATATGCCATGTTCTCTGCTGTTTTTGCTGCCTTAACATCGATTTTCGGAAAAATCGGCATAGAGGACGTTGAATCAAATCTCGGTACGGCGATAAGAACCGTGGTTGTTCTTCTGATGGCGTGGATTTTGGTCTTTGCGGAAAAGAAGCAGAGAGAAATTAAGGACATTGATAAAAAGAGCTGGCTGTTTTTGGTCCTTTCGGGGTTCACCACAGGCGGCTCATGGCTTTGCTATTACGGAGCCCTGAAAAACGGCCCCGCAAGCATCATTGCACCGATAGACAAATTGAGCATCGTTGTAACCGTAGCGTTTTCATACATAATATTAAAGGAAAAGCTTTCAAAAAAAGCTTTTCTGGGACTTGTGCTGATAGTGGCAGGTACTCTGTCGCTTCTTATTAAATACTGATTGAAACGGAGACTTATATGTACGGACTTTTGGGTGAAAAATTAGGTCACAGCTTTTCGCCGCAGATACATGCTCTGCTCGGCGATTATGAATACAGATTGTTTGAGAAGCAAAAGAATGAGCTTGACGTCTTTTTTAAAAACAGAAATTGGGATGGCATAAATGTTACAATTCCGTATAAAAAAGCCGTCATCCCCTATCTCGACCGTCTTTCGCCCTCCGCCGAGAAAATAGGGAGCGTAAACACGATAGTTGCCGAAAAGGACGGCACGCTCACGGGATATAACACGGATTACGACGGGTTTTCATATTTAATTGATGTTTCCGGAATATCGGCAGAAAACAAAAAATGTCTCGTTTTGGGTTCCGGCGGCGCATCTTTAACGGTGATAGCGGTGCTGAAGGATAAAAAAGCGCGCGAAATTGTCAATATTTCACGCTCGGGAGAAAACAATTACGAAAATATCGACAGACATTTTGACGCGGACATAATCGTAAACACAACGCCCGTGGGAATGTATCCGAACAATCTGAAATCGGCTTTATCGCTTGACGGATTTAAAAATCTTTCCGGTGTTCTGGATATAGTGTATAATCCGCAAAAGACCAAGCTGATACTTGACGCCGAAAAGCGAAATATCAAAGCGCTGAGCGGTCTTTCAATGCTTGTTGCTCAGGCCAAAAGAGCTGCCGAGTTGTTTTTGAATACAAAAATACCCGACAGTAAAAATGAAGATATATATCATAAGCTCTCACTTGAGATGAAGAATATTATTTTAATAGGTATGCCCGGTTCCGGCAAAACGACTGTCGGAAAAAGAATCGCCGAGGCCTTGAACCGCGACTTTATAGACACGGATGAAATGATAGTAAAGAACGTCGGCAAACCCATTCCCGACATATTTGCAAACGGCGGTGAAAAGCTCTTCAGAAAATATGAGCACGAGGCGGTGCTTGCGGCGGGCAAGCTCAGCGGCAAGGTAATTTCAACAGGCGGCGGAGTCGTTGTAAACGATGATAACTTCGACGCTCTGAAACAAAACGGGACGATAATCTTTTTAAACCGCAGCACCTCTTATCTGCCGACAGACGGCAGGCCGCTGTCGCAGAGCAACGACCTTAACGAGATGTTCAAAAAAAGGCTTCCGCTTTACAGAAAATTCTGTGATATTGAGGCGGACGGAAATGACACGATAGAAAATGTTGCGAACAATATTTTAAAGGAGCTGCAAAATGAAAATACTTGTAATTAACGGTCCGAACATCAATATGCTCGGCATAAGAGAGCCTGCGATTTACGGCGACAGAAATTACGAGGCCCTCATAAATCAGATAAACGTCTGGGGCGCAGAGCTTCACGCCGAGGTTGAATGCTATCAATCGAACCACGAGGGCGATATAGTAGACAAAATACAGGACGCATTAGGTAAATTCGACGGTATAGTCATAAATCCGGCGGCATATACACACACAAGCGTTGCAATACTCGACGCGCTGAAAGCCGTTTCCATACCGGCTTGCGAGGTACACATTTCGGACGTTAACGAACGCGAGAAATTCAGACATATTTCATACGCCGGTATGGCGTGCGAGGCGCACTTTATAGGGCTCGGATTTGACGGGTACAAAAAAGCTATGGAATATCTGTGCGAAAAGTACAAGTAAAAAAGCATAAAATAAACGGGGCTGTAAAACGCAAAGTCTTACAGCTCCGTTTTAATTTTTACACATAAAAAATTCTTTGCGTTTATTCCACGCCGCGGTACAAAAGTCCGCGGGTAAATTCAATTTCGGGCGAAGAACCGTTTTGATACGCCTTGAGCACCGAGCTTATCTGTTCTTTATCCTCGGTTGTAAACTCCAAAAGCACAAAATCCGCGTTTTTGACTTCGCTCATTCTGTCTGCCATATATATGGGTCTTGAATTGAACAGTTCGGAAAATCCATTTGTACAGCGAACCGGAAATTCAATGCCCTTTCTGTCGCGTAAAAAGGATTTTCCGCCGCACTCGCGACAGCTTTTCCCGTTTTTTACCGGACAATTTCTTGTGAGCATAAGCGGTACTCTGCCGTAGACGCAAACACCGCGCCGACATTCTCCCTCAAGCGCAGTCAGCTGTTTCAAAGTCATTTCATATGAGAGCACGCACTCCGCCGCTCCGAGCTTTTGAATTTCGGACAGAGAAACCGAGTTAAAAATATTTAAAAACGGCCCGCCTATTATCTGAACACCCGCCTTTTTTGCCGCTGCAACCGAATCGAGCGTATTACAAAGGGCATACCTTGCGCCGCTTTTTATAAGCCTCTTTACAATCTCGTCAAAATTACCGAATATACCCCTCGGCAAAACTGCACCTGCGGAATACTTTTCAAAAAGCTCCGGCTTTGAAGACAGCGGAATAAAAAGCTTATCACATTCCACATTTTGAGGAATGGCGGATGTATCGCGGAACGAAATATACGTCTGCGGCTTTTTATTCGGCTTGCGATTTTGAAAAATAATATTAGCTTTGTTTATGCGGTACGGTGCTCGTTCTTTAAGCCTGTCGGCAAGGCGAAGCAGAGCCTCCCTGCGGAGCGCATTCATTTCTGCCGCCGACACACTCAAGCCGTCGTCTATACAGATGTCGGCATCGCCGAATGAAAATACGGTTCCGCCGCATTTTTTAAGTCTCAAAAGAGCCTCTTCTTTGGTAAAAGGTCTGTTTACGGCTATTTGCGGCAAGCTTTCGGATAAAACAGTAACGCTTAAATCATTTGCGGAAGCCGTAAGGCTGATTTTCTTATCGGATTTCACAGAGAGAACAAAATGCACCCTGTAAACCGCACACTCTTTTTCGTAAATACGCTCATATTTTTTGAGAAGCGAGGCAGTAGCAGAGGTTACATTTTCCTTTTCGCGGAAACCGAACATATTTCTGCCCAGAGCATTTTCGTAATATCCCTTTGTAAATCCGGAGCGTGAAAACAAGGAGCAAAGATCTTCGGAATTCTCGCTTGAATACTCCCCCGACAGCGAATTTTTCAGAGCAGTAACTGCGGCTGCGACATACTCGGGGCGTTTCATTCTGCCTTCTATTTTGAAAGATGATATTCCCGTTTTTGACAGTATCGGGGCGTACTCGATAAGCGATAAATCCTTTAAGCTCAAATCATGCCCCGTTCCGTTTTCCGCCGTAAAAGGAAGCCGGCAGGGCTGAGCGCACAGACCGCGGTTGCCGCTTCGCGATCCTAAAAACGCACTCAAGAGACATTGCCCGGAAACGCACATACAAAGCGCCCCGTGGACGAACATTTCAAGCTCAATCGGCGAGTTTTCGCACAGATATTTAATCTCGTCTTTTGATAATTCGCGAGGCAAAACAGCTCTTGAGAATCCTAAATCGGCAAGAGTACGTATGCCGTCCAACGTTCCCACCGACATTTGGGTGGAGGCGTGCAGCTCTATATCGGGACAAATATCCTTTACGACGCGCAAAACGCCGAGGTCCTGCAAAATAAGCGCATCTGCACCGCTTTTGCAGATACGCCTGACGCTTTCCTTAAGCTCCGACATTTCGCTGTCTTTAACAAGAGTATTTAAGGTTATATGAACTTTAACATTTCTTTCGTGGCAAAAATCCACCGCGCGCTGCAAATCGTCCCCCGAAAAATTCGAGGCGTTTCTGCGCGCGTTAAAGTTGCCGGTGCCGAAATATACGGCGTCCGCTCCGCTTCTTACCGCGGCAGTTAATGCTTCAAAGCTGCCTGCGGGAGCCAATATCTCGGGCTTTATCATTTAGCGGAATCCGGCTCTTTTTCGGAAGAGAACAGATTTATCTGCGCCGCTCCGGCTTTTTGCTCTGTTTTAAGGCGGTCTATCTCGCGCTTATAGAAGTCTCTTTCGGACTTCGACTGAGACGCATCCTCAAGATAATCCTTTATCTGGGCACGGAGATTATCGGCGCTCTGCTCTGCCTTTTTAGCGCTGTTGGCATAATCAAGCGCTATCAAAACAGCCGCCTGATTCGTTGAAATAAACGGATTTGCAGCGCGAAGCTCTTTCATCTTTTCGTCGATTTCGGCAGCGAGCATAGTAGTATATTCGGGAGTCTCCTCAGTCGTGAGAGCATAGTCAACTCCGGCAATAGTTACTTTAACCTTGTTTTTTTCCAAGACATTCACACCCCTGTTTTTATTACAAGCATTATTATACTTTATATTTCAAAAAACTGCAACATCATATTTTGCGGTAGACAAGTATACCGAATTCGGCACTAACCGAAAGCTTTTCCAGCTCCTCTACCCTTTTTTGTTCTTTAACTCCGGTTTTGTAATAGTAAGGAGTCATTTTAAAAAGAGAAAATATATCCTCGCCTGAATTTAAATCGAATTTGTATTTTACGTCGATTCTGTCTGTAAAATCAAAGCCGTCAAGGTATGTGTCCGAAACCTCATTTTTATAAGGTGTATCATATGCGGCGCACTTTAACTCCCACAGATGATTTTCAAGTGGTATCACCATTATAAAAACAGCATCTTTTTTCAATACTCTTTTAAATTCGGCACCGCAGTACGGCGAAAAAATTTCGAGTAAAATATCAATGCTCGAATCCGCAAACGGAAGAGAAAAAGAACTCGCCACCGCAAAATCGACATTTTTGGCGCGTTTTGCGGCAACGGTCAGCTCGTCCTTGGAAATATCCGTACCGAAAACCGAAGAAAGCGGCAACACATCGGCAACAGCCTTTGTGTAATACCCCTCGCCGCAGCCGCAGTCAAGCACATTTCCCTTTTGGGCGGCGTACTTCTTTACGGTATCGCACAGAGCACGTCTCAGCGGCTCATAATATCCTTTGGACAAAAATTCTCTGCGCGAATCCGTCATAAGGCGATTATCACCGTGATTTTTTCGACTGCTGCCCGTCAGCAAATTGACATAACCGCTCTTTGCAATATCAAAATTATGTCTGTTTTCGCAAATATAACTTTTTTCGTTTTTTACAAGTGGCTTTTTGCACACAGGGCAAATAAATCCGATATTATTCTTCACAATGCTTCTCCAAATACATTTCATCCAACAGCTTTTTGCCTGTTTCCGTTCTGAAAATATTTTTTCTTGCCGCACTTACGGCTTTTTTGTCGAGCGAATCCTCAAATGCGTTTACGATAAAATCCGCTTCAATCAAAATTCTGTAATCCGGTGACATATCATCGGTATATGTGTGGTGATGCGCCACAAGATAACACACACGTTCAATATCGTCCTTAGAAAAGCCGAGAGAGGTCATAAGCTTACGAGCTTCACTCGGTCCCTCCTTTTCCTGATAAGTGCCTGCCGTACTGCCGTATTTTTTCTCACAGATATGTATTCCGATATCGTGCACCGCGGCAGCAGAAAGTAAAATATCCTTTATTTTTCCGTCTGTTTTTTCTCCGTCGGCAATCAGTTCGGAAAAAGCACGCACCTTAAGCATATGGTTAATGCGTTTTACGTCTCCGTTTAAATATTTGATCATTTCGCGCGTAAGTTCTTTGTTCATTTCGTTCACCGAATTTATAATACAACCGTTAAAACAAAATAGCAATAGTCGTCATTGACAAACAGGGGTTAAAAATGTATAATATCTAAGCATTCAGCCGGAATTCAATACATTTTCGTGCAAACAGCGGACTGTTATATCGAAATTCACAGGACTGACAAAGTAAAAAATCAAATATAACGGGGTGTAGCGCAGTTGGGCGAAGAGGTTCGCCGCGTCCTGCGGACGATTCAGGCGAAGCTCTGAGGTGAAAAAACAACGAGCAATGCGACGCGCTCCAAGCGAGCAGTGCGACTATGTTTTTGAGGGAAGCGCAGCGGATTGTTATGCTGTGTTTCGCAAAAATAACAAAGTAAAAAAATCAAATATAACGGGGTGTAGCGCAGTTGGTAGCGCGCCTGCTTTGGGAGCAGGATGCCGGGGGTTCGAGTCCCTTCACTCCGACCAAAATTTTGACCGAAAGCGGAAAATAATCTCTGCTTTCGGTCATTTTTATATATTTTTAATTGAGAAGCCGGTTTTAAAATCCAAAGCTGCTTTGATATACGTATTTATATAAAAAATGTTAATTTCCGCATTCAATGCTTATCTTATTAAATATTGCGAGAATATCGTCTATCGACGTATTCTTTTTATCCTCGCCCGCCTTATCAAGTATGATATTGCCCCTGTCCATCATAACAAGGCGCGTGCCGTACTCCACGGCATAGCGAAGATTATGCGTTACCATAACAGCCGTAAGTTTTTTCTGCTTAACTACTTTATCGGTAAGCTCCATAATTATTTCCGCGGTCTTGGGGTCAAGTGCGGCGGTGTGCTCATCAAGGATAAGGAAGTCTATCGGTGTCAGCGTTGCCATAACAAGTGAAACCGCCTGACGTTGACCGCCCGACAGCGAGCCCATTTTCACGTGCAATTTATCCTCAAGTCCGAGACCGAGCGACGAAAGCTGTTCGCGGTAAAAATCATATCGTTTTTTATTGAGCGCAAATGACAAACCGAAGGGCTTTCCTTTATTGTCGGCAAGCGACATATTTTCGAGTATCGTCATATTCGGGCAATTGCCCATTGAGGGATTTTGGTACACTCTGCCGATATAGGCATAGCGTTCAAAATCTTTCTTCTTATTCACGCACTTGCCGTTTATAAGAACTTCGCCTGCGTTTACGGGTATACTCCCGCATATTATATTCAGCATGGAGGTTTTTCCGCTGCCGTTTGAGCCTATTACGGAGACGAATTCCCCGTCATTTACGGTAAAATTAAAATCGTCGAAAAGGCACATCTCCGTAACGAGTCCGGGATTATATATTTTTGAAATATGCTTAAGCTCCAACATTTTTCTTCACCGAGCCTTTCTGAAGATTGCCGAGAACAAGTATCGCCAGGAACAAAACAGCCGTTATAAGCTTCAAAAGATTCGCAGGCAAGCCGAGGCTTATTGCAATTTGTATGCAAGCTTTGTAAATTACGCTGCCGAATATTACGGCGGTGGTGCCCTTTATAAAGCTTACGCGCCTGAAAAGCGTTGTTCCTATAATCACCGCTGCGAGGCCGAACACTATCTGACCGGTTCCCATCGTCGCGGAAAACGAGCGCTGCTCCTGACAGGCGACGGCACCCGAAAGAGCCACAAGAGCGTTTGATATTACAAGTCCGATTATTTTTATTGTTCCATTGTCCTTTGAGAGAGAGGTTACAAGTACGCTGTTATCGCCTACCGCGCGAAGCAAAAAGCCGTTTTTTGTCTTAAAGTAAAGGTCAAGAAGCACCTTGCAGACTATCATCAGAATTGCGGAAACGATAAGTTTTCTTAAAATAAGCGACATCGACCCGAAAACCGACATTGTAGCGGGAGATGTAAATATAGTATCTTTTTCACGCGCGATTGAAAGATTCGAACCGGCTATCTGCAGATTTATTGAAAATAAAGCCGTCATTGTTATAATACCCGAAAGCAGGTCGCGTACCTTCAAACGGACGTGGATAAATCCCGTGACAAATCCGGCAAGAGCTCCGACAAGAAAAGATATTAAAAGAGCGAGATACGGATTTACGCCCTTTACAAGTAAAACAGCCGTTACGGCAGCTCCCAAAGGGAAACTGCCGTCTACGGTGAGATCGGGAAAATCCAATATTTTATATGTAATATATACGCCGAAGGAAAGAAGAGCGTATATAAAGCCTTGAGTTAACGTGCTTATAATAAGATCCAGCATTCTTTTACACTACCTTATTTACATTCTATTGCCTTTGCGGCTACATCCGACGGAACGGTAATTCCCATAGCGCTTGCTGCGTCGGAATTTATATATGTGCTGTACTCGGTCACTGTTTCGTACGGAAGGTCGGAAGCCTTGGCTTCTCCCTTTAAAATCTGAGCGGCAAGCTTACCTGCCATTTTGCCGAGCTCCACATAATCGATACCGGCAGACGCCACACAGCCTTTTTTAACCTGCTCAATTTCGCTACCGTATACGGGAATACCTGCAGCATTGGTTTTTTCAAGTATTGACGGAAGAACGCCTACAACATTATTGTCGGTAAGGTTTGTGATGCAATCAACCTTCTTGTTTATAAGAGTATCGGCAGCCTGTGTAACGGACGCCTGATCGGCAACGCCTATGGCTTCGATAGTAAATCCGTAGTTGCCTGCTTTTTCTTTATACTCGGCGATTGCTGATACCGAATTCGGTTCGCTTGTTGTGTAGATGATACCGATTGTTTTTGCATCAGGCTGGAGTTTTCTTATAAGCTCAAGCTGCGGGTCAACGGGAAGCTTATCCGAAACGCCCGTGATGTTGCCTGTTGTAAGACCTGCTTCACCGGGGTCTGTTATGGCGTTGAATACAACCGGAATGTTCTTATCCTCTGCCGCAGCGTAGCAAGCTGTTGCCGAGGGGGTTGCTATGGCGCACATAAGCGCGACGTTTTTGGAAGAGAAGTTATTGGCAATCTGTGTTGCGGTGGCATTGTCAAACGAAGCATTCTGATAATCTATTGTGTAATCCTCACCCTCTGTGAGTCCGGCCTCCTTAAGACCGAGAAGGAAGCCCTCGCGGCAATTATCAAGCGAGGCGTGCTCACCGTACTGACTGATGCCTATTACCGGAACCTTGTCTTTTTTCGCTGTACAGCCTACGAAGAATATTGTTATTGCCGCTAAAATTACCGCTACCGTTATTTTTACTTTTTTCATGATGATGACTCCTTAATTTTTAAAATAAATCAGTGTACAATGTTATATTTTAAAAATCGCCATCGCCATCGTCTTAAATAATATTGCATTCTTTTCTCCTTAATAAGCAAATAAAAAAAGCCTTATCCCATATATGGGACAAGACTTTGAATCCTGCGGTACCACCCAAATTGCCGGATAAACCGACCGCTCGTTTCTTATACTTACATATAAGCCGCTCTGATAACGGGTACGGAACCCGTCGGCCGCTACTCGCAAACGCTTTCGTGCCGCCCTCATAAGTCCATTCGCTGTACTCTCCCCTGCGGTATTTCCACCGACAACCGCTCTCTGCAAGCTTTAAGTAAAGCTACTCTTCTTAATCACAGGTTTTTTAGATGTTGCCACAATGTTATCACGCCGTTCTTTCTTTGTCAAGAAAAAAATTACAAATATTTTTAAATCGTTATTTATGGGGCAAAATGTCTTATATCGGTACATATCACGAAAAAATGCTTTGTTTTGCGGAATAGTTAAATAAATACAAAGCAAAAATCTTGATTTTAGTGAGCCATTGTGCTAAAATGTACAAATAATGTCGTCAAGAATACCTGTGATTTAGCAATAATTGGTTATTTGAGACAATAATATAAAAAGACTTCTATGTCTTTTGAAAAAAATACACAAATTAACAGGGGGTCTATCATTTGACCAAGTACATCATCAAGCGCATAGCAATGGGCTTGCTCAGCATTTTCATTGTTGCCACGCTGACGTTTTTCCTTATGAACCTTGTTCCCGGCGGTCCGTTCGTTGCGGAAAAATCCATAAGCAAGGCTGCACAGGAAGCTCTCGCGGCAAAATACGGATTGGACAAACCTTTATTCGAGCAATATATAACCTATATTACCGATTTTATCAAGGGCGATATGGGCGTAAGCTTACGTCAAAGAGGAAGAACCGTATCGGACATTATTTTTTCTAAATTCCCCGTATCGGCAAAGCTCGCCGGAATAGCTGTTCTCGTCTCTCTTCTTGTAGGCATACCGCTCGGATGTCTTTCGGCTTACAACCGAGGTAAATTTGCCGATAACTTTATTATAGTACTCGCGACGTGCGGTATCGCAATACCGAGCTTTATAATCAGCGTAATTTTACTGTATACATTCGGCAGCAAGCTGAATCTACTGCCAACGGTAGGTCTTAACACGCTGTCATCATATATAATGCCGGTGACGGCGCTGTCGGTTTACCCGACGGCATATATAACGCGGCTTATGCGCTCAAGTCTTTTGGACGTTATGGGGCAGGATTATATAAGAACGGCAAAAGCCAAAGGCCTTTCAAACTTCAAAATACTCTTCAAGCATGCTCTCAGAAACGCAATACTCCCCGTAATAACATACGTCGGGCCAATGCTCGCAAGCCTTATGACGGGTTCGTTTATAGTAGAACAGATATTTGCAATACCCGGTCTCGGCCGTGAATTTGTTTCGGCCATAGTCAACCGCGACTACACCATGATAATGGGAACAACAATTGTCCTTGCAACACTTATCATAGTTGCAAACGTCATAGTTGACATACTGTATAAAATAATCGACCCGAGAATCAAACTTAAGTAAGGAGCGGCATCGCCGATGAACAAAAAATTTCCGAGTCTGCATTTGAAGGCAGACGATTTTATACCGGCTACAACGACGGAAAAAGAAAACCTTGTTGTAATGCGAGACAGCGTCAACTTTTGGAAGGACGGCCTCAGACGTCTGCGTAAAAACAAGGTTGCCATGATAAGTCTTGTCTTTATTTTACTGATAGTGGTTTTTGCTTACATTCTTCCCAGCTTTTGGCCGTACAGCTATGAGCAACAAATAAAATACAGCGAGAACCTCTCCCCGTTTCAGTACAGCGAAACAGAACAGGCGCAAATAGACGCGGGTCAAAAGGTATTTCCTCACATCTGCGGAACAGATAAGCTCGGCAGAGACTTTGCCGTTCGCCTTATGATGGGCACAAGAATAAGCCTTACGGTAGGTCTTGTGTGCGCAGCGCTGGTTCTTATAGTCGGCTCGCTGTTCGGTGCAATAGCCGGTTTTGCCGGCGGTTGGGTCGATAATATAATGATGCGTTTTACCGACATTTTATATACCATTCCCGATATACTTTTAATAATTCTGCTTGCAACCTCCCTAAAGCCGCGACTCGAAGCGCTCTCTGCAAATCCGGGTTTTACTTGGATGCAGAGAATGGGACCTAACCTTATAGCAATATTCCTTGTATTCGTTTTGATATACTGGGTAGGTATGGCAAGAATAACACGTTCTCAAATACTTGTACTCAAGGAGTCCGAATACGTTACCGCGGCAAGAGCGCTCGGTGCAAGCAATTCGCGTATAATCAGAAAGCACCTTTTGACGAACTGCATAGGTACTCTTATAGTAACAACCACGCTTCAGATACCCTCCGCAATATTTACCGAAAGCTATTTGAGTTTCCTCGGACTCGGCGTTACGGCTCCCATGCCGTCGCTCGGTTCTCTTGCCACGGAGGCCGTAAAGGGTATGAACACTTATCCCTATCTGCTGTTTTTACCGGCGTTACTTATAAGCGTTATCATACTTGCCTTTAACCTTCTCGGAGACGGGCTGCGCGACGCGTTTGACCCGAAGCTCAAGAACTAAAGGAGGGTAAATATTTTGAGTGAAAAACTTTTGGAAATAAAAGACGAGAAACTGTCGTTCTTTACTCCCGCAGGCGAAGTCAAAGCACTTAACGGCGTTTCGTTTTCGATGGATGAAGGCGAGGTTCTCGGAATAGTCGGTGAATCGGGTTCGGGAAAATCCGTCACGGCATATTCAATAATGGGGCTTACCGCATACCCGGGCAAGCTTATAGGCGGAACAATCAGATTTAACGGTCACGAAATTGAAAAGATGACCGATAAGGATTTCAGAAAGATAAGAGGGAACGAGGTTTCCATAATATTTCAGGACCCTATGACGAGCCTTAATCCCGTTTACACAATAGGCAACCAGATAACAGAGGTTATAAGGCTGCATACGGATAAAGACAAAAAACAGGCATATGAGCGCGCTAAGGAGCTTTTGGAGCTTGTAGGCATTAACGAGCCTACCAAGCGACTTAAACAGTATCCGCACGAGCTTTCGGGCGGTATGCGCCAGAGAGTTATGATTGCCATAGCTCTTGCCTGCGAGCCGAAGCTTTTAATAGCCGACGAACCTACAACGGCTCTTGACGTCACAATTCAGGCGCAGATACTTGACCTTATGCAGGATTTGCGTAAAAAGCTCGGAATGAGCATAATTATGATAACTCACGACCTTGGCGTTGTCGCGAGTATGTGCGAAAAAATTGCAGTTATGTATGCGGGTCATATAGTTGAATACGGCACGGCAGACGAGATATTTTATGAGCCGAAGCACGAATACACAAAGGGTCTTATAAAATCCATTCCGAAGCTGAATGTCGAAAGTAAGGAAAGGCTTGTACCGATTGAAGGGCAGCCGGTCGATCTTCTCAACCCGCCGGCAGGGTGTCCGTTTGCACCGAGATGTTCAAAATGCATGAAGATATGCTTAAAGCAAATGCCGCCGAAAACGGTTTTAAGCGACACACATTACAGCCATTGCTGGCTGCTTCAAAAAGAAGAATTTGAGGAAGGAGAGAAAGACTGTGAGTGACGATAAAAAGCTCATAGAAGTACAGCACTTGCAGCAGTACTTTCCTGCCGGAGGCAGAGGCAAAAAGAAAAAATACGTTCAGGCGGTAGACGATGTTTCGTTTTATATAAAAAAAGGCGAAACTCTCGGGCTCGTCGGCGAATCCGGCTGCGGTAAAACCACAGTAGGGCGCACTCTTTTAAGGCTTTACGAGCCTACAGACGGAACAATAATATATGACGGAGACGTCATATTTGACAAAAAGAAAAAAATCGCGGTGAATATGCTCCCCTATCGAAGAAAGATGCAGATGGTATTTCAGGACCCGTATGCGAGTCTTGACCCGCGTATGACGATAGGAGATATTGTCGGCGAAGCTATTGATATTCATCATCTTGCCGCCAACAAAAAGGAAAGACGCGACAAAATCATATCGCTTCTTGAGACCGTCGGTCTTAACAGCGAGCACGCCAACCGCTATCCGCACGAGTTTTCGGGCGGTCAGAGGCAGCGCGTCGGCATAGCGAGAGCTCTTGCGGTAAATCCGGAATTTATCGTATGCGACGAGCCTGTATCGGCTCTTGACGTTTCAATCCAGGCACAAGTCGTCAATATGTTTGAGGATTTGCAGACCGAGCTCGGTCTCACCTACCTTTTCATAGCGCACGATTTAAGCGTCGTAAGGCATATTTCAAACCGTATAGGCGTAATGTATCTCGGCAAGCTCGTAGAGCTCGCCGACAGCTACGAGCTTATAACACACAGCGCGCATCCATACACTAAGAGCCTTATTTCGGCTATACCGGAGGCGGACCCGATAATTGCACGCTCATCTCACAGAATTCCTCTTGAGGGCGATGTTCCGAGTCCTCTGAATCCCCCGAGCGGATGCCGTTTCAGGACCCGTTGCCCGTATGCCGACGGCCTTTGCGCCGAGAAATGCCCGGAGCTTCGCGAAATCTCGGCAGGCCATTTTGCAGCTTGCCATCACCTTGACAAGGTAAAATAGTTGTTTATTGTGCATCTGGAGCACAATGGATATATTTTTAAGCAGCGCGAGTTGCTATAAGAAGGAGATGTATTTAATGAAAACCAAAAGACTTATTGCTGCGATACTCGCAGTTGTCATGTGTCTGTCGGCAATGGCACTCCTGAGTTCATGCGGCAACAGCAAAAAGGACGACGCCGGCATAACGGTCCAGATAGGACCTAACCCCGAAACGCTCGATCCCGCTCTTAACAATGCTGTTGACGGCGGCAATATGCTCATCACGCTCTATGAGACACTTCTCATAATTGATGAGGACAACAAGGTTCAGCCCGGTCAGGCTGAAAAGTACACTGTAAGCGAAGACGGTCTTACTTGGACTTTCACAATGCGTGACGGTCTTAAATGGTCTGACGGCACCGAGCTTAATGCCAAGGACTTTGAGTATACCTTTAAGCGCCTTACAAACACAGAGCTTGCCGCTCCCTATGCCGAGACTGTTATCGGTATGGTTGAGGGCTATCAGGACGCTATCGGCAATCCGGATAAAGACGGTAAGCCCACTACTACTCCCGATCCCGACAAGCTCAACGTTGTAGCAAGCGAGGACGGCAAAACTCTTACAGTCAAGCTTGCTTACCCCTGCTCTTACTTTGACAAAATCGTTGCATTCGGCACTATGAGCCCCGTACAGAAGGCTACCGTTGAAGCTAACGGTGACTCTTGGGCTACAAAACCCGATACTTATGTCTGCAACGGTCCGTACATGATTACCGAATGGACTCCCGGTGAGCGCATTGTATGCAAAAAGAACCCGAACTACAAAGGTGGTTGGGATTCAAAGCGCATAGTTAACAACAAGCTCACATTCTTGCTTCTCGAAAACTCAAGTGCTTCCTTCACCGCATACAACAGCGGCGAGGCTCAGCTCATTAAGGATGTTCCCACCGAGGAAATCCCGACTCTCAAGAAGGCTGCTGACGGCGGAGATTTCTATGTTGACACCATTCTCGGCACCTACTATCTCAGCATGAACCTTAACAAGGCTCCCTTCAACAACAAGAATGTCCGCAAGGCTCTTAACCTTGCAATTGACCGCGACTACATTGCAAACACCATAATGCAGGGCACATACTCCCCCGCCTATAACTATGCAGGTCCCGGCGTTGTTGATAACGAGGGTATGTTCTTCGATAACGCAGTTAAGGAAAACGGCGGAGAGACCTATATCAGCAAGGATTATCAGGCTAATCTCGAGGAGGCTAAAAAGGCTCTCGCAGAGGCAGGATATCCCGACGGTAAGGGCTTCCCGACCATCACCTACTCAACAAACGATACAGGTTACCACAAGGCTGTTGCAGAGTATCTCCAGAGTGCTTATGCTCAGCTCGGTATCACTATGAAGATTGACATTGTTGAATGGTCTTCATTCACTCCTCAGCGTCGTGCAGGCAATTACGATATGGCCCGCAACGGCTGGGTAATGGACTATAATGACGCCTCAAGTATGCTTGAGCTCTTCGTTTCTACCAACGGCAACAACGACGGTAAATACAACAGCTCTGCTTTTGACGCTGACATTGCTAACTCTAAGGTTGCAGACTCCGCAGCTCACTTTGCGGCTCTCCACGCGGCTGAAAAGACCATGATGGAAGATTACGCCTGCATCCCCGTTGCTTATTACAATGACTTCTGGCTCCAGAAGCCCGAGCTTAAGGGCGTATGGCACAGCCCGTACGGCTATTGGTACTTCCAGTACGCTACCCTTGAGAAGTAATTTCTCTTAAGACACTAAGCACAAAAACGGATCGCCCGTATCGTTTAAGGTACGGGCGGTTTTTATATGCTTGAAAAGATAATAGCCGTATGTTAAAATCATTTTGTACCGAAAAGGCATAATTTTTTCAGATAGGAATGAATAAGATGAGTGTTATTGACAGATTTTTAAGATACGTCGAATTCGAAACGACCTCAAACGAAAACAGCGAGAGCATACCGTCAACGGAAAAACAAACAGTTCTTGCGGATTACCTTGTAAAAGAGCTGAAAAGCATAGGTGTAAGTGACGCTTACCGTGATAAATACGGTTATGTTTACGGACATATACCTGCTACAAAAGGATTTGAGAAGCTTCCCAAAATCGGATTAATTTCTCATATGGACACGTCTCCCGATGTCAGCGGAAAAGACGTCAAAGCAAAAATAATAAAATTTGACGGCACAAATGCGCCGATGATAGATGCCAAATATTCGGGCGAGGATATTATAGTTACCGACCGAACAACGCTTCTCGGCGCAGACGACAAGGCCGGTGTTGCCGAAATAATCGAGGCGTGCCGCGAAATTTGCGATGACGCAGAGCTTTGCCACGGCAAAATTTCAATTTGTTTTACACCCGATGAAGAAATAGGCAGAGGTGCCGACAAGTTCGATTTTGAAACTTTTGACGCGGATTTTGCATATACCGTTGACGGCGGAGAGCTTGGCGGAATAGAATATGAAAACTTCAACGCGGCTGGTGCAAAAATAACCTTCAACGGAGTCAACACGCATCCCGGCTCGGCTAAAAACAAGATGAAAAACGCTGTTTTGTATCTTGCGGAATTTATAAATATGCTTCCTGCCGCCGAAGCTCCCGCGCACACCGAAAATCGCGAGGGATTTTATCACGTTTCATCGGTTAACGGCAACGAGAGCAAGGCAACTCTTCATATGATAATCAGAGATCACAACAAGCAAAGCTTTGCAAAGCGCAAGGAATTTATTACCGTACTTGTTGAATTTTTCAACCGCAAATACGGAGAAAACACGGTTTCGGCTGAAATTAAAGACAGCTATTACAATATGCTTGATGTCATTAAAGAGCATATAGACATAGTAGAACGAGCAAAAAAAGCAATGCGTAAAGCCGATGTGGAGCCGCAAATTACACCGATACGCGGCGGAACCGACGGTGCAAGGCTATCGTTTGAGGGTCTGCCCTGCCCCAACCTTTCAACCGGTGGAATGAACTTCCACAGTATTTATGAAGCAATACCTGTAAATGCTATGTTCAAAATGGTTGAGGTCATTAAAAACTTAGTAAGCGAATAATTGGATAAAGAAAAAGTCCCGTGAAGTTTACTCTCCTTCACGGGACTGCTTTTATGTATTATTTTTATAACTGCGGTATTCTCTTTCTATCCAAGCCATTAACAGATTAACTATCCGCCTTTGCTCGTCATAAGACAATTCTCTGCCCTTTTCTACATGATACCACTTATTTAAACACCCTCGACAGCAGCAGGCGCAGGCATGCTGAGCCTTAAACACGGGGTGACCGCGCATCGGCGTTTGCTTGCCGTCGTTTGGTATAACCGCCGGTGCAAGACGTTTCTTTATAAAATCCTCCGCATGGCTTTTTACGGTATCCAAGCCTTTTTTGTCGATGTAATTTATGTCCTCGTCGGACAGATGAAATTTAGCTCTGAAAGCAGATTTTTGAAGCCTTGAGAGTGCTTCGTCAACAGTCAACCGCAAACTCCTCTTTTCAGTAAAAATCAAGATAAGCATACACCCTTTTGACTGCTTTTGCAATGACTCGGTTTTTGCTCGACAGCAGAATACTATCTTGACAGCTTCACTTTTTTCATCATAACAGCCGAATACACAAATACAACGGCTTCTGTTATAGGCATTGCCCACCAAACTGCATTTCCGCCGAAAGCAACAGGCAATAAAAGTATCAGGGCACCGCTTATTACAATACCTCTTGCAACGGATGCGATAAGTGATATCTTGGCTCTCATAATAGCCTGGAAATAGTACGTTGAATAGATATTGAACGGCAGCAGTATAAATGAAATCGCATAAATTCTGATTATTCCGGGAGCTATTGACAGCACCTCGGGAGTGGGCGTCATAAACAGCTTTATAAACACCTGCGGCATAGCCATAGAAAGAACCGTCCAAATTGCTCCGAAAACGGCGGCAGTTATGATATTGTACTTAAGCATTGTCTTAATTCTGTCTGTAAGTCCGGCACCGAAATTACGCGAAATTACGGGCTGTGCCGCCTGACCGATACCGTAAGAGCAGCACTGTACAAGAGTGCCTACAACAACTATTACTCCGTAAACCGCAAGTGCGTCCGTACCGAGATACTCCATTACACGGCGGTTAAACAGCATTGTGGCTATGCCCATTGCCACGTCAACTATAAATGAAGAAAATCCGTTGACGCTTATCATTTTAAAGTTGTTAAGTATTCTGAGAGGCTTTACGAATTTTAACGTATTCTTTTTGCTGATAAAATGCGTAAGCATCACAAGAACGGACATTGAAGCTCCCATTGCTGTTGCAATTCCCGCGCCTTTAATTCCCATATCCAATGTGAACACAAAGAAATAATCTCCGAACACATTGAATATACCACCGAAAATAACGGCTTTTGTGGCTCTGCCGGGGTCACCGTCATTACGGAGAAACGACGAGAGCAGATTTATAAATACATATACGGGAACAGTAAGCTTTGGGGCTACCATATATTCTTTGCAAAGCGGCATAAGTGCGTCATTTGCGCCGAAAAGCCTGAGAAGCGGTTCCTCGCAGACCCACACCAAGACCCAAAGTATCAACGCCCATAAAACTCCGAGTATAAATGCAGAGGTAAAATATCCGTTTGCCTCTTTTACGTCATCGCGTTCTCCCCTTGCGACGGCATAAATCACCGAGCCGCCTATACCGCACAAAAGCCCAAAGCTGTATATAATATTCCAAATTGGGGCAATTACCGCCATTGCGGCAGAGCCGTCCGGTCCGTGATACTGCCCTACCATAGCCATATCCACAAGTCCGTAAATGCACGCTATCAGTGCACTTCCGAATGAAGCTATAAAAAATTTACGGTAAAGCTTACCGACATTATCCTTTAAAAGATCCATACCTACTCCTTGAATATTAAAAAAGACCGGATATGGAACGGGCATTTCAGCCTGCACCTTATCCGGCTTGTTATTTCCATACGATAACCAGCCCTCCGAGTGAGCTATTGTATTGTATCAACTTTTGTAATCAAAGTCAAGAATTTTCAATGAGGAGGAAATTGAGAAGAGCATTACAGCCCATTTCAATGTCATTGTATGCTTTGTCAAAGTCGCCTGAATACCATGGGTCGGCAACGTCGGAATTGCTTCCCGTAAACTCAAGCAATTTGTGTATTTTGTAATCCGCATCGCCGCCGAATAGTATTTTCATATTACGTATATTGGCGCTGTCCATGCCGATAAACATATCCGCTTCATAATAATCATTTCTTTTTAGCTGAATTGCCTTTTTATCTCCTATTGCTATTCCGTGATATAAAAGCTGTTCTTTAGCTTTCGGATATATTGGTTGTCCTACGCCATTCCATATTTCCTCATCACTCGTTGCTCTCGAACATACCGAAAATTTATCCGACACACCAAGATTATTTGCCATACTTTTAAATATAAATTCTGCCATAGGAGAACGACATATGTTACCGTGGCAGACAAATATAATTTTTTTCACTTCCACACTATAACCCCCATATTATACCTTTCCTATACCCCATGTATACTTATCCGCTTTTCCTATTTGATATGCTGTTATCTCGTCGAGCCGCTCCTCCGGCTTAATAAATGTAACGGTCTTCATAATAAGCGAAAAAGTGAACATTTTTTTAATCAGCGTCACACTCGTCTGAATCCGCATAAAATTATAAATTACTGTTCTTTTTTGCAATATACTTAACTTTTAAATCGTCAAAAATATTTGCTAATCCTTCCCATGTGAGCTGTCGTTTTTCAAACCAAATCCTCTGTAAAAAACCAAGAACCCTGTTCGGATTTGCAAAATACAGCTTTGAATATCCGATTCTGTTTTTATCAAGATATGAGTAATAATAATCAAGCTTATTATGAAACTGCTCATATGAATTTTCTCCGCGCCAAACAGTTTCGCACATAGCTCCAAGCCTAGGATAAGTCATTTTGTCCGCTTTTTTCATATCGGGAACATATTCCGTCCATAACGTTGCTTCCGCACCGAGGCAATTTCCGTCGTATAATTTATGGTTGGCGGTATCTTTGAGACTTATGTAGCCGTAAGGCAAATCTATATAATATGCTTTTGAACTTGTATCGATAAACGGTCTGCCGCCCGTGTTTATGTCTCCGCATTTCGTAAAACCCAAATTTTCGGAAAGCAGCTTATCATCCTTCAAATCCCAACTCCACATAAACGCCTGCTTATTCTTGCCCGCGCAATAATCATTGATTCTGTTCATAAAACAGCACTGAAGCTCATCCTCGTTATTTAACCCAAGCTTCTTCATCATTGCCTGACAATGCGGGCAAAGATGCCATCTGTGTTTCGGCACCTCGTCGCCGCCTATATGAAAATACTTATCCGGGAAAAGCTCACAAAGTTCATCCACTATATCCTCGACAAATTCATATGTGCTTTCTTTCCCTGCACACAAAACATCATGCTTTACTCCCCAATGGTCGGCGACCGGCAAATTTCTTTCAAAACAGCCGAGGTAATTATAACAAGCCAGAGCACTTCTGCTGTGTCCCGGAATATCAAATTCAGGCATAACCGAAATACCGAAATCATGTGCATATTTGACTATACTTTTAATCTGAGCTTTTGTGTAATAGCTCTTATGTTGCCTATGATTAAAATTTGTCTTTTTCCTTACAGACCCGATTTGCGTCAGCAACGGATATTTGTAAATCTCAACTCGCCATCCCTGGTCCTCCGTCAAATGCAAATGCAGAAAATTAAGCTTGTGCAAAGACATTTTTCTAATAAACAGCTTGACCTCGTCAACGGGATAGAAATATCTCCCGACATCAAGCATAAAGCCCCTGATTTTATACTTAGGCTTATCCTTTATCGCAACAAACGGAATCGTTCGGCCGTATTCAAACAGTAGTTGCTTGAGTGTTTGCAGAGCAAACACTTTTCCTGCCTCCCCACTCGAATACACGGAGATTTTCTCGTTTACTTCAAGTCTGTATTCTTCATTTTCAAGCGAAAAATCATGCGTAAAACTAACAACAACATCATTCCCGACCGGCAGTTCGAGTTTACGCATAAAATCATAAAAATCATCTTTAACAGAACAGTTGACATTTCTTTCGTCAAGCGACAAAGATTTTATGAACAATCTTTTTGTTTCATCTGTTTTTTCAAATAACGGAGTTGGGATAATATGAGACATAAAAAACCTTTCGCATAATCTTTATATTAATAATTATACACTTAACTTATTTTATTGACAACCGTCCTTATTATGATATAGTTATACCATATCATCGGCAGAAGGTGTATTATGAATAATAATAAAAAGAGCTTTGATAAAAAATGGTACAGCGAGGAGTTCTTGAACGAATTAAAGAGAACAGCCTACGCGGAAGTCGACGGAAATTTAACTTACACAGCCAAGTATGCGCCCGATGCCGTATCAAAATACGGCATAGATCCGCGCATGCTCGGCGGACCCATAGGCAAAATGGCAAAGAAACTAAAGCTTGTCCCGGATTTTGTTCTAAACAGTATTCATTTAAAAATAACCGAGAGAAGCCTCGGCTTTTTCAGAAAGGGCTGCGACAGGATTTCTTATGCAAACTGTCATATAAAAGGCGTTTCAATCAAAAACAAACACATTAAAGCTTCCGACGGATTTGATATTCCGATCAGAATATATGAAAATGCTGAATGTGAAGTCACAAGGACGGCAATGATTTTCATTCACGGCGGCGCATTTGTCGGCGGAACGCTCGCACCGTATGACGAGAGCTTAAAAATGCTCGTTGATAAATTCGCCGTTAAGGTAATCAGCGTAGATTACAGGCTTTTGCCCGAAAACGCCTATCCCGCACCGTACAGCGATTGCTTTGACGTATTGGAATATATAAGCCGCAACTGTGGCGAATTCAAAATAAACAAGGATAGAATTTTTATCTGCGGTGACAGTGCCGGAGGAAATATTGCTCAAGCGTGCTCTACCAAATACAAGGGTACCGGAAAAATCAAAGCGCAGCTTCTGCTCTATCCTACCTTGAATATGTTCGGTTTTACCGACGAGTATTATAAAAAAGGATATTCCGACTACAAATTTGAGCCGTCACAAAAGGCCGTTTCAAAAGGCGTAATAAAACAAATGCAAATGCTTACACGCTGCAATTTTAAGCAGATAGGCATACTCTCGCCCGACGAATACAATAATCCGTACATTTTCGACGCAAGCGGCAATGTTCCGACATTTATTACAGTAGGCGCGCTTGACTATCTGAAAAAAGACGCCGTCGCTTGGGCTCATAAGCTTGCAAACGCAAATGTAAAAACAAAGCTTGTCGTATACAACGGGCTAGGCCACGGATATTTAAACGCAACCGGAGTTTTTCCGCAAGCAGAGGACGTGATAGACGAAATGGGCAAATTCATATATACGATTTTAGAATTGTAAAAGCAATCGGGCAACGGGTTTCCCGCAAAGACCTGAATATATACTCGCAAAAAGCGTCGGAGATTTGCTTTCTCCGACGCTTTTTGGGTTATGTATTCAATGTCCTTCTTTGAAAATTGTTTTAACAACGAAAAACCAATATTGTTTTGCAAAGAAAAGTCCGTTATAAACCGAGTTTGTCCGCCCTTTAATATCTGCACAAGTTTGTTTATGCCTAAGCCAAATTCAAGATTGTCAACGCATAAAAGAAGTATTTTAACAATACCTTTTTCATATTCACATATAGCTTGTGCAATCAATTCGTCATTATTCTTTATAGACATAATACGCCCCCTCACGAAAATTTTTAATTATGATTATCTTCTTGATTTTTCGAAGAATGACGACAAGATTTCTTTTGCATAATTATATCGTCTTGCATAGTTATTCGGAACACGAATAAGCTGGAAATTGTGTTCATCACATATTTGCTGTTTCTTTTTATCCCGTTCAATCACCCTAAGATCGGTTGTATGCTCATTACCGTCAAGTTCAATCGCAAAAATCGGTAACCATTCTTTTCCGTCACGCTCATATACTATATAGTCAAATCTACCCGTATAGAATAAGTCGTTCACTTGATTTGAGGAATTAAACACCTGAGAAATAGGCACTTCTTTTTTAACTACATATTTGGTTTTGGTAATCATCATAGCGTTTATTGCATGATTCAACGTCTCTAAAAAAGCAGTTTCCGTTTCGGTGCTGTAAGGTTTAATTCCAAGTGCTCTTGATTCCGGCGCACGCTCTGTGATGGTTGTTATTCCATTTGAACTAACATAATTACATAACTCAAACAAATCGTCATCATCCCCCGGATGATGAAGTCTGTTTAGTTGTTCCATATCTCCTATAATTACTAATCTTTCTTTAGCGCGTGATGTTGCTACATTTATAAGTTCTTTGTTATTCTTTAGCCAAGAATATGTTTTTTCATGTGTCTTATCGGTAAGTGCTAAAGAAAAAATTATTTCTTGCTTTTCATCTCCCTGAAACGCATGAACGGTTCCGCAATCGACATTGGTAATTCCGCTTTGATTTAACTCCTCTTGAATTTCATTGCGTTGATTTACAAACGGTGTAATAACAGCAATCGTTTTGTCGGGGTGAGTTTTAACATAATGAACAATTTCTTTTGCTTCGCTTTCGCTTGTATTTTTTAATGTTGTGTCTTTTGAATGACATTCTATAAATTCAAGCGGGTGCTTTTCATTATCGGAAGAACGAATATTAAGTTTATTGTTATAATACTTTTTATTATTAAATCCAATGATTTTCGGATGGCACCTATAATGATAACTCAATAAAACCTCATCACTGACAGCATCAGCGGAAAGGAACGTTTGATAAACAGATTTATTTCTGTAATCATATTCATCTGTAATGTTATATCGCTTCTTTAAAATCAGGTTGTTCCTCTCATCAAGCAAAATAACCGGTTTTAATTGCTGTGGGTCACCGACAAGTAAAAGTTGTTCACCTCTGATAATCGGAACAAGTGCTACCGCAGTATTACACTGACTAGCCTCATCCATAATAACCATATCGAAGTATTGTTTGGGCTCGCCCAACCGGTGAGCGGAAATATTTGTTGTTGCAACAACAGGAAATATCTTAAGAAATTTTTGAAAATTCTCATCATTTGAAAGGTACTGATTTAATTGTCTTACCGCTTCATTTAAGTCTTTAGTAAATATAATATCGGTAAGTTCTTCATATTTTGGCTCGGATAATCTCTTTATAAACTTAGCAGATGTAAAATTCAAAAATTTAAACAGCTCCAGCCTGTCATGTGAGATTAAAGGTTTTATATCATCATCTGTAATTTCACCGATTTCTTTAAGTGTATTATTTACTTTAACAAGCTGTTCACCTTGCAAATTTGCAAGAAAAGGAAGGTTACTTGAAGAAGAAAGCATTGTTTTTATCATTTCCTTTCGCTCACTCAAATCAAGTTTTTCTTCATATTTGCGAAGCAAATCGCTTAAAGCTTTTGTTTTGTGTTCTTCATAGGTTTTTTTCCTGTTTAATGACGAATCAAACACTTGCATTGACGAAGTGATTTTAAATAAAAGTCGTATTTGTTTAATTGCATCCTTAAGCTTTTCACCGTTACCAAGACGAATAATCGGAAAAGGTATATCATCTCCCTTATATTTAAGATGTGATAGCTTTTGATAAATTTCATCAACCGGATGATCGTTGTACGATGAAATCAAAACGGTTTTATTGTTAAAAAACGCAGTAACAACTGTATTGAGAATCGTATTTGTTTTTCCGCTTCCGGGAGGTCCTTGAACATACAAAACAGGATATTTCAACCCATTATGTATTACTAAAAGTTGGTCAAGGTTTACTTTATCATTATATAAAGCCAAAGGGTAATTTTTAATTCTCCTTGGTTTATCCGTTAAGTCACCGAAAAATGCTTTAATCGGATATGTCACCGTGTTATCTTCATACATTTTAAGAATGGCATTATACTCTTCATCAAGATTTATTGTAAAATCTCTTGATAAAGCCATAACATATGGCATATCATCAACACCGTTGTATTCAGGATTATTCTTAGTAATTAAATCTTTAATAAGTTCGGCATTTTCTTCAAACTTATCAAGCAATTGGAACTCGTCTGCATCAAGAAACCAATGAGCACTTATCTTTACACCGTCAACCGTGAACTCACGACAAACAGATACTTCATCGTCTTGTGTAAGAGTGCGATTTTTGACATCAAACAAAATCTTTTTATAAGCAAGTACATAAAGTCCTTTTTTAGTATGAATACTACATATATTCATACACAAAGATACTGAACGAGGCATTTTGTTTTGTCTCTTATTTTTAGCATCATAATTATAAACTTTTACTAAATGATCAAACTGTTCATTGCTTAAATTGTAATCTCCTTCACCAATGACATCAACATCAAGTTCATCAATAAGTTTATAATCATTGCGATAGGGAGTGTTATCGAGTTTATTACATTCGCTATAATAATCAAGAAGTTTCAAATTTGCGACATTATTAAATATAAACGAATACCTTGAGGTGTGTTCTTCTATATCTTCAAGCAGTTTAGAGTTTATTTCACAAAACGAACCTTCAATCAAATTGGCGTCAATTATAGAATCATAATACAAATTCAATTCTTTCATTTCCGATGTAGCGACATTGAGCCCATCAACAATAAGCAATTTTTTATACGGGTTTATGTTTTTAATTCCAATCCAATATTTTGTAATATTTTGCTGTTTATTCCTGTATTCCACAGCAATCCACTTACCTTCATGAATCGCTTTGAAAATATCTCTTGAAATCTTGTTTATGTCACTCACCTCCGCTAAATTATAATATCATTTTATCTTAATTCAATTTATAAATCAAGGTATATGTGTTTGGTAGGAAAAACCGCAACGCATCTGTATTTAAAGGTAAATGTACAAAAAAACGTACCATAAATGTCTAACAACAGAATTTGGTTGACCCGACAACAAGTGAATGGGAACGAATGTTGGAAGCTAAATTATTTAATAACATACAAAAAGCGTCGGAGAAAGCAAATCTCCGACGCTTTTTGGGTTTATTCTGTGTTACGGTAAAATTTCGAGCCAATAGCCGTCCGGGTCCTCTATGAAATAGATACCCATTTCAGGGTTTTCAAAGCAGATACAGCCCATTTCTTCGTGCTTTTTATGTGCCAAATCAAAATCATCCGCCTTAAATGCCAAATGGAATTCACATTCCCCCAAATCGTACGGATGCGGATGTTCTTTAAGCCAAGTAAGTTCAAGCTCAAAATCGCTTGAATCATTGCTCAAATAAACGATAATAAAATCGTCGGTGGTTTTTCGTCTGACCTCGTGCAAATCAAGCGCATCGCCATAAAACTTAATCGACCTATCCAAATCGGAAACATTATAGTTTTCGTGAATCATTCTAAAGCTCATATTTCTTCTCCTTTTGCTGATTCTGTGTTTTTTATTCGTGATTTATACTGCGGATATTCGGTGATAAACCTATCAATCACGCTCGGTTCGTTCCAATAATGCATAGGGAAAACGGCGTTGCAATCGACGTGTTTCAAAAAATAAAGCATACCGTCGGCATAGTGTTCCTCCTGCCTTGGGTCAAGGGGAACGAATGCGGCATCAAAATGAGCGTCCTTGATTTTGTCAATCTCGGCACGGTACGTGGAGGCCATTTGGCGATTGTCATCTTCCGTCTCACCCTCCCAATGCCAATCGTTCAAATCACCTGCGTGGTAAATTAAGCCCTCGTTTGTCTTGACGATAAAAGCAACACCGCTGTCGGTTGAAAGAAGCGTGTTAACCTGTGTGCCGTTGTCAAGAATGTAGGTTTGATCGTGATAAGCCGTCGTAACTTTCACACCGGCAGGATACCTCTTTTTGCCGATGTCCTTTGCCAAAACAGCCTGATAATTCATACCCATATCATCAAGAATTTCAAAGATTTTTGTGTTGAAATGGTCTTGATGAAAATGACTGCAAAAGACTATGGCTTCCTTGCTTTTGTCAAGCCTCGGCATCTCGCCCTTGTAATAATCAAAAACATAATAGCAGTTCTCGGTTTCAACCAAAAATCCACTGTGGTTAATGTATGTTATTTTCATAATCCACCTCTATTACTCTTATCTTATTATATCAAAGCGATAAATCGGAATCAATACCGCACAACATTTTCGATACGAAGTAAAACGCTTGAAACGGTCTACTTGAGCCCCTTTGCTTTTTTAACAAAAAACAGTTCTAATTGCCGTATAAAATATATAAATAGCAAAAGACTTGAAACAAAATTCGTGAGTATGGTATAATTTAAAAAAATGACGGAGGATTTTCTATGAACAGAAAAAATGCAGGTGCGGTTTTCGGCACTCTCTGCGGACTGACGGCATTGACCGCAATGTCGGCTGAAATATTCTATGATTTCTCGATAAACACAAAATCACCTATACATATGAGTAAGCTCAACAATCTCGTTCAAAAGGTCACGAACACATCCGGCAGCGAAGAAGACGCGAGCGAAAAATACAGCGGACTTACCGGTACGCCCGAAATGAAAAAATGGTACAATGAGCACGGTGAGGATGTTTACATTATGTCCGACTCTCTTCGTCTGCACGGTAAGATATTTAAAAACAACAGTTCAAAATATGTACTTGTCTGCCACGGATACACAAGCAAGGCCAAGCATATGGCCGGTTTTGTAAACAAATTTTACTCACTCGGGTATAATGTTCTGGCAGCAGACGCACGTGCACACGGCGACAGCGAGGGCACGAAAATAGGAATGGGCTGGCCTGAGCGATTTGACGTTATCGAATGGATAAAGCTTATTATTTCTTGGGAGCCAAATGCGCAAATAATACTACACGGCGTATCCATGGGAGCGGCGACGGTGCTTATGGCCTCCGGAGAAGAGCTGCCCGAAAATGTCAAGGCTATAATCGCAGATTGCGGCTACACCTCGGAATGGGATGAATTCAAATGCGAAGCAAACGCTCTGCATATCCCGTGGTTCCCCGTACTCAACGCCGCATCTGTGATGTCAAGACTTCGCGACGGGTATGATTTCAAGCAAGCGAGCGCTCTTGAGCAGGTCAAACAAAGCCGTATTCCGACTCTGTTTATTCACGGCTCCGATGACGAGCTTGTTCCATACAGTATGCTCGATAAGCTGTATTCGGCGGCGGCCTGCAAGAAAGAATGTTTGACCGTCAATGGTGCCGGACACGCGCTTTCATCCTCGGTTGAGCCGGAGCTTTATTGGAACACGGTTGAGAGCTTCATTGAAAAATATTTAGAAAAATAAAATTTGAGCCGTGCCGTTCGGCGGAAATAAACATATATATTTTAAAGACTATTGCGAATAATGTGCAGAATGGATTGTAGCTTCGATGGTAAATACGGAATACGGTAAGGTCAAATTGTCATTGACCTTGCACTTTAACGAGTATAATAAATTTCGGCTTCTGTTAGACGGGAAAGAACCTATGGACTTTGAAAATACAGGCAAAGCAATCAATTATGCATTTGAAACAGAAGTCGGAAATCATATTTTAACATTTGAAAGCATTCCTTTTGAGAAAAATCAATTAGGAAAATTGAAATTTTCGTTTTTATCCGAATCATTTCAAAAGAGAATATTGAATCATTTGTTTGCTTTCAGATATGATTTATCCTGTTTCAAAGTAACATACATGCTGCATATTCATCGTAATGCAAAATTGGAAATTGCCATTAAAACAAGCTATTATAATAATTTCCTTTATATAAGGGCTAAATGTTTGCGTCCCGTAATTGTTCAAAGCTCAAATGTAAAAGTTAGAAAAGAAGAATTTTCTGTATTATATAATAAGCTTTTGAAGAAGAAATTTTATTTTTCTCAGATGGTTATTTGGACAATTTATTTTATTTTGTTAATAACGGTTTTTGGCGGACTTGCTATCGATGATATTATACATTGGGAAGCAGACACCTACATGGCAGGGTTTAATAAAATTTCAGCATTGTTTTTGGGCGTTTTTCCGCCGCTTATTATGATTTTATTTTCTTATTTTTTCTGTATTGTAAATCTCGTTAAACAATACAACAATAATTATTTATGCGAATAAATGATTATATGTTTTTGTAAAGTAGGAGGCTTTTTATGAAAAAGTTAATCTGTATTATAATGTCTGCAATTATTATAATTATGTTATTTATGCCCTCATTTACGATTTGTGCAGCAGATACAAATGAATCAAAAAAGATAACTGAATTTACAAACGGGATTGCAGACTTGGCAAGGAAATATGATTCGGAGAAAGAGTTTGTTGCCCCCGAAGAGGATGAAACGGCACAAATTCAAGCTTTTTCTGCTCGAAATTCAGAAGAAGTCACAGACAGCACTGAAACTGAATATACCTTACAGGATTTTCAGACCGCCAGACTGATTGTCCGTGCCGACAGTAAATTTAATAAATACGGCGCGTTAGAGGATGTCAATGGTTTTGAGGACTTTCATATTTTGCAATATGAAAGTCCCGAAGCGGCTATGTCCGCATACAATCAATTGCAGAACGAAAAAAATGTAATAGAGGTTGATTTGGACTTAGTTTGTACTTACGCTGACAGTACTCCTGATAACCCTGAGCTTATACTCGAAGATGAATTTTTAAACGACTGGAGCCGTGACAGAACTCAGTCGAAAAGATTGCAGGAATATCTTGCAGAAACAGATATCCACATGAACGAAATCATTGTCGGCGTTGTAGACACAGGCATAGACTATACGCATGAAACCTTTGAAGGTCGCATAAAAAGAACATATTTTAATGTGTCTTCTTCCGGTAAAACAGACGATGAAATGGATTCCGAGGCATTTTATCACGGAACAACTGTCAGCAGTATTATTGTAAATAATTCGCCAAAAAACGTGAAGGTAGCTGTATATAAAGTTGGTGATGGCGAAAATTTGACCGTTACTGCAATTAGTGCCGGACTTTTAGCGGCAATTGAAAAATGTGATATTATCAACACAAGTCTTACATCTTTGAGTGATGTATCACTAATCAGAAAATGTGTTTTGAAAGCTTATTCCAAAAACATTCCTGTCTTTGCGTGCGTGGGAAATTCAGGACGCATTGAAACGCATGCTGCACCTGCGAATATACCTGAATGCATCGCCGTATCTGCTACTGATTTTAATAATGCAACTACATTTATGAATACCTTGACTTTAAATTCTGATATTTCTGCTCCCGGAGAACATATAGCAGTAGCAATTCCCAGAAATCGTTACGCCAGATTTTCGGGTACATCTTATTCGGCTCCGTGCGCCGCTGCTTTGGGTGCGATTTTAAAATCAACTAACCCGGAAATAACAGTTGACGAGATAGATACCCGATTAAAAGGAACCTCCTTTGATGTTAAACGGTATAACGAAAGCCAATCTTCACAGGGCAGATTTATGAATAATTACCATTCTCTGTGGGACGGTGTTGGGATGATTCAGTTTTGTAATGCTCTCGGTCTGGAAAAACTCGCCGCACCTAATGAGATTAATTTAAAGGATAAAGTCTATGTCGGTGAGCAGACCTGCACAATCACTTGCCCGGATGAAGATGCAATTATTTTGTATACAACAGACGGCATGTACCCTGCTTTAGAGAATGCCAATGTATATACAGAACCGTTTCAAATCACACAGTGCACACGCATCCGAGCAGTTGCATATTATGCAGATGGTGGATATTACAGCGATGAAATCGAGGCAACACCCCGCATTCAATATACAGACAGCGATGATAATTTTGAAATCACTAATGACGGTATCGTTACAAAATATAATGGGAATATCTCCGATTTATATGTCCCTGAAACAATAAACGGAATTGAAGTTACAGGATTTTCTAAAGGTGCGTTTAACACTGTGATTGGACTAACGCTTCCTGAAAGTGTAACAGAAATCCCTGTAAGTGCTTTCGCAAAAAACTCAACAATAGAATTTGTTCGTGGTGAAGGTATAGTTACTGTCAAATCAGGTGCTTTTTCACAGTCCAATATTATGTATGTCGAATTTCCTGTCGCCGAATGTATTCAAGATCAGGCTTTTAATCTTGCTGCAAAGTTTTGCGTAGGCTATTTCCCAAATGTTAAAATCATTGAAGGGGACGCCTTTTCGTATTCACGAATCATATCCTTCTACGGTCCAGAGGTACAAGAAATTGATGATAGTGCTTTCGGACAATGTTCAAGATTGGAAAATGTATATTTCCCGCAATGCACAATAATCAATGAAATTTGGGGAAATAATGGTGTATTCGACTCCTGTTCTCGATTAGTAAGTGTAGAAATGCCGCTTATTACAAATTTAACCACTTATGCACTTAATGATACAGCAATATTAAAAGCTGATTTTCCTTATACAAAAACAATAGAAGAAAAAGCATTTTATAATTGTTTTGAATTGAAGTATGTAAATATGCCGGCACTTCTTACTGTTCCCAAACAGGCTTTTGGTTCATACGGAGTAAATCCAATTGCCAAACCTCGTTTTTTCCGTTTTGACAGTGTAACTCAAATTGAAAAGGATGCTTTTGGAAAATATCTGACTGCTCGCATAGAGCTTTCACACCTTGAAACCGCACAGAGCCTGCCACAGACGGAAGGCTGTATAATTTCTATGCCCTCAACATTTAGAGAATGTACCGAAGATACAAAGGGCAGGAATTACAAGGTTTACGGTACTAAAGGAACATATGCGGAGCAGTGGGCAAATGAAAACGAGCATACATTCATTGAGATTTCACAGGAAACTGCTGTGCTTACCCCACTGCCTGAAAAATATACCGATGCAGACGGAGTTTTAACCGCAGATGTTATCGGCTTTAACCGTACTTATCAGTGGTACGGCAGTTTTACAGCAGACAATACTACAGGCACACCCATTGACGGTGCAACGGATAAGGACTTTAACCCTACCGATTATCCTGCTTATCCGTATTACTATTGTGTAGTTACCAGCACAGATGTAGGTTACGACCCCATTGAAATCCGTACAAATGTAACGGAGAACACCACATATCAGTCAGCCGATTACACCGAGTACAACAAAGCAGTTGAACAGGCAAAGGCACTTGACCGCAGCTTGTACACCGATTTGGCCGAGCTTGACGAAGCACTTTCGGCTGACATAAGCGGATTGTCAAATGTACAGCAAAACATCGTTGACGAGCAGACAGCAAAAATCAAAGCCGCTTTGGATAACCTCGTTTTGAAGCCTGCCGATTATTCACGGGTTAATGAGCAAATCAATACCGTTCCCGAGCATTTGGAATATTACACAGATGAAACCGTTAATGCCTTGAACAAAATATTAAACAATATTGATTACGGCTTGGATATTACAAAGCAGGAGGTAGTAGACTCTTACGCCGAACAACTGCAAAACGCAATTTCTGCGCTTGAATACAAGCCTGCGGATTACACCGAATACGACAAAGCGGTTGCCAAAGCCAAAGGACTTGATAAAGAGAAATATGTTGATTTCTCGCAGGTTGAAAAGGAATTGGCTGTTGATGTCGGCGGCAGAAATATCACGCAGCAGGAGGAGGTAGACCTCCAAACAAAGGCGATACTTGCGGCGATAGATGCACTTGAAGAAAAGCCGCAGGAACAGCCGATTATCAATCCCGAACAAGATAAAACAAACGGCGGCATAACACCCGACAAAACGAGCAAAAACGAAAGCGTTATTTCGCCCATAACAGGCAGTGAAACCTACACAGGTGTTTTCACAGCCTTGGCGGCTCTTTCCTTTGCAACGGTATTGCTTGTTCGGAAGAAAAAAGATAATTAAATATATTTTCGGCAGAAAATTGATAGAAATATAATTTTACCTTTCTATTTTTGATGGATAAACAATATGTAAAGGGCAAACTTAAAACGAGGGTTTAAAGTTTTATTACTTTAAGCCCTCTTTATTTTTTGAAATGTCTCTCAAATTTTTTGCTCATTTCAATT